>JAAUYG010119739.1_pt1 | contig 10264 bp, 7 predicted proteins | sample 7278091 | NCBI WGS metagenome assembly JAAUYG01 (sample SAMN14350201, study PRJNA611818) | marine sediment metagenome | isolation source: surface marine sediment (0.6m) | place: French Polynesia: Moorea | collected 2018-08
CATCAATGGGAGTGTTCACACTGCATGCAAGCAACATCAAGGGAAAAACATTCCAATTTGTGCGCGCGTCCTGTGTGAATTAGGCCTTAATTTGTTCTCGGCAATAGTTCTGTAGATAGAGAGGGCACCAACCTTGGTGATCTTGCCTCTCTTCAGGGTGACGAAGCCCTTCATCTCGCTGTAGCTGCACAGGGACGTTACGTGCGCGACAGGTACCACACCCTGCCCGTGGCACACCTTGGCGTACGTGTCGTGCAACTGAAACAACAGGGAGTTTTAGCTTCAAGTGAACGTGGAAGCAGCACCCACACACAGCGCGCACGCAGCGTGAAAAATGTGACCCTGTTCTGCTGCTGCACTTTGTGTGAACACCATAACTGACAACAGTGGTTTCTATTCGCCCACGTGACGTAACGTTACGTCGCACGCATATTGCGCCTTGTCGTCTGTGTGAACGACGGGTGACACAAGGACGACAGCAACGCCAGGAAGTTCAGAGCGCGTAAATGTGAGGCTGTTCGATTTACGGTACCGGGTTCCTTTGCCAAATGGAGTGGGGAAGGAACCCGGTTTGGGTGCCGGGTACCCTAATCGAACAGCCTCAACAATGTTACAGCGCCAAAAATGGAAACTTCCCAAGGAGGGTGTTCACACAGAAAGCTGAAACAGCAGGAGAAGCAAATGGAACAAGCTTCCATTTTTCGCACTGGTGCTGCACTGCATACAGCAACGTTGCTTGCGCCCCCTGTGTGGACGGGGCGTCAAATCTCGCAACGTGTCTCTCAACGTCACGCCATGTCCACACAGAGCGCAACGTAATGTCTGCATGACCGTAGTGCAACCAATGGAAACCACTGTTGTCAGGTAGGGCGTTCACACACAGTGCAGCATGGCAAAAGATGGAGGAGATAGCGATTTTTTGCGTCGCGACGCATCACGCGCCCTAAAATGCCGCGACGTGACTCACCTTGGCGACCTCCACCTGTTTGCCTTTCATCCCAGACTTGACCATCATGAGCAGCGTGCACAGCATCAACTTCTCGTGCAGAGGGATGACGACTACAAACAGAAAACAATGCGATCAAAGGCAAGACAAACACAAAGAACAGCAGAGGAAAGAGAGAGGGAGAAAGAGAGACAGACAGACAGAGAGAGAGAGAGAGAGAGAAAGAATGCAGCGACTGAGAGGAAGAGAGACAGAAAGAGAGGGAGAAAGACAGAGAGAGAGAGAGGAAGAGAGACACAGAAAGAGAGGGAGAAAGACAGAGAGAGAGAAAAAAAACATGCAGAAAGACACTGAGAGAAAGAGAGAGAGAGAGAGAGAAAACACGCAGAAAGACACTGAGAGAGAGAGAGAGAGAAAAAAAAACACGCAGAAAGACACTGAGAGAGAGAGAGAGAGAAAAAAACATGCAGAAAGACACTGAGAGAATGGGACAGACAACACGAGGATGAAAGAGAAAAAGAAAGAGAAACAAAGACAGACGGAGATGTTTCCCACAGATTTTTCTCTTCGGTCCCAGAACAAGTACACGGTGACTCAGCGTAAGGCCAAGTGCCCCCCCCCCATCACATGACTGTGTAAAGGACGGACCCCCCTGGCTGGCTGACTCCCTCCCCGCTGCCTAGGGTCCCCCCCGGGGGTCCTGCACGCCAACGACGACGGGTACATGACTCCATAAGGCCGTCCCGACTTTATCGCGCTCGTCCAACAAACACCGACCTTGTTTAGTACTGGCGACTGAGACGATCCTCTGTCCGTTTCCTTCCTCTATGGCCTTCATCACGTGAGTGACTCTGATCTTGCGCGTAGCAAGTGGACTGTCTGAAAATGTGAACACAAGCGTCCTGCAGAGAGCACCCAGATAGTTGCACCCCTGAAAACATGGTGCAATGACACTGAAAACAGACAAAGGGAGTAAAGTGACTCTGATCTTCGTCAAGGTGGGCAGTCCAGCCTGAGAATGAAATTCCTTGCTTGACCTTAACTTCACTGCCTTAGAAAAAGGCGAAGTGGTATTGGAGCTCCAGTGGTTTCACGAGCAACAAGACCTTTACTTTGTCCCCCCCCTCCCTGCTGGCCATCAACCAAGTGAGGACTAAAGTCAAAACCCCCCACTGACATGCCACACCCCCACCTCGCGTAGTGCATGGCGATGACAGTGGCCTTTGGGCCCAAATCTCTCGTTCCTGGTTTTCCAGGGTCAGTCCAAAATTTCCAGGATGAATGGCAACCTCTGAGTACAGAAGAAGTTTCTGACTCACCTGTGCTGGCCTTGACCTTTTCTTTGCGCGCTTCCGCCTCCACTAGTTCCACCGCCCGCCGACAGATGTCGAGCGCTTTGCGCATGTCTCCCGCCACGGCTGCTACTTTAGCGGCGCACAGCTGCACCGCCGGCCGGTCCACCACTGACTGCCCGTCCTGCTCAATCTGCAAGAGGCAGATTTGCTATTAAAACAAGAAGCAGTGCGGGGACACTGGGTTGCGACGACCCCCCCCCCCCCCCATCAATTGGTTTGGGGAACAAAGTTTGGAGAACATGACTACACCCCCCCCCATGGAACATACACCGGCCAACCTGCTGTGTCAAACCACTAAAGTGCGACTCCCTCACGGGACGTCGCACAACAAGGGCGCCTATCAGCGTCAGGGACACGCCGCATTTGTGATCAACGTGAAAAGAAGTGGTATTGACCCAACGTCAACGTAAAAGCCTCGCGCGTGATAAGCTTAACCAGTCCTGGGTCAGGGGTCTAGCCCAGACAGGTCGGGGGCCCAGCTTTGTGGGAGGCAGTCTAGGTTGGGAGGGGGGGAATCCCGGGTCTGGGAGGGGAATCCCCCATGACAACAACAACACGTGCAGGACTCACGGTTCACAGCCGCGCTCAGCCCAATGAAAAAGGTGTGAAATAGATTAGGAACAACGAGACCTTTGGTTTCCCCCCCCCCCCGCCAGCCATCAACCAAGTAAGGACCAAAGTCAAACCCCCCAGGGATATGCCACCCCCCTGAAGCGCCACCCCCACTGATGTAGCACCCTTCATGATGTGCCAACCACCCCTACTGACACGCCACCGTCCTGCTCGCTGTGGTGTATGACGATGGCTGGCGCAGCGAAGTACCTTGGCCTTTGGGGCCAAATCTCTAGTTCGTGTGTTACCTGATCAACATACGTGTGCGTAGAATTTGATGAACTGGTTGGCGTTAGGGTTTTGAGGGGGGGGAGTCTGTGTAGTCGTCCATGACAAAGACTACAGTGCCAACAACGAAAAAGTTTTCAGTGAGACTCGTGAAGGCTGCTTCGCTGGTTAAAGTGATTGGACTTCGTGTCCAAACATGTAGCTATCAATTGTTGTTTGGACCACAAAAAGAGAGCATTCCAACCACATTTTTCTGAGTCTTCAAGTTTTGAGCAGAACAGGATGTGAACAGGATATTTGCAAAGAGAACATGTTGCAAATTACTGGAGACTCCAGGTCTGCAGGTTCTGTTCTTGCAGCTGCCATAAGGTAAGTAAACTGTGCACACTTCTCAATTGGGGTATTCCTGTAGCAGCTCTCACAAAAAGATATCTGATCTTTAAAAGAAAGATTTGTTAGACTTCTCCCAGATATTATTATTATTTTTATTTATTTATTTATTTTTTTTTTGTAATGCTGCTGAACTGGTTTTTAGATGTGATTTAGATTCCAGAAGAAAGAAAATTATTTAGTTGCAGCCCTGAAAACAACTGAGGTTAAGAGAACCTGAGAAATGACTTGAAAAGTTTGTGCTTTGTCCAGAATTGGCCTCTATAGAAACCTTTTGGTCAGGTAAGAAAAGGCAAAATGACAACATTGATTGGAAGAGTTGTCACCAAAGACCAAGTCACCAACATTTTCTTGCCTTCTTCTTGAGAGAAAAAGTAAATTAACCACAGTATTGCAGTTGATAACCAGCACAACAAGTTGCACATGCTTGAAAGGCAAGAAGTAATAATCAGCCTCTTGCAGCTTTTGCTTTTCTGGATGGAAGCAGCAGAATGAGATTGTTTGACTTTAGTAACAATGCTTGCATAGGCAACAGGTTGAGCAATGGATGAGATGACTCCCAGAACAATTAGGAACAGGGTTATAGTTTTTGACAATGCTGAGTGCCTTATATTACCAATTGGTAGACAATGTCCATCATTAAAGAGACTTTCACTGTCTGCAGTATCAAATAACAAGGCTAACAAGAACACAGCAGAAGATGTCAACAACAACACTCTTTTAACAGGTGATGATCTCTTGAACATACTGTTCAAGGGATGATGCACAACCATAAACCTTGCAGCCACAATCAAACTGTTTGAAATTAAGCACCCACAAACAGAGAAGAGGAATGGAAAGGAGAGCAAGAGACACAAAAGGGTGTGGTACCATAGTGATTTTGCAAAAACATAGTTATTTTTGTAAAAGGCATTTGCACCACCAACAAAGAATAAATGGGTGCAAAGCAAAATATGTGATAAATACAAGGCAGTGACCAAATATTTGAAAGCAATTTTTTGGTCCATGTTTAACCCTTTTCTGCACACATGGACTCCAAAGTAAAATGCATTGATGAGCAAACCACAAGAACTAACCACCCAAAAAGCAATGCTTGTGTGTTTTCCCTGGAGAAGACTGCATTGTAAATTTTCCTTTTCTTCTGAGCATTTAACATTCCCTTCAAAACAGCACACAAGTGAATTTGATGATCTGACATGAAGACTGTCAGTTGGTATGGCACTAAACAAGTTCTTGTTGTCAAGGATTAAATTATTGTCAAATATATCTAATTCTTTCAGGTGGAGCAAACTGTCAAAAATACACTGTTTTAAATCTTTCAGGGAGTTTCTGGTTAGATTTATAATTTCAATGACATTTGCCTGTGCAAATGCATTGCACTTAATTTGGGATATGTTGTTGTTTGATAAGTTGATACATTTCATTTTCAAAACAGACTCAAAGCAAAAGGAATTTATTTTCTGTATGCTGTTGCCAGGTGCATTTAAATATACCAGACCAGAAATTTGGTGAGCATTGGAAATGCAAAATTCCTTCAAATCATGTGACAGAAGGGTGATCTCCACAAGATGTTTAAAATGAAATAAAGCAGACAAAAGCTGATTCATCAATAAATTTCCAGACAGGACAACAAATCTGTGAGGCATATCTTCAATCTGATAGCTGTCCTGCAGTGTAAAGTTTGAACAAATCAATGAATATCTGAAGCAAGAGCATTTCAGTGGGCAAACAGTGTTGTTCAAATCACAGTTGGTCTCATCATCTTCACCAGGACAGTCCAAGATATTATCACATAGGCTGTGAAGCATGATGTGAACACAAGAAGAATGACAATGGAAAAATCCAGGCATTGATTTCAAAAGGCAGTGTTCTTCATCATAACCCAGTGGGCAATCCCAGTACCCATCACACACAAATCTCCATGGCAGGCAATAGTGATGTGGGCACTTGAACATTGTTTCACAATGAATGTCTTCACACTCTGCTAAGTGTACACCTGATGGACAAAAGGTCTGTGATCTGTTGAACCTCTTGTCCATGACATCATAGACACATTTGTTGTCAGAACTAGAGCATAAATTATCCTTGTGTGTTAGCCTTGGCCTTAGCCTATTCACAACACCTGCATGTGAGTGTTCATAGGTCTGGTCTTTCTTCAATAGACTTTCAATATCCATTGCAAAAGTGGGTGTTTTGCACAATGTTTCATCTTTGCCACACACACAGTTGGGCTTCAAATCACAAAGGAGCTGTGAAGAAATATAAGAACCATCTTTGCACAGAAATATGTTTGTTATGCCATCCTGCCCAACTTCTGACTTGTGTCTTGTGACATTAGCCTGTCTTGTTTTGTTCAGGAAAAGGGACACTTTGGAAACATTGGTGCAAAACACAGAAGACCTCTCCAATGCAGGAGAGTGGCATGGTATTTTTATCCAGTGTGTGTAGGTTTTATGCCACAATAACATCAAAACACAGTTCCATGATTTACTTTTCCTTGTCAATGTGATCAGTGAGTTTATCAATTCAGCCTTTTTTCCTGAGACAAACAATTCACTGTCTTTGTCAAAGAACTGGAAGAAGTCCATGGTCCATTTATCTGCTTTAATAGCATTCCTCAACATAAGATGATACCAATCTAGGAATTTAACATATTGTTTCCATGAAAGCCTCCACTTTTGGGGCTTCATGTGACTAGTGTCAAAGGACTGAAAAGCAAGTGGACTGCCACTTGTCCATGTAGTCTGGCTTGTCTGAAAACAGAACATAAATGGGGGAAGGAACTTTTCCAGACAAAGAATTGTTATTTTTCCCCCTGAATTTTTCAGAATTTGCCTGAAATTGCCAGTTTCATTGACAGGAAAAGGTCTGCTCCATTATCGAAAACCATGTTGGTGTGTGTGATGGATGGGTTGATTTGTGATGGTGATTGTGCTGAATAGAGAAGAAAGGAAAACTTGTGGCAAGGGGAGGGGGTCTGGTGCTGTCTTCAACAACAGCAATATGACTCAGATTGGCCACTCTGCTTCCCGAAGCTTGCAGCCTAAAAACTGACAAAGGACACCCACAAGGAGATGGACTTGCTTATCTTTAGGGTTTTCTGCTGTTCTTTGGCCCAATTGTATCACCATCTTTTGGTATTTCTGTTCCCTGTTTTGTTAAAAACAAACCATTTTGTTCTTTTTGTTAGCCACAAAGGATAAATCTGTACCAAACTTACATCAAAATTAATGCCAATAAACATCCCAATAACACTGTACAAAATTTCAACAGAATGTGGCATTTTGCTGTCTTTCAGGCAAGATAATTTTCTTTGATACCCATCAACCATGCTCTGTATATCTTTCAGGTCTTTTAGACTGTGGATGGTGGGAAGAATCATGTTCATTTCTCTACACATCTTATCAGCTTGCTTCCATGATACAAATTTCCTGAAACAATAGCCCAGAGCATTGCTACATGCTGAAAACAGATGAAAGAAATGACCAAAGGAACTCAAGTCTTGTACTGGCAAAGTTCTGATGGAAATATTGAATCTTTGAAATGTTAGAGGCTGTTCAGGGTTTATCATAAATTGACAAGGTTGCTTGATCCATGATTCTTTGTCCATGGCACAATAGGGCAAAACTGTTGTGGGAATCAGAATTTCAGTTTCATTTGAAGGCATTAGCATTGACAAATTTGTGTCAAAAAGTCGATGATGAAAATGAAAATAATTTGAAATCTTTGTGAATCTCAGAGTCATGTTGATTGAAAGAACACTTTTTGAAACAACTTGGGTGAAAGGTAATGCCATAATTTTGTAATAATCAGAAATATCATCAACCACAAATGCTAATTTTGAGGAGTTATCTCTGTATACATTTGAAATTATTCCTGTGCACCTCCCATAACATGAGGAAAACACTGAAACAAAATGTGTTCTAAATCCTTGTAGCTTCATAGATTTCTCCCATTTACCATATTGCACTTGTTCTTTTCCACAAAATCTTTCTTTTTCAAGACTGGTGTAGGGGAACCAAAGTGGAGCAACCTCTGATGAGGAACAATTCAACAAATACAAAGAAAATATTGCCCATTTGTTTTGCATAGTGTTTGGATTTATGAACAAGTCAAATGTGGTACCAATGGAATTCTGAGAAGATGTTGTTGAAATCCTAACATGTGTTCCATTCTGGGGATTATCAGTTTCCTCAGTCAAATGCCATTTTGAATATTGCTGTGGCATCACCTTCATGTATTCAGAAACATATTCTGAGTCACAAACATCAGGAAGTGGATTATCTTTGTGAAATTTCAGATGTGAGGTTGTTGTTCCTCTCAAAGAAGTACCTTTTTGTTTCAAATTTTCAAAGAGGGTGTAATTTCCAGGAGAATTAAAAGCAAATGCCATGTTGTAAATTTCCAGTTGCTCCCACACCAAGTCAGTCTGCAAAGGCAATCCTTTTAAAATGTTAACTGAAGAAAAGTGTCGAGCACTATGTATACAGGTATGTAAGGCAGCTTCTTCATCAAAAACTCTGAGAATTGTGTGGTGTGACACTTGTATGGAGACCACCATACAGGTGTCATTTGGAGTCACTTCAAGAAAATGATGGAAAATAAAATTCCAGGAAAAATATTGAAAGCTTGGTTTGCAAGGAAGTATTTTGAGACAAAATCCTTTGCAAGCTGTCTTGGAAATAAACAATTCACCTCTCATGAGGCAAAATTTGGGAAAATAATGGAACGTGATGAAGACATATTTGGTGTCTGAATCACTAATCAAAGTGAGTTGCTTAAAATCTTGTTCCAGCAGCATATCGCTGGTAGTGGCCAAGACCTCAAAGGTTTGGCCTGGTTCAAAAGAAAAGAACACAGAAATTCCTCCATAGTTGTTGTGAAATGGTTCTCTGGGACCTGTATAAACTGCATCAATGAGTGTTATGTTCACTGCATGTCCATCAGGTGTCCTCAGACAATATACCTCATGAACTAAACAGTCTGTCCTCTGACATGATTTGTTCAACACAAGTTTGGTACCAGCTTTGGAGTAATTTGGAAAATAACTGCAGAATGGTGTTTGAGAGAAAAATGCTGTTTGGTTTCTTCTGAGCAAAAAACTGTAACTGGTTACAATGGCAGTTGCCTGAAATGATGACATTTGAAGTCTGTTTCTGAGGGGCATTCTTCTGTGTTCAATTGTTGGGCCATCAAAAATGTTGTCAAAAACAGCACTGTTCTCAATTGTTAAAACTGAAAATTTGAGTGTAACTATTGACACCACATATTTCTTAACAACTGAGTTTTTCCACAAAAAGGAAAAGGCATGCGTTATCCAGAAATGATATGGCAATCCAACATGGCATGGATGGTCTTTGTCACTGATGAAATACTGACAAATGTGAAAAGTCAAGATGTTTTGTGGATCACTTATCTGAAACTTAAAATCAAGTATTGATGTTCTTCTGGCAACAATCCAAACCTTCATTGTGTTTCTGGTGTATATCATTGCCCAGGAATGTCTTTGACCACAAAAAATAAAAGTAGGAACACTAGAGCTTGATTGATTGTGATGACTTATGACAACAAATTCAGAAAAGCACCAAGGATGTGGCTGCATTGAAAATTTCTCAAATGATACATTGAAATAGAAATGGGGAGATTCCAGAAACATCAGGCTGAGACTTTTTCTTTCTGAATCAGGCATGAACTGTGTAGATTTAGGCAAACACAGCATCCCAAATGAAGCATAGCTGATTGAATTCTGTGATTGTGTGAAAACTCCAACATGTGGATCAAAAAACAGTTCCTCTATCTGGTCTCCTCTTTTGGCCAGCTCAGGTGACCTGGGCACATTCTTGAATGTCCTTTCCTTCAGTTCAAGGAAATGGTTGTTGCAAATGTTTGATTTTTTAACTTGTTGAGCTGTTATTCTTGTGAGAAACTCTTCAACTTCAATGTAACTTCTCAAATACTTTTTCTTGAACTGATTTAGAACAGTCAATATTTTGTGTCTCAAAACAACAAAATGCAGAACTTTCTCTTTTTTCTCCAGTCGAGCAGACAAGTAGCCCCCAAATTGTTCTAATGTTTGTGTTGTTTTGAGAAAACCAACAAGAATAAAGAACTGACCAAAACACCAAGTCTTCATTCTGTGCTAATCACCACATTTTAGCAGAAAGCAATTGCATCCACCCTTGGTGGGTTTTCTAGTGAACATTGCATTTGACTTTTCTTCTTGACATTGCATCAAAGCTTGCCATTTGTGGTGAATTGTGAGATAATTGCAAAATGGAATAGATCCACAACAACTTCAACAAGACAGCAAAATTTGACACCATAAAAAGTGACTCCATAAAGGCCTTCTTCTGGGAGTCAGCAAAGCTTTTCAGTCTGTGATATCTTATCCCAGGTGCACGCAACTTTTGCTGATTTCCCATTTTGTGAGATGAAATGTGAATCCCATGACAATTAAACCAACAGAAGTCTGGTGACATGAACAAGCCTTTCTGTTATGTTTCTTCTCATATTCTTACTGTGTGCACAGATGTATAGTATACTCTCTATTCATTTTGATACTCTGTAAAGTAGTGAGTCTGGTTTCTTTTTTCTCAACAAGAGTGTTCACTTGAAGCTGAATCAGTGTGGAGCTTACAACACTAACCCTATTGTAGTAAAGTTATAGCAATAGCATCAGCTTGCCAACACAAACCCTATTGTACTGAAGTCATCAGCTTGCCAACACAAACCC
>JAAUYG010111635.1_pt1 | contig 10262 bp, 8 predicted proteins | sample 7278091 | NCBI WGS metagenome assembly JAAUYG01 (sample SAMN14350201, study PRJNA611818) | marine sediment metagenome | isolation source: surface marine sediment (0.6m) | place: French Polynesia: Moorea | collected 2018-08
AACAACAACAACAACAAAATATCAGTTGCTTATACGTGCTAAATGTATGTGGACTGTTACGAAAGCTATGAATTACCGTTGTGCATGATCACTACATTGCATGATCCTCTGCGACACTGTACGGCAACAATTAAGTCCCAAATAAGGGGACATAGCATGCAGTTCTCGATTTCTCTAGTAAAGTGTTCGACGCCATACCACACAGGCGCCTGATGATGAAACTTGGGCACTACGGCACGAACGGCAAGGTTGGTGCCTGGATTGCCGGCTTCCTCCAAAACAGGTCACAACAAGTGGTAGTGAACGGAGAAGCATCATCATGGGCACCAGTAGAATCGGGGGTACCCCAAGGCACCGTCCTTAATTGGTCCGCTGTATATTCCTCTTTTTCATCAATGACCTTGTGATGTCACATGTGCAGGGATTCCTGCACATGTGACATCACAAGTCCGCTTTTCGCCGACAATGTCTGTTATACTGCACCATAAATTCCGAGTTGGCCTGAAGACCCTACAGCAAAACCTAATAAAGCAGCTGGGTCTTTGGGCTTAGAACTACCTGGGGGATGCGGTTCAATCCATCAACGTGTGTCATCATGACCATCGCCAGAGTGGAAAGGAAGAGGCTGCACAAACTGTACACCCTGGCAGGAGTAGTGCTGTCGCATGTCCAGGAGGCGAAATACTTAGGCATCCTCATAAGTGATGAACTCAGCTGGACAAAACACACACGGATGGTGTCGTCCAAGGCAAACAGCATCATAGGCTTGCTCCATAGGAACGTATACCTATACCACTGCCCCGTGCAGCTAAGGGGGCAAGCCTTCATTTCGCTCATAAGATCCCGCCTGGAATACAGTGCTACGGCCTGGGACCCTCACCTAGCCAAGGACATCAAAGCCCTGGAGATTATCTAGAGACGAGGGACCAGGTTGGTCAAGCAGAAGTACGACGTGAGGAGTAGCCTCACCAGCCTCCTACACAACCTACAGCTAGTGGACACCACTAGTGCAGCGCAGACGAGAACTCCGTCTAGCTCTGCTTTACAAGATCACCAATGGCAATTAAGGTGGTCATACCAGCTGAAGACATCCTCACCCGGGCAGACCAGCATACCCGAAGGAACCCCCCTCAAACATACAGACACTTGCGCTCACAGTCAGAGCAGTACTATGACAAACAATCACCGTCTCTTCCCGCGAACGGTACCTGAATGGAACCTGATACCTGAGTCAGTAGTCAGTGTGGATATCACCAGCACATTTCTGGCTCGGCTTAGGGCAATGCCCTAAAGCCTGTGTTGGCAACTCTTCCATGAGCGTTATACTATGAAGTGAGGACTGCTCATTATTCATCCAGATCCAGATGGTGGCGCGAACACCATCTGTAATTCCTGAATTGTTGGGACTCTGCAAATCATCGTACATGTATGTAAACCAAGTCGTCAGATGTTCAGAAAGTGGAAGACCTCTTCAGCCCCATTTTACCCCCCCCCCCCCCACACACACACACCGGACACACACATATTATTATTATTACGAGGAAAAATATATTAAAGAAAAAACCCAACAGCAATAAAAGCCAACACATGAAAAAATCCACGAATCTACGAATGTTTGGTACCTACCATCCTTTTTGAAAATAGAAGAAAATGTAAATATCAAAAGCGGATTAGGATGATCTCCGGCATTACCGGCAGACGATTTTAGAGCAATATTTCTCTCATACTTTCAAGGAAACATGTCTGTGTCATTATTTAAATGGAAATTTGCATTTTTGCATGCATATTAATAGGAAAGGTGGGTAGATATATCGAGAGGGGTATATATCGAGAACGGAGATGCATATACATATATATACAAACAAGATTCCCTGCTTAATATGCAATGTGTTATATTCTGCCAAAAAATGTAACTAAACCCCTTTTCAGATACTGTGAACAATCCGGGGGAATAAACATATCATACAGAAAAGATATATCAATTTGGGCGACACATGCATATTAAGCAAGGACCTGTAGACTGGTCACGACCTTTGTGATTTGTGCAGATTGGCTATGCGCTAGCATTGGCTAGAGGGTCTGCTGCAGAATATTTGACCTGGAGGGGTATCGTTTTGTTGCATCGAGAAAAAGTATATCCAACCAGTTGCAGTGTAAATAGATTAGAATGTGTATAAAAATAAACACAGTTTGTCACATTCTTAACAGCATTCTGCCTTGCAAATAGTGTCAAGTACTCAATCGATTGGTATATGCTTGACTTATGGGCGATAATGTGTTAAATCCGGTGTAGAGTATAGACTAGTATAGTACCCCGAGATGTATCGCCGATCCTAGGCCGTGGACAACACTGCGCTACCGATATCTCGAATGTCTGATTACCTTCTGGCTACACTATCCTTAGATTATACTTGGAACACACACTTCTGAAGTAATGTAAGTGTAAATACACCATTTTACATTAAGACGTTTGCTTGGGTCAATTAAGTTGGGGTGTAGGAGGGTAGCGGGCTGGTTTGATCCCACTGCATGATCTGGTTTATGTTATTTTTCCCATCCCATTGGTTTACTCCAGTACCTATTCCCAGTGGTATACATGGGTCTATAAAATATTACCCGGTTCGAGTTTATTTTTTAACAGAGAATACGAACCGCAGATGTAGACTATTACCTGACTCGTATATCAATATTTAACAGCCATGGCAAGTCACAGATCACTCTTTAACAGAAATGGTCTAGTTGCAGATCAATCTTTAACAGCCATATGGCCCGCAGATCGGAATTTAACAGCAACTTCAATCCGCGGATCATTATTATAGCGAGGGACTGGGTCATCAGATCATAGTTTTATAGAAGGCCTGGCTCACGAATTGGCAGTTAACATGGGCACCACATTCCAAATCACTCTTTAGCGAGGAGTGCAGATCATGAATTGCAAGATAAGAATTTCATCGGTTCGCTAGATCAATTTGCCAAAACGGCCAGCTCGTGCGATTCGGTCGATACGATTTTTAACCATGTATACCCCTATTCCCCATCTAAGCCTTCCAATTCTCTATCAACAGTCGTAGCCGTAAACAACCCTTTATCTGAGCGATAGCTCCCGGCAGGATCAAGTAGACAGTCACTTGGGGCTATCAGCAGCCCCTGATTGGTCACAGGTCCCTGTACCCTCCATGGGCACATGCAATGACTTGGCTCCAGCAGGAGTCGAAACATACGATCTTTGTAATACCAGCCAGTGACCAGGCCTAAACAAGGAATTGACTATGGTGCCAACATGTCAGATGGAAATATGACCTGAGGCTGATATCTTCGATCCCTGTTCACGTCAAGTAGTTGCAGTAGTACAAAATATAGTAGTGTTGCAATGTACCGGTAGTATTGCACCAAATATAAGCACATTTGTGCAATATCTAGTCTGCAGGACATCATAGTCATAGTGGTTGTTTTTGTACTAAAACTGTTTGCAGCATCATTTTGTACTAAAGAAGCATGCGTAACTGGTACAATCGATATCAGCCCAGGTAATGCGAGTTCATGTAGGAACAAATACAAATTTAAAACTTAAAATACAAGCACTATAGACTGAATACAGCAGTTAGATAGTGCTATGATATTTATGAAACTACTTCAGTACAGATCGAGCAAGTGCAGGATAGTGACAGATGTCTGTTTTCTGCATCATCTTCCCGTTTTTGAGTTTGTGTACTGGTATGTGTCTTCCCTTAAAAGTATTTAGTTGGAAGCAAGCAAACAATATATTTTACAAAATACAAAACAATGACACATTAATGATACAGCCTTTTTCACTTGACTAAAGGAATTTTGAAAATAATGCATACGGGGTAGACATGATATATAGACATGTACATGTATATATAATATTTTTGAACCTTATATCTTCTGTTTCCATGCCATAAACAAATGTCACTGAAAACCTTAGTGTACACAAAGTGTACTAGTAGTATTGTATTATCACTGACTGTAGCCCTGGGTGGGCAGGGTTTTCTGCTGTCACAGTGCTCTTAGCTTGTGTTAAATCCTGCATTGTACTATATATATATCCTGTTTCTCTTTTTGAGGCACAAAAAAGTAAATTTGAGCGTTGCTAACTTAATACCTAGTGTGAGCAGACTGTGGTAATACAACTATCTCCTGTGTTCCAGTACACATGCAGGCCAGCTATCATGTCCAAACTGCCACAGTACATGGTCCTGGATGGAGGGTTGGGGTGTGAGCTGTTTGTCAGAGGATTCAAAGTGCATGTTAGTATCAGTGAAGAGATAATCAGAATTTGTGTAATGCAGTATGGTGCATCTAGTAACTTAATGTAGTGTCGTTTTGGTGCTGTAGCAGAAAAGCACACATGTACTTATCCTGTTTGTTGAAATGAAGTTACACATGTAATATAATCTACACAGTGAAGTTCCAGATATGCATGCACCAGTAGTGGTATACTGGAAATTTAGAGTGCCAGCTTTTGTCTTTCTGTGTATTGAGAGGAGCAAAAATCGCTGTATCCATGTCATGTCCAATTGCAGGGGTTTTGCAAAGATTTTAGCTTATATTGCTGTGACCTTTAAAAAGTTTGTGTAGAAGTCAGGAAGCTCCATACTAATACAACTGGACCATGATTCTCTCAGCAATATTTTTCTTCTCATATTGTGAATCTAAAGCCTAAAGATATCCATTCTCGAAGAATATCTTTCCATATGCTTGCCACCAGTATTACCCTAATTTCATTGTATCATGCCATGACATGCAGTATACAAATATACCCATTTTGATTTTAGTACATGTATATCAACAGGTCTCATTCCATATCTTTCATATGTCACTATATATGCGCAAATGTATCGATTCGTAACGTTCTGTTGTAGCGGGATCCTTTGTGGAGTTGTCGTCTCCTGTCCACCAACCCGGAGGCTGTGAAGGGTGTACATCACAGGTATAGTAACATGGTGCCTGAATGGGATTGTAAATGCTGGATTTCTGACTTTAAATGTCATGGAAAGCAGCTCAGTTGCTATGCGCGTTGCCACAGTGATGTTGTGAGGTTTCACTGTCCTTGAAATCTGAGCATGCTGATTTTATGCTCTGGTGTACATGGTGTATACAGTAGAACCTGTTCTGAAAATTACCGCTCCATTGGCCACAAAGATATGGTCTCGCAAGACAGGTGGTCTTTGGTGACAGGTTCATTTACACTGAATGTAGCATCTTCTGCCAAAAACTAGTGGTCCCTCAAGACAGGCAGTCTTTCATGGCAGTGGTCTGTCAAGATAGGTTTCACTGTACAAGTGTTGTATATGGATGTAAACCTTTGATGTTTACTGATTGGGGAATTATCCGGGGAATCTGCAAGCCAATCACAGCAAGTCCATGTAAGGAGTACATCTTATAAACATTGTACCAAACCATCATGCCAGGGTGTGGTCTGTAACCACACTGTAATGGTGACTGTGTTGCAGTTTCCTAGCTGCTGGGTCAGACGTGATAGAGACTAACTCCTACCAGTGCAGTGTCGGGATGCTGTGTGAGCACCTGGGAGTGACAGAGTCTGAGGCTGCAGACTTAATGGTCAGCAGTGTGAAGATTGCACAGGATGCTCGGGATGAGTGGTGGAGGGAGAACATGCAGCTGCATCCTGGTAAGTCAAACATGAGTTGTACTTGTATTACTGAAGTCAGTCATACAATGTATCGCTAGCAAATCAACTATGCAATGCACAGCCTGATTGTGTGGAAAAGCTATCTTAGTTGTGCATCAGGGCGGCGGGGGGGGATCAGGCTTATAGTCGGCTTCAACCGCTCATGGTCATATCACCAACTGCAAGTTGGATTTGGTGGTGTATGCAGGTGTATGCGCTGTGATTTAATGTGGACCTGTCTTGTTTGGGCTGAACGATCTACGTCAGACAATTTTGGGGTGCCAAGCCACTGATTCAATTCCGCCACAGGTGAGCAGAAAGGTATCACTCAGACCATTTATACTGACTCCGAGCCGCCCAGTGGGATGCCTAACTCATTAATGCCAAGCGCCAAGCTGAGAAGCGCAAACCTCCCACTTTTTATGTCTTTTGTGTGATGCGGTCGGGGATTGAACCCTGCCCCCCCCCCCCCCGCACCCCAAGCGGATGCTCTAACCACTATGCTACGCGGGGGCCATAGTTGTGCATCGGCATATCCTAAAGTGAAACGTATAGGTGAATTCTAAGGTATCGGTTCTCTGCCACCAGATAATGCACTGCTGATAACTGGAAGATTTGAACCACATGCTTCAGTACCGGTACATGCATTTTGTATGAACTTGACACTGTTACATCTCCTTTCAGTTTTAAGCGTATGTGGTTATGCCTAAGCCATTCATTGCACACATTAGGCTTCAGGTGTCACAGCAATTACTATCATTTGGGGCATTCTCTTAATTGTGTAAGTGGGGCATATTAATCCACATGATCCAGTAGCCAGAAAACGTGTCTTGCTTGCAGTAATCGCTATTTTCTGATGGACATGCAGTCCCTGAGCTGTGTGTCTGTCAAACAGTGTCAACAAACTCGGCTTGCAGGAGAGAGGTTTCCCGGCTAATTAATCCAGTAGAACTTTCTTGAGAGAATCCAGTACTGGCAGGGGGGACCCAACCTCCTAAAAACATTTTATTGCTGGAACTAAAGCCTGCTGTTAACTATTCACTAGACATCCATGCCTGGATGCTGCGGACAAACAAATATTGTTATTGTGCATTACCCAGACCACATATAGAGAATGAAGCTATACCGGTACTTCTCTCTTTGTATGCCAAAATGGAGGAGTCCTTCAAGGTGTCTACTGCATTATGGAATGTAAACGAACTTGTAAAGTTATGAATGACTGCGATGTACAACTTGCTTGCTGTGCATCCATGCAGTAATAAGAAAAGAAGGCTTGTATTGGCAACAGACAAGTGATATTCATATACTATACGTCATGTACATGTAGATTAGTGACTTCTACAGTGATGTCTTGCACGGAGGAATTATGAATTCCTGGGGCACTGTGCTGGATTTGTTCTCTTCCACTCCAGACAGGTTGAAACCCCTGGTGGCTGGATCTATAGGACCCTACGGTGTCAGTCTGGCTGATATGTCAGAGTATACAGGGGCTTATGTAGACAACATGAGCACACAGGTACATGTATTGGTTAAGCTGTGGTAGTTAGGTATTCATGTAGGACTCTACAGTAGAGCCTGTCTGGAAAGACCACCCCAATGGCCATAAAAACATGGTCTCTCAAGACAGGGGGTCTTTGGTGACAGGTTCATTTACACTGAAATGTAGGACCTTCTGTCAAAAACTAATGGTCCTTCAAGACAGGTGGTCTCTCATAGCATGGTCCTTCAAGACAGGTTTTACTGTAAAAATTGATAATCTCTAATCTAGGACTGTACTAAAATATCTCTGGCAGCTCAAATGATGCAAACAACCCAACTTGATCAGAACAAAGAATACGTATTAAGTGTGTGTTTAACTGTTCATCAGTGAAATTAATAATAATAATAACTGACATTTATAAAGCACTTTTCCAAAATTGTTCAAAAGCGCTGACTTTTTCACTTCTCAAGCAACAGGTGGGTTACAGTGTGCAGCCCCCAAGACAAACGGCATGGCTGAAACTATACAGACCATAGTACGACATTGAGTGTATTGTGTGGCTTGACACACTGTATTAATTCAACACGGCCGGTCACGTAGTATCAAATGTGTTCACTCATGTGGAAAGAATTGTGATTGGGGCATCCCGTCCTCTGACGGGATCCCCTTAAGGGGTTGCCGACTTGCATATTGACACATGCATATTGACCCTCTTCAGCCGCTGTTATAAAATATTTCACATGCTGCCATATTTTCCACCCAAGATTGTCCTGTTCTGTACAGATCCCTATGGGTGATAGTGTTTACAAGTACTGGTAGCTCTTTACACGACTTAATCTGCCCTTCATCTATGGCTGTACCAGAAAAGTGGGGGTACAAATCAGAAAAACGAAATAACACCGCTGCAAATGGTGAAACGCAGCCACAAAAAACTATTAATTTACATGTATATGAATACTATATATATCCTTATACAAGCGCATGCCCTAATAGACGCGCATGCCCCTGCAGCACAGAACACATCACATCAAATTCACACCAAATGCCTATTAAAACATTCAAAGATCGTCCCAAAACACTATAATTCAGGTTGTATTCCAGTCTGTTTGGATGCCTCACATGCGCAAATTGTCACTTCCTTGTAAACAAAGGTCCATGCGGTTCCTGTTTACCATATAAATGTATTGTAGGTACCGGACGACAGGCTTTATTGTTGAAATTAATAGACGCGCACCCAAGCCCTTGCACTCGCGCACTGCACATCTATGTATTAGGACACATACGGTAGGCAGCACATGCAGATGTATGCATATGTGGGTACTCACCTTCATGATAAATAAGCATGATGACAATCTAATAAGGGCTGCCATATACTGGTAGCTTGCATACAAGAGCTGTAGCCATCCAGGTAAACATCTGCTACATGGACACACGATTTGAAAAAGATATGTCTTCTGTTTCTACGCTGCTGTGTAAGATTATTCTGACAGTTTGCATTTATAGTATCTTCTTGTGCTGTTGCAGGATCTGGTAGACTGGCATCGTCGGCGGATCCAGATCTTGCTAGATTCTGGAGTGGATCTGTTGGCCATTGATACAATCCCTGCACTGAAGGAAGTAGAGGCCCTGGTCCAGCTACTGGGGGAGTTCCCTGGAGCCCAGGCCTGGCTGTCCGTCTCCTGTAAGGTAAGGTTGGTAGGCAGGGAATCGGGGGACTATCTCAGAGATTGTAAGAAATTACTGTCATCGGATACATGATCACGGCTGTGGCCTGTAAGGTAGGGCACTGGCCCCAAAGGTAGGGACCATCTCAGAGATTGTAATATCTGACTGGTACATGACTGTTGCTCTGTCTGTTGTATGGTAGGGTGGGTATAGTGTGTCATGCTTTTCTGTGTTGAAAGAAAAGCTAATCGGACATGAGTAGGCGTACATATACAACATGTTTTGTACATTACTGAATCAATGTATTGACACCAGGTGTCTACACAGACCATGTTTCCTTAAACCCCAACAGACACTGCGGAGTGTGAGCATGCTGAAAGTCTGGATTTTTCTTCCGCATTCATGCTGATTTGAAAACTTTTTGATTCGATTTGAAGTTTTCGCCTTGTGGGGTGCATGGGGTGGTGGAAGACAACAATTTCTTGATTTCATACAGTTGCTTTATAATGTTTTTTTTTCTCTGCTGATTCCCTGCATGACCCCTGTCCAGGATGGGGAGCACCTGTGTCACGGGGAGAAAGTGAGAGACGCTGCCCTGGCTGCTCTACACTGTGACCAGGTAAGCATCTGGGTCAGTACAGAAGATAAAACATTGCCTGGAATCATATAATATCAGTGAGTCTGAGGCCTGGACATATTAGGGGGAATACATACCCCCCAACAGGGGCTTATCACCAGACTTCTCTGACCCAAATCACCAATCGCCAAAACAAGAATAGTCTTATCACCAAAATATTAATGTATTACGAGTGTGAACAGCCGTTTTCACACTGCACACTGGTCATGTAGAGAACGTTTCACATGCTAGATATACCGGTATAGTCAGTCACCAATCAGGCAATTTCTACAGGGCCCCATAACGATGCACGGAAAATGTATGTACTCCCCCTCACATTGGGTGGAAGTCAGCAGTGTTAGAGCCTGGAGTCTGTATTTCAGTGCAGATTTATCCTGCCTGGAATTAATGCTGGTAATTTTAAAAAATGAACTCCGTGCAAATATTTCTTTTTTTTTTTTTTGAATGATATAACACACTACCCAATCTGCACAACACGCTGGAAAACTACCAACTTCGTCTTTAATAGAGATTGTTTCTGTCCATTTCTCATTTACAATACTCAGATAGTAAACCTGCATGCCTAAACTGTGATCTGCACAAAGCAGTTACCAAACATAAAGTCACTTATACGGACATGTACCTAGTTACTTGTGTATCAATACATGTATAATCTTACTTGAGCCAAAAACTGTATTTCTAGTGTATTTTTTGCATGAATACTTTTTTGTATATCTTATTGAACATGCCAGTTTAAATAAACTGCTATTACTGATGCTAACATGCCAGTTTAAATAAACTGCTATTACTGATGCTAACATGCCAGTTTAAATAAACTGCTATTACTG
>JAAUYG010181352.1_pt1 | contig 10262 bp, 4 predicted proteins | sample 7278091 | NCBI WGS metagenome assembly JAAUYG01 (sample SAMN14350201, study PRJNA611818) | marine sediment metagenome | isolation source: surface marine sediment (0.6m) | place: French Polynesia: Moorea | collected 2018-08
CTGACCTGTACCACTGCCCTTTCCGCCAGAATGCTGGAGGACGGCAAAAGTGATAAATGTCAGGCCCGCAAAGGCCATCAATATTGAAATTAATATTCTAATATTCATCGCTCTTGGGACAAGGACAAAAATATAAGGCGGGAGGAAATTCCCAACTATAACCCCAGGTGGGCCAAGAAGAATACACAAGATAATCTGAGTGAGGAAAATCCAGTCACAGACTAACTGCAGCTATAAAAATCCACTGAATCCACAAACGCATCGGATCTCCAATAGAGCAAAACTGAGGAGGATGTGGCGTGGCCGACGCGGCCCCTTTATAGGCGTCGTCTCGATTGGCCGACCTCAGTGCTGCAAATGGAGGTTCGGTAGGGCCAAAAGTTTTGGTCATTAGCCCATCCTTCATGCTTTCACTCAGGCCTTTTTATGTATCGTTCATGTTTAAAACTGGGGATAGTCATAACGCGCTCTTTGAAGGTGCTAGGTCTCGTGTACCAGTGTTCACGGCAGAATTATGGTTTGAAACCAAATTAGGTAATGAATTGGACTTTAAATATTAGCCTATATGATTATGATTAACCAACATAACCTGTTTGTAAGTCCGTTCTTAGTTATCAATAGTTATGGCCTTGTATAACCTAGAATTGTGTGCTTAATAGAATGTGTATGGTAGGTGCACGTCACCTATTGATGACATATGAGACCCAGAATAGCAGTGAAGTCATTAATCCTACTACATATATGTAGCTCTAGACTCATTTAGAAGTGCAGACTATATGACTACATAGATTACCCAAGGTGTACACATGGTACATGTGTCAGTAAATGCAACTTGAACACCATAAGACTAAAAGGAAACTATTCTTGTATTCAGAAAAAGTTGACTAGCCAATCAACTGCAAATTTGCATCACCACAATTGTTACAAACTGATCAGCCTGAGCTGAGCCAGAAACAATCGGATTAATACATGTATTATCATAGTGTTGATAGCTTTACCTGTCTCGACACATCACCGACACAACAAGCACCAATAAATGCATGTACTCATCAACAAAAGTAAATAACTTGCACTATATCATGCTGCCCATGTAGCATATAGTATCTTCTCTCATAATGTAGAAAAGGCTACTGTAGAAGATGAATTGGGCAATGAATCCTGTCACTCGGAACCGCCATAATTCTCAGCACTGAACTCCATATTTGGCACATAGTTGATTGGAAAATCATGCTGAGCAATCTGGTGCTGAGCAGCTGGCTGCAAAGGGTATAGACTCCCAAACATGATGGGCAGAGATGGTGCTGGTTGATGACTTGGATGACTGGTACAAGTTTCAGGGGGAGATGCAGCTGTGGATTTTGATGCCTCAATGTTTGCTGACATGGATGTAGGTCCCTTTGTCTCACTGACTGACTTGAGACTAGCATCTTCTGTGACGCTAGTATTATTCGCTTCTTTTGTGCTGTAAGAAATTGGATATTTTCTGACAAGGTTCTTGTCATCAAGGCGATGGACCCCTTTCACATGTCGCCGCAATATAGAGAAGTCTGAGAATGCTCCAGGACACAGCTGGCACTTATATGGCTTGTCCCCAGTGTGGATCCGACTGTGTCGCGTCAAGCTCATTTTGCGAGCAAAGGTTTTGTTGCACACTTCACACGTGAACTTCTTTTCCTGCTGTGCCACATGTGTGCCCATGTGAACTTCGAGCCCTGGCTTCTGGTGGAAGAGCTTACCACATTTGGGACAGCTGTACTTTGGATCACCGTGCAGTTTCATGTGCTCGCGCAACACAGCCTTCCTGTGGAAGCTTTTGTGGCAGACTTGACAGCTGAACGGACGGATGCCAAGGTGCTCTTTGTTCATATGTGATGTATATTCAGTCTTACCAACACATACCTTACCACAGTTCTCGCATTGATAACGCTTGTTTAAATCAATCACCATGCCCAGGTGTTTCCTTGCATTATGCTGCTGCAAGGCAAATTTAGTCTTTAATATCTTTCCACATTTTTCGCAGGTAAAACCATCCCCATGGACATACATGTGGTTCTTTAGATCACGCTTCTGCCCAAACATCTTGTCACATTTGGGGCACTGAATAGTCTTCTCTTCATGCCATCTCCTTCTATGGATGGTCAAATTGACTTTTTTCTCTGCCACATAGCTACACTGATCACAACCAAACATGGCTGGGCTTTCGGCCTTTGAACTATCCTCCAATGCACTTTCGTCATCATCCATCCAGTCTCCATCATTCTGAACAACTGTTTTATTTTCTCCTCCTGCAGCCTGCTGTTTGGCTAACCTGGTTCTGAACTGACGTGCATCCTTAGCCACAATGTCACTCTTTTCTGGATCAATTTTCTGCATTCCCAGTTGCTGATGGTGCTCTTCCTGTTCCAGTACATCCATGATATCATGATCTACGGTCATGTCAACCACTCGCTGAAGACTGGCTTCATCTGGAAAAGGTACTGCAGCTGTTGACTCTGGAGCTGGGTTTGGACTCTCGCATGATGTGTCTAGCCTCTCCTGATCGCCATGTTGCTTTTGCATGTGCTGAGTCAGATAATACTTAGAGCAGAGGTGTTTGTGACAGATACTGCACTGGTGCTCCTTGTCATGGACACTTTTCATATGAGCTTTGAGATACTTGTTGCCTGCAAAGGTCTTCTCACAAAACTTGCACGAAAAGTGACGCTGGCAATGCACACGGCGAAGGTGAGATCGGACGTTTTCCCAGAGAGCACCTTCATAAGGACATCTCTTGCACCTGTACATCAAGCCATCTTTGATTATGTAGTCTTTGTAAGTTCCATATTTCATGTCAGACAACAAGGGTATGTCACGTATAGGAGCTGGCGCCCCTTTTCTCGGTCTCCCCCGGCGAGAATATTGGGCAGTAGCTGAAATGCTGTTCTTGATAGAATCTAGTATATTTGATGGCTCATGTACTTGATCTGTTGCCTTCTGAAGTTCTCCAGTTTCTGGATGATGTTGTTCATTACTATGGGAATCATTGCTTGGAGATTCTTTTGCCCCACTAATGATGTCACTGCTCTTGATCTGTACATCATTTATCGTTTCCTTTAATGAGCCTTTGTCATTCTCATGGCTGTTGTGTAAAAGTTCAGAATCACAAACTGAGTGGTTTTCTCTTTCTGCTGGACTACTTCTAGCTATCCCAGTAGGATAGGTTTCATTAGTCACAGGATTGTCCTCATTTATGAGCTTGAACTTCAGTGTCTCAAGTTCGTCCTGCTCCACTACATCAGAATCTTCCATGGCATCACTGACAGGTGACACGCTTGCCTCATATGGATGATGTGCTAAGGTCAGTTCAGCATCTCCATCAAGAGTTTTCTGAACCAACCATCTTTGAAGAGCATTGTGAACATCGCTAATCACATCCCAATGACACCTAATGGCAACTGCTGATTTGTTCCTGTTGTTTAGTTCGTCTTCCTGGTGATGCTCATCCTGGTGCTCCTTTATTGACCTCTCACTGCTGGCACAGTTAACCTCAACAGAGATCCCAGGGTACAGCTTCTGTAGCTCTATCTCCAGTGTACGCACTCCATCCCCAACTGGAAGCAGGGTGCATAGCTGTGAACTCAGTGTCGCCTGGATCTCACTGAACACATCCATGCTGCACCTGAAATATAATCAGAAAATCTTAAATACAATGCATATTTATCTAACGACAGGAGAGTATGATGAAATATTTGTTCCAAAGCAGCAAAGCCTTGAGGAAGGTGCATGTGGTCTTAATGACAGACGTACAACACTGACAAGACAGAAAAAATTAAAATCTGGTTGTCAAAGACCAGGTTAGAAGTATCAAATAATTCTAGTCTGAGACATTGCATCACTGTTTGCATGTTTTGTTTTGAACTCTCTTTATGTTTTAATGTGCTTGATGTTATGTCTTTTTCAACGGCTTTAATCAGCTGTTTCGTAAACAATGTGCATTTATCGTATCTATAATTTGAGTTAACCCAGCAACAGCAATATTACTATATTTACCGCAAAGTTGTACATATTTTTTTAAATGCGCTTGTATTAAGAAATGTTGTCATACCTTGTACACAGTTTGAAATATACTACCACTACTACTACTACTACTACTATCATAGAATGCTAATTGATGAACTTGCTCCACTGACACAAAGTGTCACAAATCTTCCTTTGAATTTTTTTTTGATAAACAGAATGCTCTTCAATTAAAACTTAAGATCCACAACTATGTTTATTCTTTTCTATGCCTGAAACATCTCAAAGTTTTATATTCCATTACTATTTTCTTATGACGTCAATCAGATTAAGAGCTACCTGCAGATCAAATGTTGCTTTAGTTGTGCGGAATTTTGTGTACAATGTTGTCACAGAATAATACCACTAACTACATTTTGTACCGTAAGGCAATCGACATAGGGTCATATATCTGTTGCAATGAGTCTCCTTTAATGTAAGCAGGTGCTACAAGAGACAGTAGGCACTGTACTTTAGACTCCGACAGCCCAATTGGCTCCCGCCAGCCACTTTAACATGTTTGATCTACTAGTGAACAAATCTTCATCATTTAAACCAAGGGGTGCATGAGAGCAACCTCCCCGTGGCGCACCTTGGGTATCAGGTCTTGTCGGACATTTTGTTCAGACTTGGCTTGATAGTGAATGCTCTCACACAGTGAAGTTCTTTGACTGCAGGGACTTGACGTTGCAATCATTATCACCTGTTGTGGCACGGTATGACCCTTTTGGTGTTGATGTGCCGTAAAACTGTGATATCATCATCATTCATTTCAAACTAAAGGCCAGAAATGCACCAGCTTTACTTGTGTTCCCTTTAAAATTCAAAATAGCCAACAAGTGCCTGCATTTTAAGACAATTAACTCACTCAGCCAGAAAATGTGGTCAAATTGAAGATGATCTTAAAATAGAGGAATATGTATAATGAATGTAAATAATGTGTAAAATAGGAGTCAATGGGAGCCGGTCTTTAAAAAATAACCACAAGTCTTAATTGGATGCGTTAATAAATTTTAGGGACCACTGTATATCTACAGATGTATGCATGGTATGTACAGTGTGCAAAAAGTGATGGGAATTCAAAAGCAATTATTCTTCCACATGTGCAGATGTGTGAGGAGTCATATATAGCCACCTATACCATGTATACTGCCCAGATATACTGGTAGTACCGGTAGTAGGACAATAGTGCTCAATTACTGCACAGTCTGAAGTGTTCAGAATTTCTCATTCCCACCATCATAATACATGTACCACCGTATCGTCTGAAATCAGTTACTCAAATGTATTTAACATAATGCCAGAAACATGAAAACAGAATCATGAGAAGGAAATATGGAAGAGCAGTAATCAGTGTGCAAAAGCAATACAAGGAAAGGGGGAAAACAATGTATAAATCTATAAACACATACACTTATTGCCTAAGACCAATTTAGTCTTTATTTGACAAATAATAGTGTTTATGACAATTGTATAATAGTTAAACTACATACAGCATGTACAGGGCCCATAAATATTTTCTGGGTAACCCAACATTATTCTGTTGTCACATTTGCTTTGCATTTGTCAAATCAGTATGATGATTGCGCACTTATAACATGTATAACATGCACAACTCTCTGTAAGAGGAGATACTTAAATTTAATTTTGTCTGTGTTATCAAGTATAATTTCCCCGGATAATTTTAGAGCAGCAAATAGCTTAGCCCTGGTTATCATGTGCTTCTACTGATAATTCCTATAATGAAATGAACAATATCTGCAACTGTAAACTGCATTAAGAGAGTAACACACAGAATACAGTATCAGAATACATGCATGTTGTACTGTAGTTCTACATATATGTAATTAGAGTAACCCCACTACATGTATTTCCAGCACATAATGCAAACCTATGAAACATTAGAGCCCACATACCTTACATATATGCTGAAACAGGCAATACTGTAACATGTGTAAATTCATTAATGTTCGCGGGGATTAATGTTTTTGAGACAACACCATATGTTTGTGGGGATTAATATTTGCAGTTAGCTCAGGTCTTGGCACTGTATGACCCTTTTGGTGTTGATGTGCCGTTAAACTTGGATATCACTCACTTGTTAATTATCTAAGTACATGCATTATGTTTGCAGATATTATTTTGCGACTTAGAGATGGTTGTGAATTTACATAACTCACAACAGCACAAACACATTTTGACCTTAACTTTACCATGGACATGTTAACAGGATACCTAAACATGTTAGTGACCTGATTACAGTACCTACATGAAGGGGAGTACATACCCCCCAACAGGGCCAAATCACCAGATTACTCTGACCCAATTCACAAATCACCAAAAAAAGGAAGTCCTACTATCACCAAAATATTAATGTATTAAGAGAGTGTGGACAGCCGTTTTCACGCTGCACTCTGGTCATGTAGAGAACATTTCACATGCTAGATATATAGTCAATCACCAATCACGCAATTTCTACAAGGCCCTATAACGATGCACTGAAAATGTATGTACTCCCCCTTACATGGTTCTTACATAAATCACTGCAAAAAGATAACACTGTCAGTCACTAACAGATGGAGTGCAATATGGATAAAATGTACAAAATCCTGCAAAAAGATAAAACTATCAGCCACTAAAAACTTGAGAGTAACGTGAATAGCATGTACAAAATACTTGTAAATCTAGTATTCTAACACAGTACCATAAATATACATGATGTACCATGTGTACTTGCTATATAAATCCATAAACATGTATCATGTGTATTGGCATAAACACTCATTGGTTACATATCACATATCACTCTTCATACAGGCAAAAACATTGAGCTTAAATCTCACCAAGCTCTCAGTGTCAATTGTTGTATTTACACATTAAGCATGTTAAGCAATCAACAAAATTAACAAAATGTAGACAATCAACCAATAAATGCACCATTATTACATGTATCATGCAACATAAGTATAAAAGTAAGTCTAGAAGTTTAGGGATTGCATACCATCCTAGTTCTCGGAAGTAAAATGGGTGGAACTTGGAGGATAATTCATAGAGGTGGAGGCATATTGCTGCTCAGTCAATGAGGGCATAGGGTGTGGAGGAAATGTGTAATGAGTTTCAAACATGCCACTGGATACAATATTTGGTATGGGTGTAGATGCTTGGTTACTTTGAGCTTGTCCACTATTACACAGGTCTGGAGTAAATGTAGCTACATGTTTTGATGGCTGATTAGCCATCTCCTGGCCCAAGTTATTACTATCCCGTGATGCCACCCTGCTGATAATAGAGTGAGAATCAGAGGGATGAGGAAATGATGCATGGCTTGATTGATCCATTAGATGGGACGGCAGCTGAGCAATGCCCAAGTTACTTGCAGATGTTTTATCTACGTCTAGTGTCATCTCATCCACTCTGGATATACTACAGGCTTGCTCTGGCGCCTTTGTGCTCACTGAACATTCTGTAGTGGACTTAGCTCCTTGGGAATCACCTTGAGACTTCACACTGCTTTCTTCTGTGGTGTTATCATCCACTTCCTTTGCAGGTGGGTTGATTGGAAATTTTCTGACAAGGTTCTTGTCGTCAAGGCGATGGACCCCCTTCACATGTCGGCGAAGAATTGAGAAGTCCGAAAAAGCTACAGGACACAGCCGACATTTATACGGCTTCTCCCCTGTATGGATCCTACTGTGTCGAGTGAGGCTCATTTTGCGAGCAAAGGTTTTGCTACACACTTCACAGGTGAACTTTCTTTGTTGTGCTGGGACATGTGTGGCTAAGTGATGCTGGAGACCAGACCTCTGATGGAAGAGCTTGCCACACTCTGAGCATTTGTATTCTGGATTGCCATGCAGTTTCATATGTATGCGCAGTGCAGTTTTTCCATGAAAGCTTTTCTTGCAGACATGACAACTAAATGGACGTATGTCAAGGTGCTCTTTGTTCACATGTGATGTATACTCAGTCTTTCCGACACATACTTTGCCACAGTTCTCGCACTGGTATCGCTTGTTCAAGTCGAGCACCACACCCAGGTGTTTCCTTGCATTGTGCTGCTGCAAGGCAACTTTCGTCTTCAGTTCTTTCCCACATTTCTCACACGTAAAGCCATCGCCATGAACACGTGCGATGTGGTCCTTCAGGTCCAGCTTCTGCCCGAACATCTTGTCACATTTAGGGCACGGGATATTTTTTTCTTGGTGCCATCTTCGTTTGTGAATAGTCAAGTTAACTTTTTTTTCCGTCATATAACTGCACTGATCACAACCCAGCATGGTTGGAACTGCTGGCACTGGATCAGACTTCCGACGTGATCTGCCTCGCGTCTCCTTATTACCGCCGTGTTGCTTCTTGATATGCCTATCCAGATAGTACTTGGTCGAGACAGACTTTTGGCAAATCTTGCACTGGTACTTCTTTTTGTGGGTGTTCAGGTGTGTATTAAGGTCTCTGTTAACCCCAAATGCTTTGTTGCAAACTGGACAAGAAAAGCGACGCGGGCAGTGCATACGGCGTAGGTGGGATCTGACGTTTTCCCAGACGGTAGCTTCATATGCACATCTTTTACATCTGTACACTGAGCCATCTTTGATGATGTAGTCTCTGTAAGTTCCACACTTCATATCAGACGCCATTGGGATGTCACATATTGGTGCAGCAGCAGATGATCTTCTTGGTCTGCCTCGCTTAGAATACGTGACTACAGGCGTTACAGCTGAAACACCACTCTCTGCTGGAGGGAGCGTTTCAGATGGTTCATCACCATGACCATTTCTGTCCTGGGGTGGGGTTCTTTCCACAGAATGTGCTCTGCTGTTTTGAGCATGATCACTTACTGTCTCTTCATCTTCGCTTGTGGTGATATCGTAATCATCACTTTGTATGCCATTATCACTTTGTACACCATCATCATCACACCGTACACAATCACCTGACACACTTGTGTCTTTCAACACAGCTTCATTGTCCTCATCCTCACAGTGAGTGGGTAAACTTTCACTCTGGCCTGCTACATTAGTTTTAGCTGCTGCAGGACTCACTTTGGATTTAATAGTTCTTAACCGATACATATCCCCTACCATAACGCTGTCTTCATTTTCTGGATGGACTTCTTGCATTTCCACTTCTTCACAATGTCCTTCACTCTTCACTATATTAGGGTCTGCAGTCCTATTAGCGACACTCAATACACCTGCTTCATCTGGACAAAGCGCTGCTGCAGTTTCTGGCATCAAGCTTTGATTCTGGCATGATCTGTTCATCCTTTCTTGATCATGTTGCTTTTGCATGTGCTGACCAAGATATTGCTTAGAGGAGAAGCACTTCTGGCAGATATCGCACCGGTGCTTCTTCTTATGAGCATTTTTCATATGTGCTTTAAGGTCTTTGTTGGCTGCAAATATTTCGTTGCAAACCAAGCATGAAAAGTTATGCTGGGAATGCATACGTTGTAGGTGGGCTCTGACATTTCTCCAGACAGAACCTTCATAAGGACATCTCTTGCACTTGTACATTGATCCATCTTTGATCACATGGTCCTTGTAAGTTCCATATTCCATGTCAGAAAACATCGATATGTCATGTGCTGCAGTACAAGACCCCCTTCTGGGTCTCCCTCGACGAGACATTGTGTGGACAGTACTAGTTAAAAAGCCCCCTTTTCCAGATGTTCCAGGATCTAGCATTTCTGGTAGGTCATGTACTTGGACACTTCTCTTTGGCGAAGACTCTCTGCCTTCTATGTGATGTGGTTTATCACCATGTGAATCATCACTCAGATTTTGTAGGTGGCAAGCGCTAATGTTACACTCACCAAACTGCACATCACTAGCAAATGGTTTCGTGTCTTTGAGAAAGCCTTTGTCTTCCCCACCGCTATCATTTTCCGTCTCGAGTGTCTGTGTTTCCAGTTCTTCCTCACCCCCGGCATCAGGGTCTGTAGCAACATCACCATGATCAGTGCCTAGTAACATGCTTGATTTCTCTGGATCCTGTTCCAGTTTTAGTTCCACATCTGGATCTAATGTTTTTTGAACCAGCCACCTTTGAAGGGTATTATGAATGTCACTAATCACGTCCCAATGGCACTTAACAGCAGCTGACAAATCATGGACATGTAGTCCCTCTCTATGATGATATTGTTCGTGGCTTCCTTCAATTCCACTCCCACTCTCAACATGAGTAGCAGTAACTATGGTGACTCCAGGGTACAGCTTCTGTAGCTC
>JAAUYG010084083.1_pt1 | contig 10261 bp, 6 predicted proteins | sample 7278091 | NCBI WGS metagenome assembly JAAUYG01 (sample SAMN14350201, study PRJNA611818) | marine sediment metagenome | isolation source: surface marine sediment (0.6m) | place: French Polynesia: Moorea | collected 2018-08
GTTTGCAAATATTAAAACTGAGATATACAATGAAAACAAGAGAGCATAACTTACACTATGCCATGTGTGTTGTTCTGTTGTTTACACATCCAGCTACTTCATTATCAACATAGATGGAAGTGGCACTGGTCCAATTGTGATCTGTCCTCATCACCACTGATGTCTCCACATATCTATCTGAAATCAAGTGACATCCATTAGTAAACATGTAATAAAGCCTGATTACAGAAAAAACGTTCTGTGAATGGAAATAAAGGCTTGGCCACACAGCACTTTACGGCTTAATCATGACCCAAACCCATCAAAAGTGGTGTCCCACGAAGCAGACAATGTTGTTTGCGTTGATGTCTAGTTTAAGACGAGCAACAGTTAATTTATAGATGTGGAAGGACATGGGGAAAAATCAGAACGTCGTTGAACACCGAAAGAAGTTTTGAACTGCTCAAAATTTTAACCCGCAGACAAGCACGGGCAGCACACATATGGTAAAGATGTTCGACACATGTAAAACACACATGATAATCTGTGTTCCAGCAGTGATTAAAGCTTGGGGACATGCGGTAAGACACAAAAGTTTAGCAGTCTGTTATGGGCAACGGACAGGTGTTGCATCACAGTTTGTTGGTATCACAGGAAGTAGTGTGTGTGTAGCTGCTTATCACTGCCAAATGGATTTTTCCACATACGCACCACATAGCACTACCTAAGCCCATTAAACGATGTCTCGAACAAGTTCTCAATATGATTGATCACTGCCTAATTACTGCTGCATCACTTCTAATTTGCCGCATGCAAATACTGTAATCTTCTGAGACCTCGGCACCTAAGTGCACTCTTGATGTCTGGGGGTGAACATGAACCTTTAGCTCTCGGATGTCCTCATCTTCATGCTCCATCACCAACAGAACCAACGGGAACTGATACAGGCCCAACACATCCTTGCTGAGAGAAGGAGGAGGAGGTCAGGAGGGTGCTACAGAACATCTGGGTGCCTGACTGGGAGTCTTGGAGAGGCTCATCCTCAAGTGGGGCCTTGGCCTTGGTCTTTGTCGGCTTCTTCTTGGCAAGGGAACCCTTCTTCCTGGGTATGATGAAGCAGAAAACGGAGAATGAACTTGCGTGGAGATGTGGACTGTAGAAGATCTGGATCAGCAACTGTGAAGATCAGCCGTGCGGGGCCACTTTTATGCGTGGCTTGCAGCACTTCTGATGCCACCACTTAGCCATGGTTACCCATGGTAGGGCAATGCTATGGCAGTGTAGTGCCCATTTTGTGTCAGCACTCAACACCAGATCGGCAGTGCGATGAGGCCACGGTTAGCCGTGGTAAGTTAACAGCTCTTTTCCCCCTGTGTTGCAGCCTATATTTAGCCTTACCTGTGGCTGGACGTGGTTACAGCCGCCGACGGCCATGCCTGGTCAAAGTACGGATAAGGCAAAATTGACAAACAAGAGGCCACTTGCCAGACAGGAACAAGTTAGGTTTAAATGCCTACCAGGCTACTAGGTAAGTAGCTATGTAGCCGAGGTGACTCGCTTAATGCTGTCAAAATTCTGAAAATACACTGATTTACCTCAGACTGACCTTAAATGCACCTTGACTTTGACCTTTCAAGGTCACTAAGCTCAAATATAGCATACTATTAGACTCCCCATATATGGTTTCCTATTAGTGTCTCATAGTAACATATGGCCTATCTTGGCTCATTTATGACATACAAGCCTTCAAAATCTAAGCGACCTTGACATTGACTTTTCAAGGTCACTCGAGGTCAAACATGATAGTGTCATTAGACTCCTCATATATGGTGTCCTATTAATGTTAAATAGTAACATACACCTAACTCAGTTCCTTTACCAGATATAAAGCTTTCAAAATCTTAGTGACCTTGATATTAACCTTTCAAGGTCATTGGGGTCAATGCAATTGTATCAATGGACTCCCCATATGTGCTTTCCTATTTATGTTCAATAGCAACATATGACCTAAATCTGCTCCTTTACAAGACATAAGGCTTTGGTACCTGAGTGACCTTGACTTTGACCTTTCAAGGACACTCAAGGTCAAATCTGATGGTGTCTTTTGACTCTCCATTTATGGTTTCCTATTGATATATATATAGTAACTACAAGTCTATCTCTCACCTTTCAGTTTCCCCATAGAGTACAATGGCGAATTTGAAATTTTAAAAAAAATGTCAAAAATCATAAACTGAAAATTTATAAATGTATAAATGCAAAACAGTACTTTTGTGAGGACCACTGAGAAGAAAATTCAGAAAAAGCTTGAAAGGATCCAAAAGTGATTTGATGGAGGGGTAGCGTTTTGAAGTTTTTGCTCCCATAGGGTCTCATGTTAACGAAAAAGAAAAAAAAATGTGAAAAAAATAGAAAATGCATTTTATTTTTCAACAATTCAAAAAAAAGTCTGGGGCTATGGCCCAGGGCAAGCAACAACTGAAATTTGAAGGAAATCTGACCTATAGGTTTTGAGATAATTGCGACACTGACATCAGATGGACAGACGACAGGGGGGCAAGCAATGGACAAAGTCCCATATATACTATAAGCAATGCTGGCACAGTTAAGCAGAGCTAAAAAATGGACAGTCGGTTCCTGTGCAAAGCGATGCAGCATCCTGGTTGGATGAAAGTATCAAATATAAAAGTCCGGGAATATATTTTTTGAGCTATTTTTGCTCAAAAAAGAGCCATAATTTAGTAGAAAATAATGGAAAAAATTTAAACTGATCCTGAAGACTACCTATAAAACGATTTTCCTAAATACAGTGGAACCTGGGAATTAGGGACACTCAAGGGACTGTGAAAAACTGTCCTCAATTCTGAGGTGGTCTTATTTCTCAGGTCCATTTGTATGTTCTGAATAGGGCTGGGGACTGAAGTAGCTGTCCTTAATTCCCAGGTTGTCCCTATTTCTCAGGTGGTCTTAAAAGGCAGGTATACCAGGCCAATGCTCTAGGTTCCTTTCAATGTGTTTGCCCTCTGGGAATGCCATTTTTTGAGTTATTTTTACTTAAATAAAAACATGCAGCCCTAATTCGGGAGAAAATGGCAAGATGAGAAGTAAAATTATACTTCTAATGAAGACTATCTAAAAAGATCAAATTTCACTCGGTTTCTCTCTACGACCAGCCACTTTCGAGATACAGGTCATTTTGAGACAAGTGCACCAAAGGACCTCAAATTGACCTTGAATACTACAAGGTCATATGTACCCCATATGTGCATGTGATACTAGTATCCACGAGTCCCACATTTCATTCTGTTTTGCTCTACGACCAGCCATTTTCAAGTTACAGGTCATTTTGAAACAAGTGCACCGAATGACCCCAAATCAACCTTGAACCCTACAAGTTAGTCATTTTGAGCAAGTGCTCCAAATCACCTCAAATTGTTAACCTTGAGTACCCCATATATGTGTTAATAGTATCCATGAGTCCCACATTGCAGTCCGAGTGAGTTTCCCTCTACGACCAGCCATTTTTGCCATTTCAGCCTATAAGGAGGTTTTCTTAAGTACCAGATCAATGCAAGGTTTCCTTCATCAGTGTTTGCCCTCTAGGAATGCCAATTTCAGCGATGTAAGGCGGAGAAAAAATAAGTCGGTAATGGAAACGTGAGTTTCCATCTATATAAGTCGGTAACCCCATAAGGGAATCCCAACAGGGGATGGGATGCCCCCATTACCACTTTCGAACCACATCTACCAGATTTTGATAACTTTTTGCATGTGATTTACACGTGGAGTACTGTGTGACCAGGCCTTAACAAAGGTTATACTGTACTGAGTTTAATTACATTTTCTTAACAAAGGATTTGGTAAACATGAAAGACCTCTGAGGAAATGGAAAACCTTCCCTGTATGCCCAGATATTGCCCACAAAAGGGGCATGCTGCTTATATGCAATGTTGTATACAGTGTGTTACATACAGTACGTGGTATTCATTTAAATTTCACTCTATACATGTATATGGCTAATCATCCAACTATAATAATGAGTCCCCATATTTGACGTAAATGTGCAATTAATGGCACATACAAATGTATACTCTGGCTCTTATTTCTGAGATATAAAGTTAACTGAGATATAGCTAACTTGAATTTTACTTTCAAGGTCATTCAAATTTAATGGCAATGAGTACCAATGCATGATTGCTTATTAATATTCAATACTACCCATACTATCTATGGTTAAACATCATTTTACAAAGAGAAGCATTTGGAAATATTTATGAGTACATTTAAATAGGACCTATCCTGGCTAATACCAATTCCACCCCCCAAGAACACCATGAATGCCAGATCCTATCAATTACCCAAGGGTGAATTTTCTCAAATTGGGTCAATTAATTGCAGTCTCAGAATCCAATGTTAATATTTTGCACAGAGACACATGTACAACTCAAAGCATTAGGAGCCAATGTCCCAGCTTTAAAAAGACCATATTTCTTGACAGAAAAAACTATACCTTAATTCATGGTAACTTCATATTTACTGAACTATTCAATGAAGATGTATGATTGTTTTTTAACTACACCTACATGTATATGTCATGGGGATTTTTAACATTCAATTTGGAGCAGCTCAAAGTTGTTACCTGATGATGCAGAAGGCGGTCAGGAGGAGGGCTCAACATGGGTCCAAATAATTTATGCTGTGTCATGCATCACTTTTTATTGCTTGTTTCTGCATCCCATGTCATTTTTTATAAGAATTTTATTTCGTCATGTCACTTTTTATAATATTTTATACATGTATTTATATTATAATTATATCTTATAAGGCTTTCATGTCGATCTTCGTCTTCTATAAAATTTCAACGTCGATTCTACATGTTTTATAAGATTTTCACATCACTTTCTACAGTTTTTATCAAGGCTGATGTCGGATTCCACAACTTTTAAAGTGGCCGTGTCGTACTTCGTTTTTTTACCCATGTGGAGCCCTAGGAGGGACTACTGATTCTTGGCAGATATTAGCAATTAATTGTATTGTTCAATAGTACCGGTACATTTAAATCTGTTACTGGAGAGGAAATTACCATGTAGCTCTCTTAATCATGTTAATGGCAAATCATATTTCCTGTTCAAAATTCTACACTAACTACATGAAACACCACATATTATTTTCCATTTGTGTTTAGTAACATAATGGCCAAACCCAGTTCCTTTATGAAGCATTAGCCTTCAAAATTTTAGTGCCCTTGACCAGCTTTGACAAAGGCCATATCTACTACATGTACAGTTTGCAGTAGGGTTTGAAATCTGAATGACCTGGAGTCCTTGACTTTGACCATGCATTCAAGAGAAGGTCACCCAAAGCCAAATCTTAAATGGTGGAGTTGGACTTCCCAAAAGTGACTTTGCATTAATGCTAAATAGTAACATGGCCTTTCAAGTTCACTCAAGGTCAAATCTGGTGGTGCAGTTTGACTCCTCATGATGCCTGAATTCCTGATTATATGGCCTAACATGGCTGATTTACAACTTCAGAATCTATAATTTCATCCCCAACTCCCCCTCCGTTATCAGTGGGTGACTATGCCAAACTGCGCCACTTGTGGACTACAGAAGTAAGCATTCCAGCTGCCTGCACATAGTTGCGCATAGGTTATGCAGTAGCCCCTCTCTAATAAGGCCGCCCTATTTGCCAGGAAATTGTGGCCACATTAAATAGGTGGCCTTTGGTGAGAGGGAGAATTAAATACATTGATAGTAGTAGCTGCAAAAATTTCTGGCCACCTTAGAGAGGGTGGCCTCTGTGGAGAGTGGCCATAAAGAGAGGGACCACTGTATATATGCTGAGACTCCACATGGGTATGGTGACCTATTAATTAAGAGCCAGGTTAAAGGCTATGCGATCTGCATCGTGACTTTAAGCACCTAGTAACTGGTAACATTAAAGAACGAACATGACGTGGGAGTGGGACTTATTCAAAATGACCTGCACCCTTAAAATTTGTAACCTAATGCCTTATATTATACATGCAATTTAACAAGTGATCTTAGCTCGACCTGAATTCAGGTCAGATGGAGTCCCTATCATAATGGCATTTCACTACATGTACCATGATATCAGTAACAGAGTAAATGTCCTGATTTAAGTTTTCATGCTAATGAAAAGGATATGACCTATGACACATTACTGCGCACATGATATTCTGTTTGTCGTATTCTCAGTAATGGTAATCAGTAACTTATTTTGAGGCTTATCCGGTCGGACAAGTGAGTGTACCGGTAATTTTCACTTGTCCGAACTGAAAATTCACCTGCCCACATTTTTTTTTTGTATAAAAATTTATTTATTTATATAGGTTAAAAAAATGAATGAAGCATGCATTTTTTTTTGTCTGGTACTCATTGACAGGATTTTCTGTTCCTACAACTGCTTAAGCGTAAAAGAGTGTTGAAATTTTGCTTTTGCTGTAGGACAAGTGGGGTGGGAATTTCAGTTGTCCGACAGGTACATTCAGTTGTCCAGGCCAGTCGGACATTATTATCCTTAATGTCCAATCCTGTGGTGACTCAAACAGTGTCACCAATACATCATTATAGTGAATCACCAAAGCATTTAAAGCTGCTGATCATTACACCAACTGTGAAAATAAATCCATGGGACATCTAGAATTTACAACAAATGTCACTCTGCTTTTACTGACGATGTAGAATCTACAGCGATTTCTGCAGCTTCAGCAACCAGTCAAGGTTTGCCAACATACCATACTGCTCCATTATATTCCGTAGTGCACAACACAGGTTCCTCCTTCAAATAAGACGAGCACGAAACTTGAGTTTTATTTTACTGAAGAAGGAAGCCCGGGTGCAATTCGAACCCGGGCCTTTTCCATTAAAGAAAAGTATCTAATGCTATCTAGCATACAGAGACAGCGCCTCTACTGCTTTCGCCATGATGTGAAGCAACACATAACTTTTAAGTCTCACATATTTGAACTGTTTGTATCCCAGGAAAGACGAGCCCATGAGACCTTCACAGCAATGGGAAGTCTTAACTACTGCTGGGACCGTTGGCCCGTTCTTGCATATTTCAGGTCTCTGCTCGCTACCTTCAATACAGTAAAAGACAAGGCTTTGCCTCCTACAGGTGAGTAATACTGACAATGTACTATATTGTAGCAAGAAAGTTCAATGGTGATGGAATTGTTACAAATTAACACAGCAATTTCAAAACACCCAATTATTCCTATTTGTCAATGGGTCAACCTGACTTGTAATTCAGGTAACACATCACTTTTAAGTTGCATACTAGAATTCATGTAAGTCATTAGGGTACAATTTTTTCTGCATCATTCCTCATGTGGCATTCAAACTGCTCTATAGCTCCTAACTGCTATAAACTTCCAGAGCATATATCCATATATGCAAAGATTTTTAGCTACGAAGTATCACATGTATATAATATTTATAGATATGGTGAAGTCCATTTAGGATACAGGTACAGCAGCACCTGTCTTAAAAGACCCCCCTGTCTTAAAAGACCACTAGGAAGTCTTATAAGTCCAGCTGCATAATCAAGCTTGAGTGACCATAAGGCCATTGCTTCAAGGTTGTTGCTATTGGTAACTCTTTTTTGTCACATAAAAAGAGTGGAGATATGACCTATGTCACTGTTGACTACAGAAGAGTCGAAGTACACAGTAGAAGCAGTCTTGAAAGAGTGCTACCTTTGGCTGTAAATGCGGTCTCCCAAGATAGATGGTCTTTGGTTACGGACGTTCAATTACATTAAAATATAGGACCTTCCCCTAGGCATATCCAGTCTTTCAAGGCAGGTGGTCTATCATGGTCCGTGGTTAGACAGGTTTCACTGTAGATGGGAAGACCCTAACTGTACCATCACATTGGACAGGCTGGTTGAGTCTCACATATTTGAACCCCTTTATCCCAGGAAAGACTTGAGCCCATGAGACCTTCACATCAATGGGAAGTTTTAAATGAGGAACTTGTTTTGACATCTTTGGTGGAATTTCTGTACAGAAGAAATTGCGCAACATTACTTAACGTTATGAATTCAGTGCAGTTTGAAAAACTTCTAAAGATTTTATTTCCAAACACCACTTCTGCAATTTTTATTGGACTTCATTCAAACGTTATGAGGACATTGGTAGATTATGGTGAAATACCCGCTATTACTTCTCTAATGTGATTTGTCCATAGGATTAATGCCTACTTTTAGACCATGTGGTTTTGCCAAAGTCATTTTGGCCACCAATTGTCAATTGAAGATTTGTCACACACTTTGTAACCATTATAAGTTTTTACTATATATAGCTAGTACTCTTTGTAGTCAAGGCGCTGGACCTCTGTGTAAATGCTTCATTCAGACAGCATTTGCTGGACCTCTGTGTAAATGCTTCATTCAGACAGCATTTAGCACAGCATTCAAACTAGCAGGCATTTACTGTAACTCATTTGCATATACATGTATTCCAGCTGTGGGATGCCAAGAACAGTGATGAAAGGAAATTCTTACACCATTTTGCCTGTGAATGCATGGAATGCTAGGTCTCATTTAGACTTTTCCCACTGTCGCAGACTCGAATCTGGCTTCTTTTATCTGCCAGAATATATAAATTGTAGCAGTCTGTACATGCTATCCCTATTCAGTGACCCATGCATTTTAAGACCACGTACCTGTTCAGCCAGAAGAAAATGATCTTAAATTGAAGGTCGTCTTACAATGGACTCATATTTATATTGAAAATATAAGAGTGGTGTCATGCCTGGCTTTCAAATCAAAGAAATTTCTAAATGAAAGCGGTTTTAAATCACATGGACCATTGCATGCATGGTACTTGCAAATACAGCAGTTGGAGGAGCTTGTCCAACTGTTCGAGTTTTTGCTTGCCACAAATTGCTGAAGAGCTGCTATAAAAGTCATAAGAACAATCTTTGATGAACTTATTCCGTTCACTATGTTCCAATGCCAATTCCAAGTCCAAAAAAAAAAGATAAATCTAATCCAACTGTGCTTTTATACATGCACTACATGATCTTTTTTTCCCAGCCCAATGCATCATTAGGTATTTTTTAGTTTCAAGGGTATCTTTTATAAGCCTTATAAGGGTATCTTTTACAACTTGTGCAACAGCTTTTATAACTTGTCCACAGTTATCTCAAAGCTTTACCAAGAATACCCTATTAACTATATTATACATAGTTATAATACACATCTCCTGATGAAGGCAGAGAGATTCTGCCGAAGATTCGAGAACTTTTTCCACCATAATCGTGACTCTGTGCGTAGAATGTGTGATCACAAAATAGAATACACACATTACCTAACACGTGCACAGTACAGTTTCTGTATATGCCCTTCAACTGTATGCTGTTTCGGCCCTTTAAAAACTGAACAGGTTGATCATTATAAGGATTAACTCCATTTGAAAACATATGCATGATATGTTTCAAAGTAAACCTAATTTAAGATTTTGTAAAGCAACACATGCCTTAGCCCTGTCACCTGCAGATACAAAATGCTTGAAACAGCTTGAAACACTCTGGGGATGTTCAAAAATTGTGTAAAATTGATGTACAATGTACAACTTTCCATTAAGTCTGTTCAAATATATTTGGCACTATTATGTCACGGTGAGCTCTTCCCAGTACTCAATGCTGAATATGTCGTAATTAACCATACTCTGTACATATGCACATGTAGCTAACTTATACATTTCCATTATACATGTATTAAGTGACTATATATCACCAGTTCTATATATCAAAAGCTTTATTTTGTATGGTTGCTTGCTGGTGACATAACTTATGAACAGATAATATCTTAATTACCTAGTAATATGAATAAATTGTGTCATGTCATCAATCATAATTGACTGCATGGATTGATTTTTGTAAGCATATTACATTGCACATTATGTGCTCACCCTTTCAGCCAGAAGAATACGTACGGTCTTAAATTGAAGGTGGTCTTAAAATGGAGGGTTATTTATACTGAAAATATAAATTGTGTTGCTGGATGGCTGGTCTTTAAATGAGGGGTCTTAAATCGCAGGGACCACTGTAATACTCAAGTCTGACATAAAAAGATGCAACCTACCAATCTGGCTTTGTTCATGGCATCAGGTTCAGGTTTCCTGCTTTTGTCATAAGGGATTCCACATGTTCCAGTATTTCAGTGCAGTGGACAGGCCCGGTGTGTCCAGCTGTTGCTGCAAAAAGAAGGATAGTTGCAGCATGCAGCAAAAAGTCACAGCCATTGAAGA
>JAAUYG010124530.1_pt1 | contig 10261 bp, 11 predicted proteins | sample 7278091 | NCBI WGS metagenome assembly JAAUYG01 (sample SAMN14350201, study PRJNA611818) | marine sediment metagenome | isolation source: surface marine sediment (0.6m) | place: French Polynesia: Moorea | collected 2018-08
AATAGTACTGTCCGTCTTTGGTGCGCAGAGACCCGTAAAACCGTCTGAGGAGTTCTGCCAGCTGGGATGGTGGTAATTCCTCGAACGATGTGGATCGCCCTTCAGCCACGAGAAATTCTGTAAATGAAATGGTTACATTATGATTATGTTGCTGTATATTGGCCTAGTTTTGTCACAAACACGGCCAACGTTGCAATCAATAATTTGCGCGTCCAAGCGGCATGCTTGGACTACTTTTACATGGCGTGCATGTATGGTATTTTCTGTAGATTATTAGTGATTGTGTTCATGACACGGATAATTTTGAACTGTTATTCAATGTTTAAGAAAACTAAGTCATGGATGGATACAGTAACGTGTGTCATCATGATAAAGGAACACTGGTAAGTCATGCATGCATGTAACTTAAGTTCTGTTTGGGCTTTGGCTCTTGCAAATGCCGGGTGCAAATGTGTTATGAGCAAATGTGCCGACCGCGGCACGGCACCTAACCATTGCTAACCACAACTACTTTTACTAGATTTGTATATATGATAGGGACCATATTTACCCCTGAAAACTTTCAGTGACCACTTTGTCTGGGCAATGGTGTTGGTGCTGAGGCGTTCCTCCGCCAGCTGGTCAAGGCAGTCCGGGGATACTCGAACAAAGCGTGAGGACGAGGGGGCAGGTTTGGTGGCAGGATAGGAGGCTGTGGGTAGCTCTTTCATTTTCGGCTCGAAGGCTAGATCCAGGTCTAGGTCCCCGCTACGAATCTCTTCCAGTTCATGCCTGCTAGCATGCCGAATTATCGCCGAATCAGGACTGTCCAGGTCCAATAGTTCATAGGTATTAAAACCTAGGTTGGATTCAATGTCAGTTATAATGCACATTTTTTTCCCGTTATCTCTGTTGAGATACACCATTGATCCGATATTGGTGCCAACGGTGGCGGCTGAGCACCATATTTAGCCATTCTGGCATATATTTTTTGATATCAAATATTTTTTTTTTAATAAAATAAGCGAAATCGTTTACTGGTGCGTTATGACTGTGTAGTGCGTTATGATCCTTACTCGAACGCGGCGCAGACGAAACTACGGAACTATTTGGCACTATATTTTATTTACTCGGTATTTTATATATTGCCGAATCTAAATAAATATTGCAATTAAGAGGCCTCTTTAAATAATGTATTTATTCTAAAATGTTTTTAGGATGATTTTTTCTCAACCGACTACTGTATTTGTGAATTTGTCTACGGACATGGGTATGCACGGCAAATGTAACAGCGGTCTGTGTTGTCTGACAATGACCGCGCAATCGACCAAAATTCGACCACTGCGCATGTTTTGTTGGATTTTAATTCGGCGCAGAGGAAGGACTTTTGGTCGGTGCGCAGACTGGTATGTTATAATTTCCTTTCATGTGCTGAACTTTGGTCAAGGGGCTTATTAGTGGAGATTTTGGACAATATTGGATACCAGGTGTCTACTGATGTCTTTGCATACAGTTCTGGATTTACCTTATAATCCCATTTAGTGGATACTTGCACTAACAATACCTGCAAAATATGGTCAACCCACAATTAACTTAACACCTCATACCGGACCCCAGTAACTAATCTCTCCCTTACCGTTGGGTTGTTGTGGGGGGTCCCAGGTGAGGTAGATTGTATCTAGCTGGGAGGGTCTGACCTCGGGGGTGGGGGGAGTGACCCCGGCCGGCAGGGCCTGGGTAGTGGTAGTCACGGTGTAGTCACTGAGGGTACTACCCGCTCCGTTCACAGCCCGGACAGCATACTGGTACTCTGTGTATGGGGACAGCGACTCGTCTGGGGGACACAGAGATAGGGACAGAGTAACAGCAAACACATACACTGACCAAACGTAACACTGTATGACACATACCTCCATTTTGGTAGCTTACCATTACAAGGCTGGTAACTACACTTTCATGCATTTTACTCGCAGTGGCAGCAAATTAGTGTAAGTTCATTTTAGTTGTGTATTTTTTCATTTGTTCAACTGAAATATTGTCATAATCGTAAGCCTAGCTTGTTCCTTGTACACAAATATTGTAAGAAGTGTAAGACTAGCTGGTACATAAATATTGTAAGAAGTGTAACCCTAGTCTGTATATAAATACAAGTATTACAAGGAGTGTAAACTTAGCCTAATCATGTTACCACTTACCAGTATAGGTGAGATCATTGTTACCACTTACCAGTATAGGTAAGATCATTGCCGGTGTATATCGTCACAGCCTCAGTCAGACAGAGCTCCCCCTCCTGTGTTAGTACGACATCAGCCGATATCTCTGCCCTGGCAGCTGCGACATCGTCAGGGCGGTAGGAACCACATTTCCTGGTAGCTCTGTTAAAGTTACAGCGGTTACAGAAGGCGGCCAGGGACTGGGGGGCCGGACAGATCACACCGCTACCACAACCTGGGGAGAGAACAGGGGGATATACTGACACAACAGGTTGACTACGCGATGACATAACTCAGGTGTGACAGACTCTTACTGTGGTAGGCAGATGACTGCAGTCACTCTATCCTACTCAGACACATCCAATGCAACTTACATCAATATTCTAAACATCTGTTGCTCCATACGGTATGTGTAGTGTGGTACCAAGTATCCAACTACAATACACATGCAACATGTAATCCTAACACTGACAAGGATAACTGTATACCTCTCTGCCAGCCAAACAACATATGTGCTTACCTGACTCCAGGTTGGATATATCAGAGCAGGACTGGGTCAGCGGGTTGTATCTGTGCTTACCTGACTCCAGGTTGGATATATCAGAGCAGGACTGGGTCAGTGGGTTGTATCTGTGCTTACCAGACTCCAGGTTAGATATATCGGAGCAGGACTGGGTCAGTGGGTTGTATCTGTGCTTACCTGACTCCAGGTTGGATATATCGGAGCAGGACTGGGTCAGTGGGTTGTATCTGTGCTTACCAGACTCCAGGTTAGATATATCGGAGCAGGACTGGGTCAGTGGGTTGTATCCGTTCCCATTACAGCACAGCAGACCGGCCGATATACGCTCTGTACCACAGCACTGCTCATTGGATGCCAGCTTGGCCTCACGACTTGAATATTCATGGCTCTGTAACACACAACATAGGAGCCTGGATAGTTCACACTGTGAACCAAGTATTACAGTAACTGACCTGTAATGATCCAGTATAGGGAAATTGTTGGGAAATTCAATATAAATAAAACCATAATTGCCAAAATATTCCCTATTATAGCTTTACTTGTGGCTATTATTGTTCAATATCGTTCTTTTTCGGGGGAGTGTATGATTTTGGTAAAGGCACTTAAGGCAGTGTCCATGGTAGTTAGAACCGGGTTGCTACATGGCATGACCTTACAGTACTACTGCCTGTATAGCCATGTCTACAGAACCTATCATAACGGGCAGTGAGTGAGGCTGTGTAGTATACTGCCAGTTACCTGGGAGTTTCCCATCTCGTCTGTACAGCAGACGTCGGTCTCTTCATTAGCATAGAGATTTCCACAGCAGAATCGGCCACTCTGGGGGGTGTACACAGAGCCTAGAACAGCATCCCCACAGCACAGCAGGCTGTCACTGACCACCTCCCTCCCACAGCACTGCTGGGAGAACCTGGCATACAGCTGGCCTGGGGGAGACAGAGACAGACAGGGGTAACATACACACAGGCTGACACAGACCAGCCGGTCTGAACACAGGCAGATCAGTCACTAGCAATAGGGAGCATTTTAAACCCCTTGGCGGGAAAATTTTCCGAAGATACCCGAAAGAAGGGTAAAGGCACGAAACAGGGGCATCTCACGATTAGCGGAGCTTTTATTTGTCGCAATATGATTGGCTAAAGGGTAGTCATATGACCAAGGTAGTTTGGCTTCCGAATGAAAACAATTATTCATACTGCGAATTTGTGGCGCCAAATACTCCCTCTTATCAGTCATGTATACTGCAGCCTCTCAAACCATATAATCATCATTGAATGTTCCTGCTTAAAATTAGACCCCAAATAAAAAACAACCAGAGTACACCAGAGATGGTATCAGGAAACATCCTGAATCCACATTTCGGTCTTAACCCCAGAGCAGATATCAAGCACCGAGAATAACATGCATCATTAGCTGGCTATAGTAAGCAAATACCAGAATAAAACTCAATCAATCTAAGCCAGCCCAGTGTTCCAGACAGTGGCAGACTCCCTTACCGTTACAGCAGAGCTGAGATCCGTTGACAGAGTAAGGTACGGAACCACAGCAGCTGTCCCCCAGTCCTATATCTACCCTGTCCTGGACAGGGTCAGCACAGCACACCTGGCCTGGGGGGACCTCCACATACCTGGGGGGGGGGGGGGGAGATGTGTACAGTATAATTGTCAACAAGGACATTAATATTTCTACATTTGAGGTTTCTACACTTTGGTTTTTGATAAGCTGAATTATTAGTGTTGCTTGCTACCAGTGTCTGTACACTGTTGCCGTGGTTACCTCCTCCCACAGCACTGGTGGTTGGGTAGTGAGAGTCTGAACTCCCCCCCACAGCAGATGTCACCAGGGTTGGTCCTGGCGGGGACGTAGTTCTGGCCACAGCACTCGTAGCCCGGCCTGTTCTCATGTAACACACCGTCACAGCACGTCTGGGGGCACATGACACAGGAACATAAAACACATGGGAACAATGTACATACAAGCAAATTAATGTTATAATGATATTTGTAATATGTTCCGTTAATCAGCAACAGGATGCTACCTAGCATTGCAGAAAACTGACTGTCTACTAGTAGGTAAAAAAATATAGAAAACAATATCATACTGATGACAAAGTCAAAAATAAGTATTAATTTAATTGTAATCAACATGATCAAGCCTATTACCAACTGCAACATGAGCAGTTATAGGTTCACATCTGAGTTATGTGTACTGACCTGGGGTCCAGAATAACACTGGTTGCCACAGAAACTCTCCAGGATCCCACACTCAAAGTACGTACACCGCCCCTGGACCGGGGGTGGGGCTGGCGTCACACTGCAACAGTGGGGTACAGGATCACTACACAGGTATGTGCTATTAGGTACAATGTCAAAAACTGAAGGCAAAATCATATACAGTAGAACTTGTCTTGAAAGACCACCCCATTAGCCATAAACAAGTGGTCTCTCAAGACAGGTGGTATTTGGTGACAGGTGCCATTCATGTATATGCAGGACCTTCTGCCAGGGATATGTGGCCCTTTAAGATAGGTGGTCTCTCATGGCAGTGGTCTCTCAAGACAGGCTTCAAGGTAATATTTCTCTAGGTGGCCTAAATTAATATTATAATAATAATATATCTTTATTCATGCTCTGGGTACAACCACAACGCTCACACACCACTTCAACACTGCATCACATATTAATGGCAAATACTGTGTTATGTTTCATGGCCCATAAGCTAAGGCATTTTCAACGGCATTAGCCCGTGACTGGTTTCAAACCGGTTTGGCTTGTTTTAGTCAGAGACTCCCAGTTTTTGCTGTGTTTGTCAATGACAGATCTGTCCGTACCTTACAGATTGGTGACTTACAGATCAAAGCCATTCGGAACGTACAGGTTAGCCATGTTAAGATTAGCAATGTACACAACAGCAGATTATCGGTTTACTGGCCGGAGATTAGTTACTTACAGATCAGTGCAGGGTATCTTGGCCTTGCGGACCAGCTCGTATCTCAGTACGATCCCGTTGGGCTGTAGCGGTGCCGACCAGGTGGCCTGTACAGTGTTAGCTCCCTGGACTGTGAGAGAGGGAGGGGACACGCCAGTGGGGATAGACTCCGCAGTGGTCGCCGTGACAGCGTCGCTACGGACACAGGCAAACTCCGTACACACCTCAATCTGCAACACAGGACAGGGAGTCTGACGTCAAAAAGCCCGATAGTTTCCAGCCAATATATCACCACGTGCAATCCTGGTCACAATGGACCAAGTAGTATACATGAACAGTGAGATATATTGGGCCAAATCCACACCATATTTATTCATAGATGTTGTTTTGGTGTCACTTATGTTATATAACATGAAGTTTTACCATAGCTGAGACCGGATATTGGTAGTTCCTCCCACTCTTCTATCCAGTCTCAGCTATTGTAAACTTCATGCCATACACAGTAGTCTCTCTCTAAAAAGGCCACCATATTTGTCAAGAAACCATGGCCACATTAGAGAGATTACCTTTGTTGAGAGGGAGAAGTACCAGTAAATGCACTGATAGTAGTAGCAAAGATTGGTGGCCTTATCAGAGAGGGTGGCCTTTAGTGAGAGTGGCCACTAAGACAGGGACCACTGTATTATAAGAGGTACATTGTATTATAAGAGGGACATCTACAGTGCAACCTTGTGGGACAGTCTGGTAGTCACACGTATGTAATGTCTCTTTGTGGTGTATTATGGCAGATGGCTGTGTTCCTACCTGCAATGTGTATATGGTATAAGGCTGTAGATTCGCCATCACCCTGGAACCAGGAGTGGCCAGTCCCGTCTCTATACGATCTCCGTTCAGTATGATGTAGTAACCCACAATCTGACCATTCGGGTTGTCAGGTGTTGTCCAGGACACACGGAATGCCGTGTCGTTGATAACGGCGATAATGGGCGGGGTAACGCCGACAGGAGCTGCAATACAGTCACAGCAAGTTAGAACAGTGGTAAGGTATTCACCAATGGAATATTGGAATTAACTTTTGTAAAGTAATTTTTATTAGAATTACACTACAGATGTACATAAAATAGGTTACATACATGTGAAATGGTTTTTATTCCAGTACCATGACAGACACTGTAACAGAGCAGGTACGAGGTGTTCAATACTGTTAGTTGTAGTAGTAAATTTATTTTCAAACTGCACAGTTCACATATGTTCACAAAAGAAGTTATGCATATGGGTACAATCTGTGGTATCTCATCATAGCCATGAGCTATTACAGCAAATATGTTACACTTCCATTCAATATTATAACTGATGCGCTGTCGATGAGACCCAAGCAAAAGAAAAAGATAAATTATAAATAAAATAAATTAGAATAAAGACAAACAAAATGATGAACGAAATGAAAAAACAAATGACATACTAGTGAGAATACATACATGTACATCACAATGAGTGACAAACGACAGTTTACGTACGAGACCACAAACTAATCTGTGTGTATTCAATGACTTGTATGCCGCATTAAACTAGACTGGCAGGCATTACATGCATATTACATATTCTATATATTGATTAAGAATTGTATGCACACAAGGCTCCTATGGTGCTAGTTCTCTAGTTAAGTGATTTTAATCATGTAATAGCTGGAGAGGAGGTATCATTTCATGGATATATTGAAGGAAGCCAAAGAGTGACAATTGCAGGTTCTCAGGTAAGCTGTTCCATAAGTCAACACCTTTTGATAGAAAAGAATTTGCCATCAGTACAGTACGACTCACTGTATGCCACATGAAATCTTTCGAGTTCTGGTTTCGTATCCATGAATATCTGCATTGAGACCGCAGTTTTGAATCAGACATACGGGTAAACTCCTATTGACTTCACAGTACATATCTGCTTAGAGCTAGCTTATAAATATCATCACATGTTATTATTAGTAAATACAGGTCTCAGAACAATTGGTGCCATTGCTATTCATGCTATGGCCAATTATGTGTACTGCTTTATATAGTACATACCCCGGTAGTTCACACATACATGTTTTCACATATTTCATCTCTTAACCAAAGATTGAGAGGTGAAATATGTGAGTGTACCATATGAAAGGAAAACCATCTTAGCCAAGGCAGTAATACATCGAGTATATTCAATAACAATGGATAGGTGATGGAAACCTTAAAAGCCGATGGAAACCATAATGTAGTCTCCAAGGTCGAGATATTTATCATTTAGCATTGGCAGCTAGAGTGCTGGAGTATTGCTGCAGTCGCTAAAATAGTCTAGTACTCAATACACCAAGACGTGTGCATAAAAGTCCCAGCCTTTAGTGGAATATTACCCTGTAGGTTGTAACCTGTATATGGTGTAGATCATGTCTATAGTTAGTATAGTTAATATAGTTAGGTGCCAGGAAGCAAAAATGGAATGATGATAACCTGTACATACTGTCTGTCTCAGTGTACAGTGAAACCTGTCATAAGAGACCACCACCACAAAAGATGACCTGTCTCGAAAGACCTCAATTTTTGGCAGAAGGACCTACATTTCAATATACAGTAGTCCCCCTCTAATAAGGCCACCCTATTTGCCGAGAAATTGTGGCCACATTAGAGAGGTTGCCTTTGGTGAGAGGGAGAAGTAAATGCATTCATAATAGTAGCGCCAAAAATTTGTGGCCATATTAGAGAGGGTGGCCTCTGTTGAGAGTGGCCATTAAGAGAAGGACTACTGTAACTAGATATCACCTGTCCTGACCGACCACATGATTTTGGCCAATGGGGTGGTCTTACAAGACAGGTTCTACTGTATACCCCAGTCTGTGTTACCAGTACTTACCCCCGTCCTGTGTGGTCACAGACGCCGGCTCACTGCTGATCCTCTCTCCCCCGTGGACCTCTATGGTTACGGTGACGTCATACCGTGTGTTTGGTGACAGTCCTGTCACCGTGGCAGACTGGGAGTTTGACCCCAGGGTCAGGGAGCCCACGTTCCCTGCCCCTGTCACATTGACCAGGAACCGACTGACCCCACCCTGCAGGTCCTCAACAGCTGGGGGGAGAAAGAGAGAGGACATAGAGTCAGTCTGGATCTTAGGTTGTTTATCACCACACATAGTTATTGTATTTATTTCTTCAAATTGTACAATGGCATATTGTATTACAATTTAAATATGTGAGTGTACAATATGAAAGGAAAACCATCTTAGCTAAGGCTGTAACCTATCTAGTTCATCTGAGTAATACATTGAGCATGTTGAGAGTAATGGATAAGTGATGGAAACACTAAGTAAACGTAGTCTGCAAGTTATTTACAATTTAGCATTGAGAGAAAGTTCTCAAATAACACAGTATTCTAGTTGAGACAGTCAACTCGTACACCAAGACTGGTGTGCATAATACCAGCCTCTAGTAGAATATTACCCCGCTAGGGTGTATCCTGTATCTATGTACCTATCAGCCTACTTACACGGCGTGATCCAGGACACAAACACTGACGTGTGGTTGACAGCGGTGACAGTCACCTCGGCCGCTCTGGTCGGGGTCCCGCCAAAGGTCGCGACCTCCTCCGATGCTGCACTGGTGGTGTGTCCAAACGAGTTGTACACGGTGAGTCTGTACTGGTAGGTGGTGTACAGCGTCAGACCGCGGTCCTCGTAGAACGTGTTCTCCCCCACATAGATACTGAACCACGTACCAAACTCCTGGGCCAGGGCTGGAGCGGAGGACAATACAATATACATCTAAACATCTAAACACTGGCCGTCATTGCTGGTAGAGTAGTCACAGAAAGATCTGCAGCAACAGAACTTGTCTAGTATTTTCTCAGTCTCTGTTTTATCTCAGAACAGAAAATTTATAAACTTTCGGTCAAACATTAGCACTTTTTAGAAAGATACCAAGCAAAAAGAGTTCCCAACAGTGAGACCAGTGACAATACCACCAGACCGTCAGGGCTGGCCTGCTGAAGTTTTCGAAATCCAAGTTTCGACTTTTTGGAAGTCAGATTCTTAGCCAATCACATTGCCCAGATTAACGACTTATATCCAAAAACTTAATACTTAATAGGCATTTTCAACTTCAGCTTTGAACTGACCTAATAGCTCAGATTACCACATACTGAGTCTCATAATTCCTATTATTACAAATTAACCTGTAATTATTCTTCTAACTATAAGATGTATTAGCAAGCAATTTGCATGTACATAGCATATTCCATGTTTCCATGGTTACTTACGGTCGAGAGGTTGGCGGACCTTCATCCGGGAGAGTTCGTATCGTATGTTAGGACCGTTAGGATTTCTCGGCTGCTGCCACAGGACGTAGATATAGGACTGGGAGATAGGGGTCCCTGACGGGGGGTCTACCCCGCCCGGGAGGGCGGGGGAGGTGGTTACCGTGGTGGCAGGGCTCTCGGTACAGCCTCCATCTGAGGAGATATACGATATTAGTCTGAACTAACAACTCAATTTTTATAAATTCGAACGAATTTATATATTCTCACCGTGAGGTGTCAAACCATAACTCTCTGCCGTGGGCTCCAGTCCACGGACCCCTAGCCATCTGGAAACGAATGTACC
>JAAUYG010281647.1_pt1 | contig 10260 bp, 7 predicted proteins | sample 7278091 | NCBI WGS metagenome assembly JAAUYG01 (sample SAMN14350201, study PRJNA611818) | marine sediment metagenome | isolation source: surface marine sediment (0.6m) | place: French Polynesia: Moorea | collected 2018-08
AGGTAAATAGGGGGGCCAAAACCAAGAGAAAATCCTTGATTAGGGGGTCTTTTTCAGATTTGGGAACGATCATGCGTTACGCATTTTCACTTGAGTTGCATGACCGGGGATACACTGCCATAAGTTCATAACGTCCCCCTGTATTACTGTTCCAGCTATCTACCTGACATACTTCATGATGGTGACGACCTGTGCTGTAGCTCTCTCTGTCCTCGTCATAAAGATCCATTTCATGACGCCGGAGTACAAGCCGCCGGGTTGGCTTCGCTTCCTGGCTTTCCGCATGCTGGCCAGGCTGCTGTGCATGTCCTACCATCGTAAAATGTACGACGCGTCCTTGAAAAAGCGACAACGGGACATGACGTGGGAAACCGCCGGCACGGACGACCTGAAATCTCAGAACTCCACCTTGACCCCGGATGGGATCGAAAATTTCGAGCTTCTCCACGCGCGTAGGAGAGTGACGTCATCAGAGACGGACGCCGCTGCCAACGCAGACTGCAACGAGACCGTGACGTCATCAAGCTTGCACGTGCATCATCCCGGCGCGAGAGCCATGCACTCGCATGGTAATGACGTACACCACCCATGTGACAATCCTTTCGGTGTCCATTATAACGAGTGGAAGAGGATCGCCGAGATTATCGATCGCTTTTTCTTTTGGCTGTTCCTGACATGCATCATCCTCCCTACGGCCAGCATCCTGGGTTTCGTGCGCCTGTTTAAACCTCCCATAGATGACGTGGATGCCACGTGACCACAACGGAAGCGCTAGTCGAAAACCCACGTGACACCAATATCGTTTCCTGACCGGAAGGTTGAAGTTGAGCGACATCACATCACCTTGTGAACACCTTGAAAATGATTACCTGTTTTGGGGGCATTTAAAAAAGGTCAGCCGGTCACTTCAAACAACTCCAGAACTTCTTAAAAGTCAACTTTAGGGTTGTTACATTGTTTCACTGAAGGTCGTGCGTCGAATGGGTAGGGACTTTTACCACACTTTGGGAAAGAGTCCCGTGTGTTACCACAGTACCGGCATTCCGGTACACACATGTCCGATCGACTGTTGGGGGCATCTTGATCGCAGAAGAAAACCTCTCCTGTGTGTTTTGAGCTTCTTGCACGGGGCCTTTTTGATCTCTTATACCTTGGCAATCGCCACAATGCACGTGTATCTTTTTTATAGAAGGGGGTGCTCTGGTTGGGCGAACGCTTTTGAGTACTTTTCATTTTGATGGTGGTCGAATATGTGCTTTCGTGGAGGGTAAAAATATATATTACATACTGGCGAAATTGTTGTTGGAGAAGTAATGCGTGTTGCACATATACGTATGTGCCGGATGCAGTATCTTAATGCGTGAACATTGTCTCACGTTGTCGCTGTATGGATGCATATTTGGATGTGTTTTATTATTTTAAGAATGGTCCAACATGCAATGCTGCATGACTGTACAAAGCAGCTTCATGTCGAGGTGAGTCTTGTAGTCGTTCATTCATATACCTCTAGGGGCCGGTGTGTCCTGCAAGCTTATGACAACGTATGCTACTTGCCATGTTATTGGGAAGACATCTTCCCTGTATATAGCCTTTTGTCACCTGTGACATTGTTCAGTGATCCGCAGTAATAGGTGGAAACAACGGAGAAAAAACTTTTAATCCTATGTAACAGTCGATAACTCGTCCTTTGTGTGCCTGTTTTACGTGGAGTAACTTGTGGCCAGCTAACATTACCTTTACCAATTTGAAGCTGCTGTTAACGGACCTGTCATATTGCTGTTAAACTCAGACAGTATGGTGATTAGTTCCGAATGGATTGGGCAACCCATCCGTGGGAACCGTTTGGTATGTGAGGATGATTTACAGCAGAGGCCTCCAAGCGATGGCACCCTGTTACAAGCCTGTAAAATATGCAACAGTTGTGAACACAAGTCCTGCAAATGTCTCGAGTCTCAATAAATTCAATTTCAATCGTACTAATTGACTTCCATACGTTTAGTGAGACCGAAAGCGGAGATTTTTTGGGAACAGTTCTCTATGGTTTGCTATTAGAGTAAGTTGCAAACTGCCGAGCACAGCTTAATAGGGACCTGTCATATCTTATATGGAACCTAACAGCTGTTACATCAAAAATGTTACCTTCAGGCTCAAAGCGCAACTTGGTTCCGTATATCAAGACGTCAAAAATTCCCTGCTACATCTAACAACCATCAGGTCCAGGGCTGTACAGGCCATATCAAACGTCATAAAATAAGGCCACGACATGCATTGAAGTCTTTTGTGACGTAGGACGCGCAAATTGCGTTACGTAGTACGCCCAAATTATGTGACGTAGGCGCCCAAAATATGTGACGTAGGACACCCACATTGTGTGACGTAGGACACCCACATTGTGTGACGTAGGACACCCACATTGTGTGACGTAGGACATCCACATTGTGTGGCGTAGGACAGCCACATTGTGTGACGTAGGACATCCACATTGTGTGACGTAAGACACCCACATTGTGTGACGTAGGACACCCACATTGTGTGACGTAGGGCACCCACATTGTGTGACGTAGGACGCCCAGATCAAAAGGACGGAATATTTTGAATTGAATTATGGGGACCGTGGCCGGGTAGTGTAGTGATCGAGAGTTCGCCTGTGATGCGGGAGATTAGTGGTTCCAGCAAGGCCGCGTCAAACAAAAGACGTTAAAAATTGAGTACTTTTGCACTGCTTATTACTCAGCACATAAGAGTTAGAGACCGACTGATCGGCTCGGAGTCAGGACAAGACAATGGTTTGGGTTGGCGCATCAATGCATAGCCGTGGCGTGGTGCCTCAGTGGGCTGGCACTATACAGACTGACCGCGGGTCGGACTATCACAAGATTTCTCATACACACACCAAAGCCTACACACACCACCTTGTTCCTGGGTCAAGCCATCGAGATGATAAACCTTGTTGCAGTCGCTCTGAGACTGCAAAATTGTCAAAGCGACTACAAACCCTGTTCACTACTCAGTGACCGAATTATGGGGAATATATTGATAATTTAACACTAACAGTATGAAAACATCTGAACTTTGATGACCGTTAAATGAGAAAATTGAACATCTGTCACCTGTGCCATTGTATAAACCTTTCTCTCTGCCCCATACTTCTATTCGTTATACTTTGATCTACTAACTAATCATATGGGAATGTAGCATGTAATATTCAACAGGTAAACGTGAAGTTTTTCATCCTACACACGGAGCAACTATTACATAACTTAAAGATAAGATAAAATTTGCCTTCGTAACCGCAAGGTTGAATTAACAATGGCAATTTACAATAAAAATGTCAGCATGTCAGCATTGCTTAAACTGGCTTAGTCCCAATTTGCTGCACAGTATGTGATAGTTCACGGCTATGGACTCTTCAAGACCACAACGGGGGATCCTACATGTACCTGCTTTATTAGAATGCCCCTAATAGATAAAAATCAAGGTTTTGCAACTTTCAGGGTTTGGAGCTATTTACAAAAAAAGACGTACAAAACTACAACTTATACTCAAACGTGGATGGGAATTCACCTGACATACCGGTACATATGACCTAGCCTAACACCATCAGCCTTTGGGGTCCGCTAAGCCCCTGGCCCACTCCCCACCAAATGGTGGGGGGAAGAGTGAGTCATCACGTACCCAGTCAAGCCTGTGGCATTAGGCTAACCTAAAGTGACCATAACACAGACTTCTGGGAACGCTAACGTCCCGTCAAGTTCCAAAAAATGATCTTGGAAGCTTCATGAGTAATCGTTTACAAGTTACCCCATTATCTTCTGAATGATGACCCATAAAGCTCAGATGATGGGACCGTTGGTGTGATAACCTCTCTCAGTGTCAAAATATCTCTGAAGGCGTGCGAGTTTCGTCATACCGGAAGTAGGTACATGTACAGGGACGCGGGTGTTTCATGACGCGACGGGACAGGTGCTGCTCAGCCGCGGAAAGTCAAGGAATTGTGACTTCCAAGATTCATGAGCGTTCCGCATGGCTTTTGCCACAATGACACGCAGATACAATACATAGTGTTCAATTTTGACCTCGGGTGACCTTGAGGTGCAAATTCATTGTAGTGACATTTCAATAGTATGCAATAAAGAAAGAAGTTTTAAATGGACCATACAACTTACAATATATTACAACAGTTGCACACTAATGACAGGTGCATGTAGCTATCTGAAAGGCAAACAAATAAGGCAACATAAAATATCGGAGGACCACAACTGCTACTCCATATAATACTGTAATGTTAACGTTTTATAGCATATCCGGCACTTTGAGCTTGCACTAGTAATGTCATGTCGTGCCGTGTCCACCGTAATATGGAGTAAACCTCTACACCATTGTGTATAGCACTGTCTCATGAAATTTGATATTGTTCCTCAGAGCAGAAAGATGACTCTCTAAGAGTGTGTGGTTATACGTTAATGTTGTGACGTTGGGAGAGACGATATCTCATGATCTACAGGTAGTAACTATATCAGCACAAGACCGGGGAAACCTTAGCACTACACACATATGCAATGTAAAGACGCCCAAACTCCATTTATACACTCGGGCCTGTCTGCCTGCCCCAGACACCATTCTCCCCTTACCAATGCCAAGGCGGCCTCCTCCAAAGGTCTGACTGGCACCTAATAAAATATAGAAGCCGATTTCGTAGGGTTATCTAAAAACACAACGCACAAAAGCACTGAAGATGCGACGAGATAAAAGCTTTGCTAAAAGCAAATACTCTTGTCGTTGGATAAATCAAAGCCCACACTCACGGTGTGGGGGTTAACCACGTGGAACCCACACTATGGTATTCCCCCCATTGTGGGACGTGCATTACCGTTAATGGAAGGACATTTTTGCCGATTTGGTGGGCGCTGTCTGGGGTAAAGACAGGCCCTTCTTTGGACAGTCTATGGCGGAGTATTGACCCCAGAAGAGTTTTTTGTACATACTCTGCTGTTCGTTATATTTACAGTGAACTTTGCCCTACACTACTCTGTGGAGATGCTTGTGGTGACGAGTTTTGTAGTGTGGTATACCCATTTGTATGGAGTTGGGATATGGTGGTGCTATATCAAGGATGAACTGTAAACATAAATCTACATCATACATGTACCTCCACAATTATCGAGTGAGTGAGTGAACAAGGTTTTCAGTCGGTCTGACAATCTTGCAGTCTTTAGGAGACTAAAGCAAGGTTTATGAAGCTCAAGGGGCTGCTGTGTGTGTAATCGTGTTTTAGTGTGTATGTGTACTGGACGCGTCTTATGCTAGTCAGACTGCGGCCTGTCTTGAGAGAGCCAGCTCACAGAAACATCCCGCCAAGGGTTGCAGTGATATTCCAACACAGACCGTTATACAGACTCCGAGCAGGCCAGTCGGTAGCCTAACTCATTAATGCTGAACGCCAAGCCGAGGAGCGCACACGTCTCTGATTTTACGTCTTTGGTGTGACGCTGTCGATGATTGAACCTCGGCCCGCTCTAACCACTAGGCTACGGGGGAGGGGGTGTGTGTCATAGTTATCCATGATATACGCCATAACTGTTATATTCGAGATTCGTATTTACCTGCGTAGTTAATTCACCAGGTACTTTGCTTCGGCGTTTTCGTCTATGATAAATCGCAAGTGTTTAGGTACATGTACATACTGAAATGTAGTTATCCAGGCTGCATACAAATAACATGCACAAATCTGTTTACAGCGCGTTCCCTTACTTTTGGGGTGTCGGACGGCCAAAACACATGATTTTATCTTGATATTTTTATCGATTTTATTGATCAGTATTTGTTCTGCCTAATAACGCTGATGACGTTGACGCTGTATTTCAATTTCAAACGTACTCAGTGCTCGTTCTGCCACGGACTGCGATGTAACCTTTATCATATTACCACATATGCAATCAATCATTCCACTCGTTCCCAACAGGTCTTGCTCGGAAAGGAAATTTCCGCGCAATGGGCTATTGCGGTATATTATGAATGCCCGCCTCGGATATATGAGCCGGCTCCGTCTCTGCGTAACCCCACATATACGTACACCACGGGGACACCCACCGCCTTCAGTCACCTTCTGGCGTAGTCGATTAGCGTGCTTGACTTTTGTGTTCCATCCCAATGCGCTTGTTCTGTCAGGGAACATTTCTAGATTCATGAGGCTACCATTCAAGTTTTGAAGTCTAACAGCTGTTACACTTTACTAGGTTTGTGGTTCTCAGAAAATGATCCCACCCTGTTAGCAACTGGATATGAGAGTCATAAAACCATCCTAGATGAGTGAGTCACATCGTACCTCCACCTTGGTCTATCAAAGAACGTGTAGCAAGCAGCAAAGTTTAACAGTAAGTGTGGTCCGAAATGGAGCTTCTGGCCGCTGACACACGCTAAGCCTGATATGGATCAAATAAACACGGTGTGCCGTGAACGAATTGACTTAAACATAAAGGAGATACCAAACGGCTGGTGGTGGTAAGGAGAATTAGTACCTGGGTGCAAACACAACTTCTTTTATAAACATTTTTCAGTGCCCATGTATGGTAGACACTGCAGAAAACTGTACTGTCTACCTGGATGCATAGTCTGCAAGCAGCATGTCAGGCTGGAGGGTATTAAGAGAGACCATGCTCTCGAAATGTCTACGATACACGTTCAGTACAGCCCAAAGTAGACCACTGCCCTATAAGCACCAAGCACAACTATTACTCACATTGGACATGGCTGTGGTTTTTATATTCTTTTCTCGGCCAATCAAAAGCAGTTCCGAACAATGAGGACCCAATGATACAACTTGTTAGTTTTGTCGTCACTGTGAAGGCGACGTAGTTACATCTACATGTTCAACCGATGATCTTATAGTGTTGTTTTTGTCATTAAATAAATTAAAATTCGGACACTTTTCAGCGCCGTTTACGCACTGTGCTGTATAGACTACATGTATACTAAACGTTGGTTACAATGTTTGACAAGTAGTCCGTTGTCTTACCATATAAGGAAGCTGGCGTAATGCTAAACAGGTCCAGCGGTAAAAAACAGAGCCTTGCGTGCTTGCCATGGCCAGAATGAGATAATAGGCAAAACTTGGCCAATGTCTGCAAACGCGCTTCGGGAATACGATTTTTTATGGTCGCGTTAAAACGTAAATTAAGGCATTCGACAGTAATGAAGTGAAACACTACTGTATACCTTTAATGTACCCTTTACGTTTAATAGTCTCTTTGCACTTACAACACGATTAATTTCAAGTTGTTACTATTCAACGACGTTGTTATCGCGGAAAGGCACACATTGTACTATAACGAGTACGTTTAATCGCTGTCGTAATTTTGAACCAGAAATTATACCATTGGCCAACACTGTTTACGCAGTGACATACATTATGTATCACAGACACTGTGTATTAGCTTGAACTTCCAAGTGTTTCATATTGAACCATCCTGGATTCCCAGTGATCTCGTTATGCCGGTGAATAGCGCATTGTGCCAAATTAAATGTTTTTTGTTGATATTTACAAACGACGTTAAATAAATTTTATCTTATTTTATCTTACAAGTGCTATAGCGAGAACGCTTAGTCACTAAACACGTTTAGCATTATGTCACCTTCTTAATATGGTAAGGCAACTGAGTACTTCACAAACGTTTAACACAGTTCAGCATCTATATAACACACTGTGTAAAACTCTCTGAGAAATACCTGAATGTTACTCATTGAAAACAGGGGAGTAAATAAAGACTATACGTCCATTGGTTGAATACATACAGTGTAACCACTTCGTCATCACAGTGACCACATCGCAAAACAGTGCTATGATGGCTCCGCCTGGCTGAGCACAACGGCTTCTGGTTGGCAGAGACGAGTTTCGATAAATGACTTTGACGGATATTGCAAGCAGAGCACTTCTAATGTGAGTAATAGCTGTGCTTATAGGACAAAATTATATTGCATGTTTGATAAATTTAGTGTTTGAACAAAGGCTTTTTGGCCTTTCGCCAATAGCGGCAAAGGAGTTAGAAATGTCAAGGGCTGGAATAGAGAGACTTTGTACTATGTGGAGAGAGCAACTGGCACCCCATTGGGGGGCTAGACTCGGTACTTCCTATAAATAATGACGTGGACGAAATCATTATAAATAATTAATATGCTGCAAATAAGGATTGCATGTGACCTGACCAATTCCTTTTTCTGGTATTGCTTTTTGAAGTTGTACAGTGTGTTTTGTATGTACCCAGAGTACGAATATCATTTATTATTACCAATGTAACATCTAATACACGGTCGACTATGGATAGTGCTATAAATAACCTTGATACGGGCATGGTAATATAAATGTCCCTCCTGTATCGTGTAGCCAACAAATAACGTGGTTTCACCTTTCACGTTAAACACGCACATGCTTCATATTGACGTTATGATATTTACATGCGTTGGCATCAATGTGTTTTTCCTACTACTAATAGTATACCGCACTGGTCAACGCCTACACACCTTTGCATATATGTTTTTAGCAGTTTCTATACGTAATGTCTACTACGCATCTAGAATTTATTTACTGTATACTGACGTCGTTTTGTGTTGGCGCCGAAAGTCTCATGTACCTAATGTGCCGTATGTATCGTTGTGTCTGGACCGTTCCGCCTCTGCTCATTTAGAACGAGCCGGCATTTTGTTACGGAACCAAGGCGGGTGATAATAAGTCAACGTCAGCGAGAGAACGTGTGGGATTAAGCAGCACTTGACATATAATCTGTCCGCCCCCAGATCACGAGATCCACAGAACAGACAGCCTCGTTACCGCTGCTAATTTAATGCCTGGATGCCGTAAGCTCACTGATGCGTGCAAAGACGGAATATAGAAATAGAAAGACAGTATTCACTGGCTTCCTAACAAAATACACACAGAGGTATTCTGCTACAATTTATGCAGTTACTTGCGCATTTCCTTTGTTAAGGATTTCATTTGATATCATATCAAAAACAGATACTTGGCCATGGACTACTTTAATTTGCTGCGCATTTCGATTGTCTCCCTCCATCATGTTCCAATTACACAACAACGTGGTTAGGACCCATGACCCGGACGCTTTCAAGCAGTAAACCTTCATAGTGGGAACCGCAACTGAAATTTTGCAAGAATAATTATCCGAGTTGGATCCAACGACATCGGGGTAAAATTTATGACTTTTCGGTACCAAAATAAAACCTGCAGCCCCTAGTTACAGGCAGACCATCAGCATTAGTCTGAAATCGTGATTCAATTACCGCTATGTCTAGACACGCAGACTTAAATGAAAACATGTAACGACGCTGAAGCATTCAGTTACGTCTGCCCATGGCGTGGTGCCAGATGGCGCAGCGCAATTTTTTAAATAATGACCAGACTTGAGTTTAGAAAATGTACCACGTGCCATAACTTTAAGATGTTTTGCTGGGCGAAGTAAGCTTAGAATCCCTAACAGGCATGCGTTACCTGGTCAGGTTCGTATCTCAAATATAAAACAGATAAATTTAGAATGGCAGGCGGTTTGAATTTACAGCGCCTATTTTTGCGACATTCACACGTATCATGCAACACTGCATTTCCAGCATGCAACACTGTGGTACAATGATGTATTCCTGTAATAATAAAAAATAAAAACCGCATTATTTAATACTTAATGGGGTTACGAGGGAGCGTTACACTAGTATCATACTAGGCAAGTGTTTGCAGGTGTTACCTTTGAAATTCGCTAAACAGTTCAGAAACTCTGGGGCTCCAAATGAACTCCCCACCCCCACCCCACCCCTCCCTTCAAGTCGCCAGGCCAATTTAAATAGGTCATATGTCATTTTAGATAAGATAAGATTAGTTTATTGTTTGCAACCACCAGGGTTGGATTTCATAAAATATACAACACATAAAACAATAACTATAGGCCGTACATAACATCATTAAATGGTGGCACTACGTAAATACAAGCATGGTAAAATGATTCATATAATTGTACAATAGTACCCATTATTAAAAGTCATCACTAGGACACATTTGACAAATATATCACAGATAATACATATCCCTGGCATTTCTTTAGACACCATGGAATAAAAGAGTTGCCATAACGACTATAGTTCTTACTGTGGGTCGTGCATAGGTGTTGCACGACTTGATCTCGTATGGCACTTTCCTCTCACCGGGGAGTAATTCGTGGAGTTTGTGAGATTCTTTTCTCACTTGCTCGAAGTAGTCCCTAC
>JAAUYG010089706.1_pt1 | contig 10259 bp, 2 predicted proteins | sample 7278091 | NCBI WGS metagenome assembly JAAUYG01 (sample SAMN14350201, study PRJNA611818) | marine sediment metagenome | isolation source: surface marine sediment (0.6m) | place: French Polynesia: Moorea | collected 2018-08
CTTCTATGGCATCCAGCTTGTTAGACAATTGTCTGTCTGGATGACCGACACTTTCAATTTAAAATGATCTTGATGTATATTTTTTATTATATTTATATGTTGAAAGTGTGAATAAACTTTCTATCTATCTATTTACCTACAGATTCCAATCATTTTCCAAGTGAGAATACAAAATATAAGGAAAGAAACCTTCCATGAAATCCCTCTGTATTTTTCTGCGGATCCAAAACCTTTTACATCAAAGACCCTAGCAACAGTTTTGATGTATGCACATCTATCGGAGTTTCACAAACAGCATCCTGGAATATATGACTGTACTAGAGCTGCACATCATGGGTAAATCCAGCTGAAGTAAACCCATTTGTAGCTGTTGTGATGACACAGCAGAAACCGGATGATCGCTCTCTTGTACGCTGGGATAGCAGGGTCTGTACCAAGACGGGTACACACCATGCATACGGCACTGCCCAAAGGGCAATGTGGAAACAACAACAAAAAATCTGGATAGCTAACAGAGGGAGAAACTACTACTACACAAGAGACGGTTACCCTTTGTTTAAAACCGAGAGAATGCGACCATGGATATCAGCTGTAGCCAATCCTCAAAATTTGAAAAAAAAACAAAACAAAACCCTAACACATTTTAACCTGTACCCATAAACAACCTTTCATCTCTTAAACCAATCTGCAGCTGTGTGAACCAAAGGGCTGCCGGTAACTGGGTATTTTTTTTACACTCAAAATGCCAAACATAGGGTATGGATATTATCAGACAAAACATTTATATGTTATGTTACTCTATAAATACAGTAATGATCTAATCCCTGCAATTTTGAGACTTCCCTCCATTTTAAGACCAGTGACACAACATCTATAGTTTCAATATAAATATCCCTCCATTTTTAACACCACCTTCAATTTAATACCATAGTACATTACATTATTTTTTTGCTGAATGGGTGGTCTTAATATTCAGGTATTACTTTGGTGTTATTGCATGTACTGTACGGTTGCTGAACATGAAATAGCCAGTACTAAGGCTTATTTAACAAAGTATAGGTTCCCAACTATGTTCGCAAATGTTATTTCTCATTTTCTGGCTTAAAAAAATAGATTTACAGCATACAACAGAAGAATTAAGCAGACGGGGAAAAGATGGGTTATAAACAGTTTGGAATCATGGCATATACAATATGATCAGCTTGCATCACCTATACTAGGAAATGTTTGGTATTAAAATAAAGAGGGTATCCAGGCAATTGTGCCTGCTGGTTCTAGATGCAGGCGTACCCTGGTACGAACAGCAGCAGATATGTACAATGCGCATGCAAAATGGAGGGATAAAATTCACAAAAAGACAAGCATGCATATAAATTAAACGGCACAAAAAATGCATTGATTCTCTGCATGCCATTATCAAGGCTAGACTGCCAGTCAGCTGATACTCATTCTCACTGAAACGGCAAAGCAGAGAGTGTTCGCTAAAGTTAACAAGCAGTTATTGCTCAAAATAAAATGCAAAGCAGTTTTGATTAACACCCCACGGTCACACCTACAGGTGTGTACAGGAATATATATTTAGATCACCATATTTATCCCACGCAGGTTAGTCACATGAACATCATTACCATTCATACAACCACACAGTAATGTTATAACAGTAGTTAGTTCAATGTGGTTAAAAGTTCTGCTTTTCGAACGGAGATCAACATTAGTGGATATCAATCAAACACATGAATATAGCTTTACCATATTACAAGATCTTGCTTAACTGCGGATGACTGTGCTGACAAAGTAACATTACTTCGATAGAAATTCCTTTCATATCATAGAATATCTCAATCTGCAGAAATTGTGGTTGACACTTCAAGGAATATTTAAGATAACAACAATGTTCACCCTATTTTTGACGGAGATGGTCTTGTAAAGACTCTGAATATATGATTTTTTACTTTCATACTTCTACAGGTTGATTTGCCAGGGCAAACAAAGACAAAGGCATCACATGAAAGTCAGGTGGGCAATGCAATTCATGTGTACATTGCTGGAAAGAAATTAAAATTGAACTTAAATTCTGTTGCATTAGGAAAGGGTTTTGAACAAAGAAGGAAACACAGTTTGCAGGGGCGTACAAGTAAGAAAGAACTTCAAGTCAGGCTCAGGTTGAAATGAAATGAATAAAACTACACATAAAAGGCAGGACGTTAGATGGGTTACAACACTTTGACTTTTTCTCCCTGAGCCCCTGTTACAACTCTATATAATTGTGAAATCATCCACAAATCACTGTGTACATCAAACGATATGCCATGTTTTATGTCTATGACGTTTTTTTTGCACTACAAAATATTCAATGACATGCAAACACTTGCTACAATATAAAATGGCACGATCCACTGAGTGTTTAAGGTTAGTTACATACGGCACTGGAGTATATAATATTCGTAGTGACACAATACGTTACGTGATGCACTGAGTCGCTGACACCACGTATAAACCGACACACACGAAATGGCACTGTTGGTATGCGTAAGTCCTTTCTTCATGCGGCCACGCCACATCATTACTTCCTTCACTTACTATCTAACGCACAAACGCCACACAAACTAGCACTATAACATAGATGTATTCATGTGGTTTAATAGCCATGCTCAGCATGCGACGAAATGCATAAGGTACCTTTCCTCAAAAGTACACAAATAAAAATATCTCCAACTATCCCCCACCCCACCCCCAACCCACTGCTCATTTTCAAAACATCCATGTTGTCTGAGATAATTCTTCACAGGCTCACAATATGCATGACTTTTTCAGATCCTCCAAAGGTCTATGTGGAACTTCACACATATGTGGTGCACACGCACCCTAAAAAAAGTTTTGTGTACGAGGCAGCTCAAACCATCCGCCAACCTTCCGGAAAATTCTGAACAACCAGAGTCAGACCAATCCGATTTTGTGTGCCGGTGGTTATGCTCAACCAAGCAGAAAGCTTCTGCCCATCTGTCGCGGTTCACTGAATGGCATCGACTGCAGCACCTCGTCCAGCAGCTGTAGCGGTCGGTGAAGCTGCGCCTCGATCCAGCACGGGGTCTCCTTGATGCTGTGCCTGGGATAGTCTGGACCCCAGCCCTTCACAAAGCTCAGTCGCAGGATGCACAGCCGACGCAAGTCATCCACGCCTATACCAGCAGCTGCTGACAGGCCTGCGGGACATAAAGGCAAAGTGGAGGTTCTAAGATACTTGTTAGTTAATGGTAACTGTGTATTGTGTAATGAATGCAATCAATACATTGTGGCACCTGAACATGTATGCCTATATACTAGGAGAGGACAACATCATTTAGAACCCTTGAAAAGCAGTTTCTGCCTACCTGTATTTACTTAAGAGCCTCTAAACCTAAATCCACATTTACACTGTCCTGTTGTTAAGGATTAGCAGAGGACTGTGATATTCAACCGATGAAACAGTCAAAATGCTTAACACACCGGTATGCACAAACATATAATTTATTTCAAAATGTTTTGTCTTAAAATAGACTCTCATAATAAATCTACAATATTAGTCAGGTTAGACATTAAAATGATGAAAATTGATCGTTTACTTCTCCAAAGGGAGGCTAATTGTTCATAGTGGCACAACACAGATGGTCACAACATGCTATCCCCAGGACAGCCAATCATAGTTCCTCTACAGGTTTCAAAGGTGCCAATGAAGCCATGCTGGCTCTGGTGTTCTGCCGATACACAACAAAAGCAGTGTCAATCAATCGGCAAAAGGTTTGAAACTATCATTACGTGATAACAAAGTGATCTTAGGCATCATACAGTAAAACACTCGCATATAAATACAGAAATAGAGAACTGGCCTGCGATATGGCTGTCAGTATCATTTTCAGAATATTTTAGAAAAAACAATATCATATAGTACTAGGCTATTAGGTTCCTTTTTATCAATTTTTGCAATGCTGAAAGTGCCAGCACAACACCAGCATTTGGCAGGTTACTCGAATGAACCAGAAACTGCAATGATATATAGTGGTCCCTGAATTTTAAGACCACCCGGCATTCAGCCAGAAAAATGGGGACTTAAAATCGAAAGTGGTCTCAAAACGGAGGGATGTTTATATTGCAAACATAAAGGTGGTGTTACTGAGAGGTGGTCTTAAAATAGAGGGAAGCCTTCAAAGGGAGGCGTCTTAAATCCCAGGGACCACTGTATGTACCAAGGTCTGAAACAAAATTAAGTAACAAAAGCCAAATCACGGCTGTGGTTACCTGTAACATAATAAAGACTAAAACAGGCAAGAAAATTTGAAAATAACGGAAGACAGAGGTACAATAGTAATGTATTAGAAGTGCGGGTATTATACTCGCTACAAAGTCTTGTTTTTAATAAAAAAAAAATAATATTCTATAACATTAATTATGTTAATAATACTTTCTCCAAGCTCAAATATAATTCCAAAGCAATTGAAGTAGATGCAAGGGTTTAAATTAAGACAATGGCACAAATTTATACTCATTTCAGACTATTATTTATCGTTGATTCATGGATGGTTTTAATGTGTTACTAGTAAACGAATCCACAGGTGAGGTAATAATCAGTTACTGAAATATTATATTGTCCAGCTCTGACAGTAAGCTGCAAACTCCCATAAAAGTATGTAAAGCTGTCATATTACATGTTGTATATTAAGTGAAATGCTCAAAAATTTTAACGTAATATCACCAATGTTCAGCTGTACTGTGACACAAAAATACTGGGCAAACTTACACCACAGCCTGAGTCAACCAAATATAACCAAATGAGCCACATTTGACTATATCTAATGAATCATACTTCTCTGCAGATTGTGGTCCAAGCTTTAAGGATGCACAAGCCAAAGTTATATAGTTCTGGCTGTCCAAAGGATAGAAATAGCAACATACTAGTACCAATTGCCGGCGCTATCCCTCCCACGCTGGCGGGGCCAGGAACGTTACCAGCCACAGCCGCTGCCTGGGCTGCCGCAGCCGCCTGGGATGTGGCTGCCTGCTGCTGCATCTGTCGGTGGCACTGCCGCAGGTCGAATACCTGGTGGGGGGGAATGACAAAATACTAATGACATGTATATACTAAAAACATGTGTACCATGCTATCCCCAATAGAGGCGCACCGTGCTGCAATTGGTTTATAAGGAAAAAGTGACTTGTACATGTGTACCCCAAATGACCTGAATGTTGCTCTGATTTTTTTACTATTTCTCATGATCTTCTGGTATTTTGTGTTGCATTTTGGTTCGAATTCATCCTTTACTTTGTGCAATCTATTAACTATTCCTAACAGACAGGAAACACTTACGCTACGCTCTCCGTCAGGAATTACAGTGTCTGTGAAGGGATGACAGGCAATGCTTTACCTTGATGTAAGCGCTGGGATAGATCTTGTGTACAGCGTCTCCCGGAGCTCTCCCCGCCTCCCTGTCCAGGTAATAACTTTGTACAAACACACTGTGATCGCTGAGGCAGCGGATCCAGACGTCGCCCTCTCCTCTCAGGTCTAGCTGGACCCCCTTCCCTATGTGTAACCTGCAGGCAAAGAAAAGGGACCGCCAAATAGGACATACCTAAGCACCAGACATTTCAGCAATGTGACAGAAATATGTGGCAACATTTATTAGGGTGACAGATACAATAATCATGACAAGTTAGTACCATTTTTCAGGGAAGAACGGAAGTCATGATCATCTATGTGCGAGCAGAAATGTATCTAGGCACTTGAGGTCCTACAAGGCGCATTTATTCCTGGGGTAACTTGGAGACCTTCAGAGTGGGCTCTTAAACCACGTGTGTGGGGATAGGGTGGCCAAATGGGTGGTGGTGGTGGTGGTGTGTGTGGGGGGGGGGGAGGGGGGGGGGGTTGGACCGCTTGGTAAGTACTATAATAAGTGCTAGGTCGAAAAATTCCCCACTTGTATGAAGGTGTAGCGATATGGTTTGATTACGGAATCGTTGGTAGGTAAAAAATTAGCACAGTTTCCAGACACTGGGTTAAAGCCTTAGTAAGCACCAGTTCAAGTTACCTGGCCCTCTCGCTGGCCTCGGTTCGGTGTACGTTAGACAGCTGTCCCAGGCAGAATCGATCCAGACTAGAGGGATCCGTGTAGCCATCCACGGTGACAGTAGAACAGTTTGACGGCACCTTGAATGTCTCGCCCACTTGCTGATCCAACTCAAAGTATGCTATCGTGCACCAAAACTCGGGGGCTAAAAGCAGAGAAGCAGAAATCAGCAAGAAGTGGGTAAGATCAAGCTCTCACTTGATAAGTTAAATGTTAAACAATTATTTTTATTTTATAACAATTTGTAGAAACTACTTGAAAACATAACATGCAATGAAAGATACTGTGAACCTTCATTTATAATATGTCATTTGCTTGTCATATTAGCCACACATTTGTTCCCATCACAAAGCTCCCAGGCTTCTGCATATAATCTTGCCAAGTACATTTATCCAATGTCCACTGGCAAATATTAACCATGACTCTGCATGTTATAAGCTTAGCCCGTACCTCAGACAGCCCAAAGATTTGCATATTAATGTTGCATAAACTGTCCATGTCACATCGTGGATGACATATTGGCCCGTTACACTTGTCACCGGTTTAATACATACGTGGAAGGTTGGATACTGGTTGAAGATTTGACTCAGGTTGAACATTTGTATTATTCCCTGGAACGAATTCAAAATATTTTGTCTCCGTAGCCCAAATTACACTCAAGAGAACCATCTCCCATTACACATAATGCATATGTCTATATGTTACATTTCTAGCAAAGTATACCACAGTGTAGATGCACTGCTAGTAGTCCAATATATGCTTTTTTGAAAGAAACTATAGTACAAAATCAAAAACTTGTAACTGAGCAAGTCCTGGACACATTAAAGAGGCATCTACTGAGCTTTAGCATAAATGCTTCATTTACGTGCTAGTGGCAAAGATTTGAGGCCATGTTAGGAGTACTGGTCTCTGCAGACAGTGGTAACTTAAGAGGACACCGATTAAAATGCTGGAACACAATATACACTCACAGAAGCCATCCATCTGACCCTGATAGGTAGCTGTGTTACTCCCAGACCAGGTTGTGGTAGAACCTGCAAGAAGAATATAGAAACTAAGTCTGGTTGTCACTCATTTCAGTTTTGTAACATGTTTAGATTATTATTATAAAACAAATATGCAATTTACTTATTCCTAATTGAATGACAAGAATGCACCACTCTTATGGAAAGAAACAAAACATGTGGTAAATGGATTTTTTCTGAGTTGCTGACACCATCGCGTGTTATTCATTTAATGGTGATGAATATTTCTCACAGTGGCTAGTCTATATTCACATGGAGGCCTAATGTATCCCAAGCACTTAATAACACAACATATAAGTATTCAAGCTACAGCGGAACCTTGTTTTAATAATAAGGCCATCCCAAAATTAAAACCAATTAATCGATCACCCAACAGTTACAAGCACCGGAGGTATGTTGTTTCACATTTAAAACCACCCTAGAATTAAGACTGTGTTGGCCACAACTGTGGGTGGTCTAATTCAGGGGTTTCCATGCATATACAGACTTTAATATATACTTCAAACCCAATGGGTACATGTGTTGTACCTACCACTGTGAGGTGGGTACTGGGCGGCCGGGCTGGCCTGTGTATGGGAGGGACCGGGGGCGGGCTGTTGCTGGGAGAAGCTTTCTGTGGCCGCTGAGTGCTGTGCCTGGGGGGTGACTGGCTGCTGCTGGGGGGTCTGGGAACCTGACAGTGATACAGAGATGGCCGAGGAAACCACTGGAAGGGAAAAGTATAACCAAAACACTTTGAATAACTCACATTGCTATAAGTACTCCTAATAAAAAGGTGTCAAATTGTGAGCGTATTATTTAGGGTACTAGGTCAGATGGGCCACATAGGAAAAGAGCTTATTACAATAAACTGCTGGACTTGTTAGATCTATAGTCAAACATGCTCTATAAAGACCACCTGTACATAGAAACCACCTACTTATAAAGACTACATTGCACAGGTCCACAGGGATATACTTTCCATGTTATTGAACCTGCCTATAAAGACCACCTGTGTATAAGGATCACATTTTGTTGGTCCCTAGGGTGGTCTTTCTATACAAGTTTCACTGTACTTAATTCAAAGGTGCAACTACTTTCAAGATATCAAATCAATAGGATAGTAAGCTAAACATGCTACATGGAATATTCAAACAGGATATGGTTGATATTCTGAGTGGCCATCCAAACATAAACATGTCAGCCATATTACTGTTGTAAAAGTAACAAAGTTCTGGTCAATACCTGGCCCTTCAACATGATCAAATGTTGGCCGGTTGAACTTGAAGGACTCCCCATGCTCTTGGGGGCTGTTCCCTTCTACTTGTACATTCTGTATAAACTCGTCCTTCACAAGTCGACTTGGAGGGGCTGAAAAGAATTTAATATTTTAAACTGAAATAACAGTCCAAAGTACCAGCACTACTAATGTATAAAAAAATACATTCGTAAATTCCCCAGTAATTACTATTATTTTTTTTTTTTTTTGGGGGGGGGCATCAAAGGCACCAACATGATCAATGGTAAACAAAAATGCTTAATCAGATAATAGGTTTTATAAAAACGATACATTACTATATTACTATATTATGCTCTTACTATATCTCGGGTAAAACAAAAGACTCAAACTCCATCTTAGACCATCTATTAGGTTTATTACCACTCAGCATTGCATCTTTACCATTCCTATATCCTCTGTTGAATTGAATTTATGAAGAGATTCTGAATGTGCTCACCTGTATGCTGTAACGTCAGGCCCGACAGATCTGGATATAGGCAAAATAACATTAAGCATGTTTAATAAGCAGGGTTGGAAATTATCAGTGTGATTATGATCATGATGATTGCAGTTGCGATTACATGGCTGTGATTATGATAATTGCGATTACACTGTATCCTTCAACTTATGATTCTGATTGTGATTACGATTACTGAGTAATGATTGCAATTACATTTCTTGAGTTTGCATTAAATACTAGACAATGAGGAATACTTAAAACAGGCTAATAGTAATCAAAGTAACCAAATTACAGTAAGCAAGCATGTTACATTGTGTTAACGATGCATGACATATATTACATTGGAAGACAAGGCATATATATATATATATATATCAAAAGGTTAAAATCAATTAAGATTACTGAATTTACCAGATTACTGGTACTTTTATCAACTAGTCTTTATTTTATAGTTATAGTAGCTGCAGGTACTACCAATACACACCTATTCCTGGTGACACCACTCTTTCGTAGTGGTACGGATTCACACAGACACAGTCCTGCTTCAGATCAAATGCATACTGGCAGAATTTAGCATGCTTCAGCTCATTCTTGTGCAAGTCAGGCCAGCGCCATATGCGGGCATAAATGACATGTGGAAATCCTTTCCTCCCAGCAACCTGACAGAAAAAACAGATTAAAACACTATCTGTAAGACGGGGGAAATTTTGCTTTTTTTAACCAGCAGACTACAGAACATGAACACATGTACTAAATTTATATTTATAACATGACTGTATGAGAATAGGTTACTCCACTCGAAATTCATAACAGAAAAAATGTTCATTCCAGTGTGAGGTCACACAATAATAGTTAATACAAATGTAATACAAGCCCCACCAAATTTGCCTCGAAGATGCAATGAGATGCTTGCCAAAAGCTTAGGAAATCAATATCCAGGATTTTATTTCACTCAGTGACCAGAAATTGTATTTTCAGCAGTATTGAAAGATTACTGTACATATATACAGACTATGGTACCTAATTTTGATAAATTCGCACGAATTTATATATTCTCACCGTGAGGTACCTAATTAGTATTTTTACCTGGTTCATTTCATGGACAACACAGCTAGCTTAACACCCTACTTTCTATATACAATAATATACGTCAAACTTGATATTTGTATTTTTACCATTGTATCATGCATACATGTCATAATTCACCATTTTTCATAAACAACAGAAAAGGTCTCTTTCTGATGCTTGATTTACTTGTTTTACTACCTCTTTTCTGGATACAGAGAGTATCAACTTTTGATTTTATTTAGCATTTTATTTACCTGCAACCGACCATCCAAGGTTCTTTGTATTGTGACACACTTGGTTGGGTGGGCACCATTCGTGGTAATTGCAGTAATCAGAGCGTCCAGTTC
>JAAUYG010188431.1_pt1 | contig 10258 bp, 9 predicted proteins | sample 7278091 | NCBI WGS metagenome assembly JAAUYG01 (sample SAMN14350201, study PRJNA611818) | marine sediment metagenome | isolation source: surface marine sediment (0.6m) | place: French Polynesia: Moorea | collected 2018-08
CAACCTTGCATGCCCTATGAGTCAAATGGATGAATAGGATCTGTCAGGACAGAGGTTTGACCTGGTCAAGACATTGTTGGCTCAGGATAACACAACTCATTCCATCCATGTTATTTCAAGGCTTGCAATTTGTATCTGAAGGTACTCTTTCACATTTAGACCCTTTTTATGGTGGCATACTGCACTCTTATGCCAATGTGAATAACATCGTTTATGAATGGAATAAGAGGAATAAGGAAGTATCCTTACCAACCAACTTATGGGGCACAATCAAGTCAAAAAAGATTAAAATTTTCACAGATGCAGGCTATTTTACTTCTGCAGATCTGCCTTGGGAGAACTCAAAAATTGACTATAGGATAATTCAACAAAGAATTAAGACCTTTCATGATAAAAATGTCTTTCTAGATTGCTATGCTTTGCAGTTGAAAGTTTCTTATAACCCAGTCAGTGGTTCTGATCAATTATATCCTGCATTGCTGTTGCAGCTGAAAAGTCTAACTAGTTTTGATTCTGGTATGTTATCCTTAACAAATTGGTGCCTTGCTTTGAAGATAATGCCTGTATGTAAAGGAAAAAAGCAAATGATATTTAGATGTATGTTAAGATCTTGTCGTGTCACCAAGTTCTGTGAGATCAACTTCAAAATCTTGTCAAGAATATTAGTTACACCCAAGATTGTGGCAAAGATTAAATGTAACCCTTCTTTGCAATTTTGTGTTTGGTGTGGTCTTGCAGCTAACATTGAGCATATTCTATGTGATTGTCTAACCATTGTTGCTATTTGGAGGGATTTGGTAAAATAGAACCCTTGTTTGTCAGGGATAACTTTGAAGGACTGGATCTTTGGGATAAGATTGGCTACAGTTAATCAGATAATTTGGGTCATTAATTTTGTGATCTATAAGGCTCACCTGCATGCAACTGAGGGGTTTTGTGAGACTCTAGCAGATGTTGTCAGCTTTGAGATTGCTACCTATAGAAAAGTATTTACAGTATTGGAAGATGTAGATTTCTAATACCATTGTCTTTTTCTTTTGGTTTCAGATGGAGTGGACAGCTGTGCCACCCTTCACTGATGAGGTTACTCCACTTGACCAGCGTGCAGTGGTTGCTTGGTGCAAGAAACATATTGTGGGCCATGGCTTCACTGTGGTTCCATCTTTCATGGAGGCCATCTGCCTGGCTCTGTGTTGTGATGAGGTGCAGTTATGGCAGAAAGTGTGTGAGCAGTACTTGGCAACAAAGTCATTTACAAATTCAACTGTGATGTATTGGCTGAATGCCTCACCACAGTTCAGCACATTGGAGCTATTGGAGCATTACTTAAGACTGGGCAAGCTGGTGGATGGTCTCTTCCTGTGGCTTGCATCTGTGGTGACAAAAGCCTATATGAACTTTGTTCACAGTGACCAAGCATGGACAATTAGAGCCTCTGATGTTGTGAATCTGATGGATGCTACAATTGTAGCAGCTGAGGGGAGCTTTTTGGTTGCCAGCAGTTTAACAGAAGTGATGGTGAAAGAGGTGTGAAAAAGCGAAGACATCTACAATAACCCCCTTGACACTGTGGGCAGATTTGTGACACATGCAAGGGCATTAAACTATCCTGTTACTGATCTGCTGTCACATTGTGGTGATATGGGACTATGTCCTTTTGGTCAAGATCATCTGCTAGCAGATCTTTTGGCAGAGTTGTTCAATTTGCTGGTGCTTCAGTATAGCAGTTGTCTCATGGAATGGGTCCAGCACTATTTATGTCATCTTGAATGTGCATTTGTCTGGTGGGAGGCATAAGGCCAGATAATGATGCACTACTAGGTGCACCTAGATGAAGGAGGACTGGCAGATGGCTTGGAGATGCTCTTGGTTTCATTGGCCCTGAACATACCAATAAACATTATCATGAAGGATGAAGTTTAGTGTACTGCAAGAACTGGGCCTGATTTTACCCACCCAACAGTTGTTCTGATGCATGGTGGAGCCAGACCTTGCAAGGAGGATGACTCAGACCAGTACTTTGGTGACATTGATACCAGTGAGGAGAAAACAGCAGACTCCTTCATGGATGAAGATCATATACCACAACCTTTACTGGAGTGACCTAAGGGAGGATGCCTACTGGCAACATCCCAACCTGATGGTCTGGAACCTTCTACTGTATCTAGTGACTCTGCTAGTTCTGTGTCAGACATTGATAGTATGTTTGCTGCTGATAACACTGTGAAACCTACAAGTAGGACTACCCCGAGTGGGGTGTTGCTACCACAAAATTGTCCTGTTTGTGATGTTTATGTGGCTTCTAAGATGGCACTTGTCTATCACCTAAAGCACTTTTACTCTGGTTGCTGTCCATATCAGTGTGTCAAGTGCAGTTCCCATTTCAACAATGGAGCAGATTTGAGCTGCTATAACACAAATGTGTATTCTGGAAAGAGGCTTCAGTGTAAGATGTGTGAATACAGAACTGTGAATAGATCACAAATGTGTGCTCATGTTCATACTCATAAAGGAGGGTTGTGCTGTGACAAGTGTAAAAAGTTGTATCTGACTGAGAGATCATTGGTCAAATGTAATGAGCTTCATGGTAAGAGGGAGGAATTTGCTTGTGGTCAGTGCTCACAGGTTTATGTGATGAGAAATAGTCTTCATTTGCACTTGAAAGGAAAATATGGGGATGGTTTTCGCTGTAAATGTGGAGCATGTTTTGACAGCACAGCACAGCACAAGAGGCATGAAAGAAAATGTGATTGTGTGCGATAAGGAATAACTACTGAACTATATTTGTGAAGGATAACATTCCCATAGACCTTTGGTGTCACACCTTTTATTATTGGCATTTTCTAAGTTTCACCTTTTACATGCCTTGAACTAAAGGCATTTTGGATCTTAATCATTTTTGTTGTTTTGTACAGTAACAGATTCTTTGTCAGATATAACATTGCTGGCACATTGATGTCACTGTGATAACATATTGACATTTTCATGGCTGTGTTTGTATCCTTGCTGATTTTCATTTGGAATAAATGGCACTAGCCAAGTTGGGCGTGCGAAAAGAAAAAGCCAGCAGAACGTCAGAAGTTTTCTTGATCCCAGCAAATCACCGAAAAGACCTGTCTCCACGTCAGATGCAATCAACTCGTTTTCGTCAGCGATTTAATCTCGGGGATTCTTTTGTCGAGGGATAAAATTTTGTCCTGTCATTCAAGTCTTATTAATGTCACGTTGGATTTGTGTTCATTTAAATCTGATCAAAACTTAATTTCAGTACAAATGGCGTTGTAAACTGGCATTACAAATTCCAATAAGGAGAGAATCTCCAAAAAACACTTGCCATCAACGATGGGTCTTCCGCCAAAGACGAAGAGGAAACAAGCTCAATTTGATGCAAGGTGACAATTTGATTTTTAGCTTGACTGCCGCCCGACAGGACAGCCGTCAAAAAGCCTGAATGAGATGTTCCAAAGCTTTTTCTCTGGTCACAGCAGAATGAATTACGATGGTGGCTTTTGTCCGGACTTGGAATGTTGATGGAGAACGCATAAAAATAAATGGGCCATTTGTGATTCATTCTTAGGCTGGTCATTCTAGATACAATTGGTCAATAACTATTTGTGAAGGAAGCCTTCATTTTGAGAGCTTCATATTTTTCTCATCTGACAGGCTGCAAGTGGAGAATGACCAGTCGACGTCTTTGTTGCCAGGTCTTGAAAAGTTTTCCACCCCAAAACACATGAAAAATTGACCCTTTGGATCAATGGCTAACAGTGGCCATTTGAAAATATCTTGCCTCACGTTGTACACGTACAAATCTTAATTGACGGCTGATGATAGTCATTTGCAACACAGAATTTCCGCAATTGGCAAGGTACAATGACACAAGTGCGTGAGAAGTGGACATCATTACCGCTGAGCTGATCCTTTTTGAAAGCCCGGACCATAAAAACTTCAGATGGGCCTATCCACCTACGTTTCCCATCTGTTTCAAGCAGAAAGTTAAACAAAGATTTGTTTTTGAGTTTTGATTGCAGAAAAGAATTGGTTGACTGTTGGGAATGACCACTTACGAGTCTGGCAGCAGCAGCACGTATTTTCTTTCTCTCAGGAACTGTGACATGCTGTCAAAGGTTCTTTACTTTTCAGATGGACCTCCTCTCAAATACCGTTTTATCAATTGCTGTGATCCAAGAAAGCTCGGGAACTAATTGTGCATCCTCCTTTTGTTCACAACACACTGCGAAAACAAAACCTACTGAGTTTCACGAAAGCAAATATGCCCAGTTTGCCAGTTGAGAAGAACCTCAACAAAACGGATCTTGCTTCCAAGGAGGATGAGCTTTTGAAATGGGCATGTTTACCACAGTGCTAATATTGTCAGATACCACATGAGAGTGAATCAAACATACCAGAAAAGCAATTAGAAGCTTCAAAAAAGCATGTCTTGCATTGCAAGTAAAATTAAATACTTTGCCATCAATGCGCTCTTGTGGGAGTAAGTACCCTTTTAAGTACTGTCTTTAATGTACAAAGTATGCAACAATGCAGTCCAAGAAGAGCACACAAGTTCCCAGACAAATGCAAATTCCAGAATCTCAAGTTGTGCTGTGTGTTCTATCGATCGCACATTCTTCAGTGTGTGCAGAATCGTCTTTTATCCTGATGTTTCCACTCCCCTGGCCCCTGGGTCCCCGTCCCCCAGAATCTGTCTTGTCCTCGAACGTTGGCGCAGAAAGGTTGGGAGAAATCGGTGCGTGTACCACCACACTGCGGCATTTCCATAAAAATGATTCCATGCGCGTACCCGAGTCATGTGGAACACGTCTTGAAGGATTCCAGTGCGAGCAGCATTGAACACGGGAGTCTGTGCCAAGTAGCCGTGTCTAAATAATGGAACCCAAAGTCCCAGTCATTAACGCTACCTAATTCTGGGTGGCATGACGACCCCCGTCCTGACTGATTCATGACTATGGAGGATCGACAGGACGGTTCTGGATCGCAAGTCCACCTGAAGACAACCCTTGAGGGCAAATCCCCATTCATGAACTCGATATTCTTTGATTGAACAATGTCAAATTTTAGGGCTTTTGGCTCGGTGATGCGGGGATGCAGCACGCGTTCTTTATTTTGGCTCTGAAACTTCCGCTGAAAAGCTCATCTCGTTCTGAGGACGCTGAATGATTTGCGCATTGGGAAGCGTAGGGATGCAGAAACCTAACGGACAATGTCTGGCAAAATTATTCATCAACAAAAGAAAGTTGAGTGTATCTTGCCTGTTTAGTGACACTGACATGAAACCCGATTGGGACGACATTGACCAACGTTCGACAGACGACACAATTCTGCTTTCTTGAGCCTCTTAACAGAACTGTGAGACATGTTCTACAAGTGTCTCCCGCCAATGTCAACACCGCAAAAGTTAATTCGTTGGTAAAATATTTATCCTTACCTGCTTTTCCTCACAAAGTAAAGGCCTCAGTCATCAGAAGATCTGTTATAAATAAATGTCTGTGCCGACAGCTCAAGAGATAATCCCTATGTTCACAGTTTAAATCTCCCTTCAGTATTTCTGCTCCCTTTTCAACTCTTTTCTATTGCTGAACATCTCCCTCGAAGTTTTCAATTGAAGAGTGTCAGCAACTGGGTGAGTGAATGAACATTCCATTCCATGACTGGTTTTGTCTTCCGTTTTGGCTTTTTGGTCAGACAGCAGTGTGATAGAACTGCTTTGATGTTGCTGTTATTGGTGAGTTCCGTGGGTTTTTGGAAACAATATTTTGACCGCTTGTATGCAGCGAAGCGTGTTGAAAATGACACCTATTTGCACCAAACAGTGAGAAGAGATCCTCTCAATTGAGTTGGACGAAGCGCAACTGATGAGGTTACGGTTATTTCGCTGCGCACCGCGAACGGGGACACGTGTGGTCGATTCACCAACGCGTAGTGTTGCGTGTAACAGATCCGAGGTGTACTGTCGCAAAAAACACTCTAAAGAGGTTTTCATGGTTGCAAGAGATTGTCTTGGCTCTTTTGTTCGGATCTTTTTTCCTTTGGGAAAGATCTGGCTGAGATTCATCTTGAGGCTTTTCTGGATATTCCTTCAGTTGCAGTTATTTTTGTTTTCTTTCCAGAATGCACTTGGAAACCTAGAAGTCACAGGATTCGACAGTTGAATGAAAAACCCATTTTTGGGAGATATCGGCAGACGTATGTTCTTTGATGTATGTGTTTGGGTTTTTTTTTTTCAAGGAAGACACACTTCTGTAACCTTCAGCTATATTTTATGCTTTCTCGACAGGAAATAGTTTCTAAAACTCACCTAATTGATGCAGAAAAGCAGTCGAACATCTGCATTTAGGCCTCGAGAAGGAAACTTCTTTTTGTGTACGCAATGGTGAGTCTCCTCCACCTGACTATACCTGTTGAGAATTCCATCAATTTGTGAAACCAATGAACATTTTTGTCTCCGAAATATTTGATGCCACCTACTTTTCCACCGATACCGATGCCGCGTCTAAACGACCATTTCTCGCAGAAAAAAGAGAAACACATCCAGCAGGTGACTGGAAAAGCAGACGCAAATTCTGTTTTGGACCAGCTATATGTAAAATTGATTCTCGCAGAGAAATAATTATTTTTCATCAGTAGCCTCTATTAGTTAATCTGTTTGTAATGCGCACGTCGCGTGTCCTGAATTAGGTGACGTTCTTCGTGCGAATTATGGAAAAGTAAATGAAACTGAGGAAACAATGGGCATTCAGGTGTGTGACATCGGCTTACTCCCATTTGCAACACTTTTTCTGTGTTTCAATCCTTTTTGAAAAAAAATCAGTTGGCTCGTGAGCATTTCTAAAATGCACAAAAGAATACTCTGTACACTTGAGATCTGTTGATTTTTATTCCCGACACTTTTGCAAAGTGGAAAACCTGTTGCTTTAATCACACTCCGACTGTGAAGGCAGATAAGGGTAGATACGTGCCTGCAGAATGGTGCAGATCTGGGTCTGGTATCTTCTGGGATTAAATGAAAACTCTAGGGGAAGAGGCTTCCTCATGTTCAGTGGCGCCAAGACACGGATTCGAATTCGGAACAGTTCTCTGTGGCGCTGTTCTTGTTTTTCAGGAGATGGTGCTCAAAGAGACAACTGAAGGACGAAAATCAACTGATGTTTTGAAAAAAAATTCAGGTTGGAGAGGAGTGCCAGAAAAACGTTCTGATGAATCTGGTACTGATTTTCAATACGCACACACGTCAGTATCAATCGCTTGTCACAGTTATCTGACAACTGTTGCGTGCAAGTGATGGGTGCTTTCAGACTGTTTTCAACAAATTATTTTTTTGCAGGATAGGAACTTGCCTGGAGCACAGATTTGCAATGAGAAAGACAGAAGAGTAGACCTTCCAAGCCTATGACAACGGTGTGTCGGCAAAGGTGTATGCTAGTGTGGTGACCCGGGGTCAGCATTTTGTTGTGGTCGCATTTGGACGGTCATTTTACTGGGTGCACTGCAGAGGTGGATCCAAACTTCAAAACTGTCTTCATGAAACACAATGTCTGCTTTCGTTTTTTTTTCGTGTGCTTCGACAATGAAAGGATATTTTCTAAATTGTGTTTGAAAGAGATTTTCCTGAAACATAAAACAACACTTGGCAAAACAATACATTCATAAGAATGGATCCCAAGCTTCAAGGTTTTGCTCCACTTGAATCAAAAATTGGCTTGATCAGTCACATAACAGGGTTGGGAGGTTCCAAGGGCCGCCTTGGATTTGCTGTGGTTTTGTCATCGTGCCCTGTAGACCACCTGGATCTACCAACAGCTCCCATTGCGCACATCTGATCCCACCTGCGGGCCCCTCCCACTGCGATATTTAATTCAATGATGCCGACGCTTTACTCCTGGAATGCCTGTTTGGATTGCACACGGTGACCACTCAGTTGGAGATACTTTTCGGAGGTTATCAAAGTCTTTGCTGTTTCTCCTGCCCCTCAGAAAACAGACAATAATCCCAGAAGTCAGGAAAAAAATCAACCTTGGTTTTTGTCTTCAAGCACGTGCATGCTGTGTGCACGCATGCACATGTGGACACCAACAAAGTTCAGGAAGACGGTCAACCTTTATTTTTATGAACCTGTAAAATAGATTCATAAGTTCAACAAGAATGAATTAGCCGGGTGGTCAAAGAAAATAACTTTGGTGTCTTTTGATCATTTGTGACAAAAATGTTGCTCTTTGTCAGCATGGTTTTAAGAGATAGCATCACACAACAAAACCAGCTGACATTCAATTTGCCAACTTACAAGGGTCAGAGGTCAAAGGAGATACCTTGGTTTCAGGCCAGAAGGCTATCCAAAGTAATTTCTCTCTTTTAGTGGGCATACATAAATTCCGACATTCTTCAGATTACGAACAGTTGACACAGGAATGGCAATGTAATTTTCTATCCTTTGGCTGCTGCGGCAGATGAAAGACAACCTGGAGGACAAGTCCACAAAACTTCACAGCTTCAGTCGATGTCCTGCTTGGCCCCGTGCTGCGCTTTGGAGGGGGGGATTGCTCCTCAAGTAAACTTAGTTTCTGTCCATTTCATTTGCTCACCAAGGGTGCAGATCGCACCGGACAAACTCAGGATCTGAGAGATCAGCTCCAACAGACGCAAAAGAATTTGATCAGGTCTTGCTGAAAGCTCCTCACAAAATGTTTGCACGCTTCTGCTCTATCTCCCGTTCCCCAAGCGCTTTTTCAGGTCTAGGCAAGCCCAGGTATCAATGGTAAAATGTCCTGGTGGGCACAATAAACTGAGAAAGTTGTAAGAGAGATTTTTATCCTGCAGACCCATACCCTCCGCACTGAGAAAAGGACAAGGTTGACGAAAACAATGGCGTTGCGTTTTTCTGCTTCATGCAAAAATTACTTTGGTCCACAAAAATGACAAAATGCGTTGTCACCAACAAATCCAGAAAAGAAGAGAACCTCCAAAATTCTGACGGACAAAGTGGAACCCTTCCCTTCGTTATCAATTGAGACTTTTGGTGAGCTATTTTTCACTTGGGTGCAATGAACACGGCAAGAAAAATTCCAGCTGTTGTGAACACAATTTATTCGTTCGCAGTGTCTGTTATCTTTCAAGCATAACTGAAACCCAGTTGGAGGTACGCCATCAACTGTACATTCATTCAGAGAAACTGTATTGCGTTTCTGTCTCCATTTCTATCACTTCAATTTATTTAATTTTTCTTTGCAAACTGTATTGAGGGTGCGCAGTGTAGCGCAGCCCATTTGGAGACGGGTGGAAGGAAACCAAGGGGTATACATAGTGAACAACAGGAAACGCGCAAACGTTTTGGCCCATGTTGAAAGGTTGCAGAACTTCAGTTATTGATGGCATCAAAGGTGGCCCAGGTTCACATGTTCGTTTGGACCAAGTGTCTCAGCTCCAGGTGGGTCCCGCCAAGTCCGAATATGCTTAAATCGAATTTGGCCTTCATCCAAAGTACTCTCAAAACCATTCAATCCCTGTTGTATTGTTCTGAATGCTTAATTTGAAATTTGCTTAATTCCAAAGAATTTTACTTGGTGTTCTTTCTTTTTCGAATTAAGCGGGAGGTACCTGTACTCTTTCTTTTCACACCCAAGCGAGGGGGAAGAGAGAAGTGGATGTTTCTTTGCACCCCTGGAGAAAAACTTATTTGCACCTCGATTGGGCACAGTGTAGGTATTTCGTACTCGAGTAATAAGTACCCCTTACTTTTGTTAGGCTGTGGCGAACAATTTCATGTTTTTTGCCTGGGTATATAATGTGCACTCATAAGCCCAGTCGCTTCATGCTTATCATTCTAAAGCAGAGACGGGTCAATAATACGTGGGCAATTGTGGGGCACAACAGGTTATTAAACAAATATCTCTTGGTCATGTATTTATTCTGTCAAATTGCATGAGCGGTGTGAGTGACGACCGTTAAAATTACCCACTAGCATCAAAAGACTGATCTCTGGAAGGCAATCTGTTCCACAACCGGATGACGCACAATGGTGCTGGCTCAAAACAAACGGGTATTTCTGGAGAAGACAGAAAACTGTTGTCTTGAAGGTATATACCACCCGAAATGAAGTGTCTTGTTTCATTTTGACTGACGGAACCACACATGTTCCATATTCTTTTTGCCTGTTTTTTTTGAAGAACGCATCACAAGAGAGCAGGCTACAAACAGGAGACAATAAATGCTGAATTTTCGTAACGGGGCTCTTGTCGCAGTCATG
>JAAUYG010094956.1_pt1 | contig 10257 bp, 10 predicted proteins | sample 7278091 | NCBI WGS metagenome assembly JAAUYG01 (sample SAMN14350201, study PRJNA611818) | marine sediment metagenome | isolation source: surface marine sediment (0.6m) | place: French Polynesia: Moorea | collected 2018-08
AAGAGGGAGACAGGAAACAATGGGTTTCTTTCTTTTCTTGAAAATGGCTCGCACATCCCCAATGAATGCTTGTGAACTACATGTCTTACTTGGCTATGTTGGTGACCTTTTTGTTGAGAAAACTGCCCCGTTAAATTTCCATGTCATCCTGTTTCTTTCAAGTTCATGTGTGGTTTTTGATTTCTCACATCAAGAGATTCGTAGAGAAAAACGAACGTTTTGTACCTGTCGTCTATATGAACAGAATGGCACTGAAAAATGATCACATTGAAAGTCATTTCGACACATTTTCCTTCCATGCACTAATGGAAGTGGGCAAGCGCTATGCACAGAAAAGATTCACCACAGAAAAAAGTAGTTCACTATAAAAGTTAATGTTGTAAGTGTGCGGATGACGCAACAAACTCTGCAACATTTCGACTCAGTTTGGACTTTCTGTTGCGTCCAGCTTTCAATAGATGGCATTCGTCTCATCTTCTTTTTGACGTCCTTTCACCTTGACACCACATCCTTGACTTTCTGTAACGTCGACTGGCATTCTGCCTGCAGTGGAACGTGCAAGTCCAATCTTCCAAATCAAACATTCTGCATTTTACTTCTCTGTTGCTTTCTGCATTGTACATTTCTCATTCTGCCAACTGCAAACACAAGCTTTGCAACAAAATTGAAGCTACATCGTTAACCATTGAGACGATCTGCGATTCCACATGAAGACTAAAAATTTGGGAAGAAATTAAGCAGAATGTGCTCAACAGAACCTGGATTCATGTATGTCACTTTGTATTTTCTATATGTATGTAAAAGCAACCAGTCGAAACTCAACGACGGTTTTGCGTGTCATTTGTCTTCACTCTTCAAGCTGCCGGCCGTTGATCTTGCGTTGCGTGCGCTTCAGAAAGTCACGCATAAATTTGTTGCTCAATTTGGCGTGGACCATTCCTTGATTGTGATTTCAGTACATTCAATTTTATTTTTAATTCTGTTGCGTTGCTGTTTTTTGTTTTAAAGCTGGATGGTGAGAACGTTCAGCTGATTTGTCCATTGGCTTCAACAATGAAAAATGCAATGGATACAACGACTTTCCCGTGTGAAGGATTTGGTGGATTCTCCAAGACAAGGGCCTGAAATATCTGCACCTCCAGCCCCATTTGTAACATTTAGCGTGTTGGTTGCATGCTTCTGTGTCGTCAAGAAAAATCTCCGATCCATCTTTGTTTTTCTGAAGTTTTCATATGTGGCTTCCTGCAGTCTACATGACCTTTGCACACGGACCAAGAAAGCCAGCCAATCTCGTGTTTGATGAGTTTTCCACACGACCTTCTTAGAATCTTATAATCTTGATTGCACAGCCTTGAAGCACGCCAGTGCATAAAAATTAAGGACTTGACTTTTATGTCATGTACTTGATCAGACACACCAGATCTTTGCTTTCATCAGACAATTGCAATGAAGGGTCAACAACATTTGACATTGACTGGCAGCACAAAGATTATTGTTCTGTCTTCCAGAAGTGTTTGATGTCTGATTGGGGAATTAGATCAGAGACTCAGCTGGCATCCTGAGCTGCCGCTCTCCACAGATGATTTCAGCGCATCTTTCCTGTCAAATGGACGCGTCAAACGCACAATAAAATGCCACGGCAGGAAATGCGACACTGCTCTCCGGCCTCCTGAGGTCTTTGTTTCTCCCAACCTAGACTTATCAGATTCTTGTCGCAAAATCTACTTTTTGCTGTCAACGGGAAAGTGCAGTGTCTTGGCAGAGCTTTCTGTGTGACTCATTGTTCAGCTACAGGTGTTCGCCACCAAGTGGCTTCCATGCAACTGCATGCATTAGCGTTAGCGTTTGCATTTTCTCAGTCTTCTGCATCATTTCTCTGCAGCTGAGACACACTGCATGGTTGCGGAATTACTTTTCAGAAGTGCTTGTTGTTGTCGCTTGCTGTTCTCTCATCCACTCTGCTGAAAGATGAGAGTGAATTTGATCCAAATGGCTTCAACTCCAACTCATCAAAGAAAGACAGAAACGGGAAGTGTCTGTGTCCTTGATTTACACTTGTTCCGTCGACAAACAAGAAAGGTGGTTCGTTCAGCAAGACCGTTTGCGCCTCTGGATGTGGGCGATATGGAAGCACGGATCTTTAAATGGAATCCATAAACAAAAAATCCACACACATCCGGTGATGACAGTGTGATTCATTTTTTTGTTCCTGTTCATAACCAGGCCGGAGTGACGATGGTCCTATAGGCATTTAGGTGTGGGAGGTGGAGGAAATTTTGATTTCCTTTGTCATGAATTTCAGTCCGAAAATGTTTGAATTTACAGACTTCTTCAAGTGAGGAGGGACAGACTGACAGGAATAAACTGCCTTTGAGTGGGTTCCTCTTTGTGAGATTTTCTGCGAAAACCCGGATTGGAAGCTGCAAAGAAAGACCACTTTTGATCAAACTGCTGAAACCAGTTGATGAAAGACTTGAACTGATCCCTTCTGAAAGGCTATGAAGCGGTTTCAGGAGGACAAGTAATTCCTTCTTAAGTTGTTTGCTGCAATGCAGGTAACGACTTCGTCGGAAACCAGAGAAAAATTTGCTTCTCACGGTGGTTACATGACACAGTGGCACCCACGTAATTCAAATAGGTTTATTTCGATGCCCCGCACAATTCGTGCAAAATCCCAAAACGTCTGTCTCCAAAACCCAAAAGGTCTGCACATTTAAAAAAAACTGCATAACCGTCAGAATCCACCCACGAAACAGATTTGAATTAGGCGCGGACCACTGTATCTCTCTGAGAGAAATGTTTACACGTTTCCATGTGGAGCAACAGTTGATCACTTGACTGGCCACAGCAACCTCAGCCAAAACTTTCTGGCATCATTGAGAACTTAAATGACATATGAGAGCTCCAGCACGGTGGTCATCCCAACTGCACGGCACTTTTCCTGCCCCCGAGAACAGTGTCCAAATGAGTTTTCATTTCTCCAGAAAAGAAACGTACTTCCGAACGTCTTTGCGGTCAAGGGGCTGGCTTTCCCACCATAATATGCTCACAAGTGTTTCATCGCCACAGCGGTGAAATTCTACTTTTTGCTTTCCATTCCAAGCAGCTGTTGCTTGAGATTTTCACCAGACTAAAACCCTCTAATCTCCGAGGTACTGAGCTGATAACAACTCACCGTCTGACGAAAATCTATAATCCGTTAAGTGTGTAATTACTGGCAATCTTTGACAATTAGTTTGCGGTTGTTTCTGATTTTTCTTCACAGAGGCTGATCCAGGGACGCACATTTTGGAACAATATGCGGTGAGCGCTGTCTCTGCTGTTGATCCGAGCTGTTCAATCTAGTGACGAAGCTTTCTGATCTGTTCCCAAGGTGAAATGCAGGAAAATGAGAAGACAGTGAATCCCATTTTGTTTTCTTTCACTTTACACAGGTTTATACCCTGGCTGTGTCAGTGGGAGCTAAACACGACGGTTCGTTCTTCCTTTCATTTCAAATTTCACACGAGTCCAATTCCAAGGATTCTCTCACGGTGTTTTCTTGGTCATTGCATTGCATTTAGGCCGAAACATTCTTGGTACTGCAAAGTCTTTTTTGTGGTGAAAGTCAAGTGGAAAAGACCAAGGAAGAAAGACTGGTCCCATGTCTCCAGGAGCAGGCAGGAGTACAAAAGGAAGGAACCCGTATTCTGCCGGAAGGATTTCTCTTTGCAAATTGTGCTAAAGAGCCGAACAGCGCATGAAATACTGTCATCATTGGCATTGCATGCTGGCAATGCATTCTTTTCCCAGGACAAAAAGAACAGCTTTGTGCAAGAAATGGTTTTACAAAACCTGCCTGTCACCTTGACACGTCAGAAATCACCCATTTCACCTCACCGATCTTCAGTCACTTATTTTCACAAATTACACAAAACCATCATGTCCATCAATGTCAGTTGGTATTTTGACAAAAGGCGCAGTTGAAGTTTTCTTCAAAAACTGCAAAGACCCAGGAACAACGGTCTGGTATCTGTTTGAAACATGTACTTTCAAAGCGCAGGAATCTTGTGGTCGGCAAAGTTTGGAGAAAGTGTGTTGCACTTGTTGATTGCATTCTTTGATAAATGGCAAATGTGCACAAATGTGTGAAAAAGTTTCCCAACAATATCCGTTTTGGAACCCATTGGCAGCCCCAAACGACGACAGTCTCATTGACAACTGGCAATTGAGGGACCATTTTTCTGCAAATGGCATGGCATTGAAACATCCATTTTTCAGTGGCAATTTGAAACAAGCTCAGATGATTTTTTGACACGCAACTCCGCCCGTTCAAACATCTCCGGCGGTTCAGTCACACCCACGTTTGTCACTCCACTAGAGTGCATCTGCTTCCAGAAGCAGGTGTGTTTTCCAAGCTTGCGACAATGGGTCACGGCTGAAGAGAATCGCCTCCTGAACAGGCATAAAGCTTCAAATCAGTCTCTCTGTTTTCAAGCAGTGTTATGAACAAACCTCTGCTTGAGTTCCTTTTATTGTGGAGACGTTGAGGAAAAGGACATAACATAAGAGGACAGTGGCCAGCAGAATCCTGCAACTTCCTGCACCCTCCTGCAATAACCTGTGGGTTTATCTGAACCCCTTTTGGGTTTTTTTCTGAAACCTTGTCCAAAAAGTGTGAAATGTTTGCGTAAAATAAACGAAAGGCAAACAGTGGAAAACTGACTGACGGACCCACACATCCCATAACAGTGCTTTGCTCTGCAAGCAATGACCACAAAGCATGAGATCTGCAAACTTCCAAATCAGAGCAGATTCAACGTGACAATAGAAACAGAAACCTCAGAACATCACAACATTTCCATTGACCTTCGGGGTGTACAGGGTGGTTTTGAACTGTTTAAGGACCACGAAATTTCGCCTCACAAATTGGTTTGGTGTGGTCTCAGTCTGGCAAGCAGCACCCTCGGCCAGACCTGTGTTCTATTGTTGAGCACAGTTTTTGTTCCACATAAATACCGAGTTCCTCGAGTCTCCTTTGAGATAATTTTCCGAGCGCAGCGAGGAGCAATTATGGAAATAACAGACATGAAGTTCTCTGAAAGGAGATCATACCACAGAAAATGTGGCAAGGAGAAAACCGCAACAAACACTGTGGAGTTTACGAAAAGACAATTCTTGGGATGATTCCAGGAACCTGAGAAGGAAATCTCCACACCGCAGGCAAAACCGTGTGGTCATCGAGACGAAGTCAAATTGACTCACGATTGACTTAGTTTGCTGCCTAATCAGTCGATCAGACAGAGAAGAAGAAACAGGTGTTTAATCAATTTGTAACGGGCTCTTGACGTAATGCACAATTTAGTTTTCCCTGCCACGGAAAGTTGCAGAATCGCAAGCGAACACCGTGTGGTTGCTGAGTGTTTTCGACTGGAAATTTTCCTCACACCCGAGCTACACGTATCATTTTTCGAGCAAGTTATTTTGGTTGCACAAAATTCCACACAGAGAATTCTGTTGTTGCAAAGACGTCAAAAGAAGCATCCTGACGACATTGATGATGAGAGAAGGACAGCATTTAATTGGCAAAAACCTCTGCGTTTGGAAATGAGCCTTCTTCTCGACAATCAAAACATCATACACGTCTCTGCTGACAAAAAGGAAGACCAGAGACGCTCTTTCCGATGGCCGTTTTGTTTGAGGTGGTCATTAGTTTTTCGCATACTGCGTGCAAACAAAGCCAAAGCGGTTTGATCTGCCGAGTTACAACAGGCGCAGCGTAAATCAAACGGACCCAACCTCACGCAAGGGACTCCAACAATGCTTCTCTGCGATCAATTTTCAACGGGCATTCCAGGATGTTTCACAGACTGGGGTGACCCAGAGTAGCGTCAGTTTCTGAGGATATTGTGAATTGCATCCCGGACCAGTTTTACCAGAGCCCAGGAGAAAGTGACAAAAAGCCTCAATGAATAAAACGAAAAGAAACACGCAAAATCACCCAAAAATTATCCACAAAAACCAAATGATGTTGAAAGCCAATTGCACATTATATATTCTCTCATGGCCGCTTTTTGGAGGAAAGTGCAACACGAACTAGCAGGACAGTGCAGCGCAGCTTCCTACGCCCAATAACCCGAGTAATTAATTCTCTTGTTTCGTTTTTACAACTCTTGTCCTTGTCAGCAAAGCATTCTCAGTCTCATTGTATTTCTTTGATTAGAATTTGTGACCTTTGTTCTGCAATCAGAATGCTGAAACAACCCTCACAAGGGCTCTCATGGGAAGGAAGTGTCTGCACTGCACATTTAGGCATCTTACTTAGTCATCTTTGGTTGAGGCGTGCACAATGCCCAAAGTTTTCAGTGAGAAATAGTCCACTGCAATTCATGAGGTCACATGTTATGAAACCCCATCATGACGAGGTTGTTCTGACCCGTTTACCAATCTGATTTTTTGGCATTATAAGACCACACCATTTTGAAAACAACTTTTCGTGGAATCAAGGAAACCTGATTCTCATCCGTGTTTCCGAGCAGATATGAGGGAACAGCAGTGATAAGACTGATGATCTGATAGATCAACTCAACAGGACATTTTGGCGCCCAATTTACAGCTCTGGCAGAACAGTGTGCGCAGATGCACCTGTCTGAATTTGGAAAAGTGGAACACAAGCGAAAAGATGAAATGACAGCAAGGGAAGTGGTCTTGGCAAAAACACGAAAGTGACAATGAAGGCAGATGTTTTTGCGACCGCTTTCAAAATGCCACAAAACGTCATTGCCTGAGTTTCTTTGCTGCATAGTGGTGACAAAGCTGGGGAATTTCGAATGGATGAAAGAAGTATGCAAAGCTTGCAGAAACAGAAGAAATTGTGACCTCCGTGATGCCACCAGCTTCAGATGTCCCCTTCTGTTTCTTTTCTTTTCAGTTTACAAGAATAATTATCGCCATATTTATGAACACGCCACCGGGCAAGGATTGGCACAAATGTCTGATGCTGAAGAGATGTCGGTGTTGCCTCTTGGCATTCAGCTACAGTACTACCCGCACAATTCAAAACTGTTTTATGCTATTTCCAAGCAGGGTTTCGATTTTTTGCATTGTGCATGAAACTTTTTCTGGGGCAAGGTTTCAACGGGTTTTGAAATGAGCCTGTTCGAGAAACTCAAGTGTGACTGTGTCTGAACAAAATGAAAAAAGTGTGCTTTATTTGAAAGATCTTTCAAAGTCGAAAGAAAAAGCAAATTATCTGAGGAAAGCAAAAAGGGAAAACAAAAGAAGCAAAAGACGTGTGGCACTTTAGTTGAAAAAGTTGAAAGAGTGAAAGTCGTTTCCCAGAAAGCCAACGACAGACTTTGACACGTGAGCGTTTCGCAGGGTGTAGATACTTGTACCGTTCTCTTGTTCTCTTGCACCAATGTCAAAGCAGTTCATGAGAGTACTCGGAATTCAATACAAGGCAAAGTTGCAGTGGATATTGAATGCAGAACATTCAAAGATGAATGCAACCAACCTGTTTGTAAACAACCTCAGGTCGAGGATCAGGCTTCTTTTTTCCAAATGTAGACCGACAATATCAATGGATTTAAACTCCTGCAGGGATCAGAAAGATCTGGATTTTGTTCGAAAGGTAGAATCAAACTGCAAAGGTGGACCTGGACCTGGACTTTCTCAGAGGGAACGTGTGAAGGTCTTTTCATGCAGTGGCTGGAGAGATAAGAGATTACATGTTGTCTTCCAGAAGGTCTTCCTGTGCTTGACTGTCAACACGCTGAAGAGACCCACAAAGGCGTGGCCCGGTTTTGCTGATTCTGGCTGGATAGGGAATGAGTTCCCAACATTGTCTTAACACTGGGGTCATGGTCGATTGCGAAACAAAACACTTTCTGCATGATCACGTTCCCTCTGGAAGTGCCCAACCGTGAACCGTACTGACGAGAATTCATTCAGATATCTGAATTTCGTGAAGATAATTTGAAACTACAAGAACAGACAAGACGTGACTTCCTCTAGCGCTGTATCAATTAGCATTATTTTGCACCTCACAGATTTTGATGTCAAATCCGGGATCATTTTGACAGGATACATCCCAAAAACTTCAAATGTTTCAGAAAACAACAGAGTGATAGAATCAATGCATTTTGCGTGATTTTTTTTGGGTTATCGCATTCTGCACAAATTCTTCCATGATAAGGAAGGATAAAATTACTTACATTCAATTTATTCTTTTTAAATGGATCACAATGGGAAAGGACACTTAAATGTTCCGGCAACGTTCAGGTGGATAAGAATCTCTTCTACCATTCGGTTTTTCTGAAAAACTTTTGACGACGTTCGTTTCTTGTCAATCACACTGATGTGTTCAGGAAGTACCATGGGAATTGAAATTGAAATTCCGCAATTTTGTTTTTTAGGTTAAGTAATTTTCCAAGAGATTTGTATCTTTAGGATGGCAATACCAATTGAGTTAACTTTGTTGCCAGCTTACCATGCATCACTGAGTGAGTTAGACCTTGTGAGTACACGCAATCTCTGTTGACAAATCACATTTCTCACTGCATATGTCGTGCAGTCTTGAACAGAAGCAAAATAAAAACAAATGGAAAGAAAACGAAGGTATTAAATATTTTCGATTCCTGTGTGTGGTTCGCGTGTCGAGGTTACGTAAATACAGGTTGTGCGTCGGTTCAAAGCATTGTGCCAAAAAAACTTTGTCCCGAAAGGCAAGTAAAACCAGCTGTTGACAACTCAAAGCAATGCGTCTATGATTCCGAAGGCGACAACTGACTGATTCACCGTTCAGATAGAACCTGAACGGGAACTAACCGCTTATTCTTTGGAAAGGCCCCATGGTAACGAACTGACGTGCGTCAGCGCCCATTTGAAGTTTTTTCCCGTCATGTCTGTTTAGGGAAAAAAGAGATCCACCGCACTGATCAAACAACCGCACCCAAATCAAAATCCACGAAATGTTTTTCTTGTGACTGAGATTCAAGTCCAAAACATTTTGTTCTGAACTCCGGATTAGGCAAAGTAAAAGCCAATGAAAGGTGCTTTCTGGTGCAATGTCTCTTTGACGAATCTGGATGAGAGGTAGCTATTCAAAACTGAAAATTGTGTGCCAAAATAACTTGAAGATTAAATCAAACAATTTGCAAAATTAGCAAAACAAGTTTTGTTGGAGGAAAGTGACTTACCTTTGACTTTCAATGTTATCTCACGAAAGCTTCTCCCCACTTGTGCACCAGTAAGTGTGATCCATGCTCCTATTTTTTTTTCAAATTAAGTCCACGCTTCTGTTGATCACCAGAAAAATGAACTGTTTTGCTCAAAACCAGTTTCCGGGGAAGTGTCTACATGGCTGAAAGATACTGCAGTGGAGAAAGGAGTTAAAAAGTGGGAGTTGCAGCGGAAGAAGAAGTGAGTGAAGTTGGCGATGAGTTGTCGGCGCAGCTTCAATGAGAGATCCAAGGCGTCCATCTCCGACACAGGTGGAAGCACTTCACGACAAGAGGACAGCTGAATGCTGCTGCTCATTTAGCTGAACACACCAAGTGAAAAGTTAAGCTGCCCGCGCTGTATTCTCTCCTGGGAGAAAAAGGAAACACCAGAAGTCAATCATGTTGTTTGTATTCTTGTTTTTGTTTTTGTTGAATTGTTTTGGGAGTGTTTGGCATCATTGTGAAGTGCACAGTGCAAAAGGTGTTTCCTGCATACCTGCATCTCCGGGCTCAATTGAACCTTTTGAATGAACCACAGTTTCTGCGATTTCACTTTCTCTCCGTGCTTCCTTGAGCTAAAGATCACAAAGTAGCTTTTTGAAAACCGGCTCCCATTAAGATTACGTGTTCTTTACTGTGGTATTAACGTTTTGCCTTGGAGGGTAATAAAATACCAGTTATGCGTGCATAATTTCTACTTTCTATGCACACAGGAGTATTTCTGATTAAGTGCTTCACTTGAAGCTGATTGTTTGCGCTTAACCCATCTGAGCTGCCATTATGGATCGTTAAAGGGAAGTTAATTTTTGGCAAACGTCTTTGTAAAGATTTTTGTTGGGTCAAATTGGCAAAATGGACGGAACATAAGTTTCAGGATGTTCAAAACAAAACCGCTCACAGACAGCAAAATCCTCGTGGGTGTCCTTATCATTGTTGCAACAGACAGTACACACAGCCGCTCAAAAATGCCAGACTCGCGAGTCAGTGACATGTTTCTATCCATGGTCAAGCAAAGGATTTCAAAGCATTTGTACAATCCATGCCTTCGTTGCGG
>JAAUYG010106307.1_pt1 | contig 10257 bp, 9 predicted proteins | sample 7278091 | NCBI WGS metagenome assembly JAAUYG01 (sample SAMN14350201, study PRJNA611818) | marine sediment metagenome | isolation source: surface marine sediment (0.6m) | place: French Polynesia: Moorea | collected 2018-08
AAACGGGGTCAGCGTGTTGTATGGAGAAATTTTGATTAAGGCAATGAAATTTTTCTGCTCGTCTCTACTTCTGATAACAGGCAAATTGGCACCTACAGCTTTGCACAGGTCTAATGCTTCAGACCAAGAAACATACTCAGTCACACCATCAACAGGAGGAAAAGATATTTTAAAAAATACGTAGCTCTGATCATTGTGATAATTCTTTTCAGAGGAAAAATTTAAACAATACTGGAAGGCCACTGGAAGTCTCTTGAGTGCATGACACGGTTCTGGCTCCTTTTCTGAGCCCACCACATAATCTTGGAACTCTTTATCCAACAGCAAAAGTTTGATACTGATTGGTTCACAGTCACGCACATGAATGGTGTCCAGTAGCCCAGGTAGAGCCACATAATAGACTTGTGCTTCACGCACAAACGTTGGTGTGATGTCCCAAAGCAACACTGCCTTTATTGGAATGTCTGGCCAATGATCTTTCAAGGTAAAATTTTCCAGTTTGCTTATTTTGTAAAAGTCAAATGTTGTCGACACACTGAACTTAGCAATCCCTGATACTGCTGGGCAAACAGGGTTCAGTTCAAAAACAAGCAATTGGAAGGGTTTTCTGTTTTCAGGAAAATGGAAGGTTTTCTCATCAGAAAAATTAAATTTTTGAGCAAACAACTTGTTTTCTATCCGAACAGGTTCAAACGACACCAACATGTCAATCCAGCTCAGATAGTGAGTTCCCCAGAGCCTAACACTTACATGTGGAGAAGTTTGCTCTTTTGCTATGCTCGCGGACATGTTGAGTGAAATTCTTTTTTGTGCTTCTGCACAAGAACATGTGCTGCAATAAAGATCAAATGCAACATGCAAATTTTTCTTCTTTATTTTTCCTTCACATGTATTTTGATCATTGCATCCTTCTTCTGAGGCATGTTGCTCATAATCGTGCTTGAAGCAGAAATTTTCCATATTTCCTCTCAAATATATTCCATCATATTTTCCTGAGAAGATAGTACAAACTGAAAACAGTTCCAAAGACAACAAACTTCTCTCAAATGTTACGTGTTTGTCTCAAGATTTCTTTTGGGCACTTACCAATTAAATAGCCAGTTATTCTGTGGAACAACATTCCCCCCTTCTTCCCAGCAACTTGAACAAAAGACATTTGGCAGTGACCTGTCAAAGAAGAGTGATAGCTTCAACGAGATAGAAATTTTTTGCTTTGTGGACGTCACTTGCACATGAGGGGCAAGACAAAAAAGACTTACTGAGCACGTTTGTGACCCTGAATCTCAGGGGCACCAAATATCTTAGCTCCTGTGTCCCATATTTGTACCATAGGTTCTTCTGACTGGGGTACTTATGCAACAGAGAACTGTGTTCATCGTGATAGAAAAGTTGGAGAACCACGCACGATTCTTGAAAACCTAGCTTCTGTCTGTCTGTTCCTTCAAATATCTTATTCTTCAGAACAAACTGACAAATATTAATTTTTCTTGTGTGGCATTTCGTTTCAGACAATCTGACAGTCACGTTGAAGACACCATACTTCTTGTACGAATACATGACCACAAACATCTCAGAAGATCCTGAGTAAATTGGTCTAATCTGATAAAAGCCCCTCTGTGTCTCACAAACACACATTAGTTCCTGTCCTGACAGTGCATGGTAAGCTGCTAAACCTGCAAAGTTACAGGAGGACTGATTGCTGCCAGTGTACATCAAACTGGAGACTGTCAAATTAATTTTGGCTCCAGTCTCCGTTGTTATCTTTGTCACCCAGATAACAGGATCATAATTTGCCTTTCGATCTGGAAAAACCATCGCCATGTTAGATTTTAACCTGATTGTGTGATGCATAAACTTCTTTCTTGAAGTGTAATTTACATGGTGATGGAATGAATCTTTTAACAAATAAAGGTCAACAACACATTGAAAAGAAGACATGTCGTAAACCATGTGATTTGGTTCTTGTTTCATTGGGGAGACAATTCTGTATTTTCTTCCAGGTCCATCATATGCCTCAATGAAGCTTTTCTGAACAAGTTCCAATTTCACCTGCAGCTGACCTGCCTTGTGCACCTGGATTGCATATGTGATGAGAGTTCTGTTAAGTTGAATCAAATCCAGAGCGAACAGGGGCTCAATAAGGCCACTTTCCCTTCCAACCTTTGGTTGACTGACAAGAAGAAGATTATCAACGACACTGCAAGTGAACCAGGAGTCAAAAGCCATGTCAAATGAATTGATGCGCATAACAATTGACACCATTCTGCTCAGTGGAAAAATATTCGTCTCTGAATGAATTCCACAGAACAGATGGTGTGGCATGGGAGCTCTATTCCTTGCTACACTGCTGATATTTAAACTAGCATACTGACATTTGCTGATGCTATTGGCTGAAAAGTACAAGTAATGAAGAGTGATGTTCAGTCTCAATGCTTTGGTTAAATCAAAATGCACTGTGAGATGGATGTTCTTCGGGTCAAACACATCCTCAAAAAGAATCCATTTGTTCATTCTGAATCTTTCTTGAGGTTTCCACAGGTTTATTAAAGGCTTAGTCTGAAACCCAGTCGAAGTAGGGTCATGGATGACATTTCTCACTTTTGTGGCTAATTTGCCAAAGAGTTTTGAATTCCTCATGCACCATTTCAGATAGTTGGAGACAATTATCCCCTGATTTTTAACAATTGATGTTCTGCTTTTAATGAACATTTCCACATAGACAAACCATTGTTTTGCCAATTCATTGGACAAGGCACGTCTGCTGATGACCTGTGCTTTTTGGGGGCACAAGAGAAAAGCAAATGAAATTAATTGAAGCAGGAACATTCCTTCTTGTCAGTATGCCAATTTTGGCAAGAAATGGCTTTCTTTCCTGGATAAATACTTCCTTTCCTGGATGACTTTTGCGGAGGAACAAAGTTCGTTCCAGCTTGAATGAAAAACTCCAGTGGTGTAGCAAAACATCAAGTTTTCTGAACCTACATCACTTCCATTCTGTACTCTCTCTCCGTTTTCATTGAGCCTGGTTTCCTCAACTTTTTGCACCGTTTCTTGTTCAATACAATGCAAAACAGATCAAATTTCCCCCGTTTTGCTCAGAAATATCCAGATCTGGTTCACAAGAAACAAAAGATTTTTCTGCAATGTGTTTTTGCCATGCCTCCATTGTTTGACAGCCGTGTTTTTTGCTTCTTTTTTGCATTTTTCCTGCACGGATAACAGGGAAACCAAAAAAGAGTTGAAAACTTGTTGTCTTTTTATGGTAGTCCTGAGCATTTGCAAAGCGCAAAAAGGGACGGGTGGCATGGGACAAGCAACTAAGTCCCTGCATGTCAAGATCAAAAGTTGGAAATTGCAGGACTCGAATCTGGAACTCCTGCTGGACGAGGTCAAATCATGGATGGCACCAAGTTTGCAACACCATCCCAGAATACAGCCCAACATTTCACCGCACAGAACAACACAAAAGCCAATTTTTTTCTTTGAAAATGCAACAGGAAAAAAAGAATATCCAACAGGAAAATATCAAACTCATCGTAGACTTCCCTTTTCTTGGCTGTTCCCGGTGAAAACGAGAGTCTGAACGCAGACGAACTCAGACAAGAAGAACAACGGAAATCTCTGCGTGCCATGCACGAAAATAACAACGGCAACAAATTTCTGAAAATCAAATTTTGGTCATTTGAAGGAGCTCCAAGAATCTTTTTGCTTGTTATCTTTAAACCCACACTGCTCTCGCATGATGGCTTGCTCAAGCCTGCATGAGAAGCGTTCTTTTTTGTAATTTGGACAATTCTCTTTTCAAGGCAAACCCCTTTATTTTCACCTTAGTCGTCATGGCTGTCCCTCTTGGAATCATGGACCCTCAAGGACCAACACAAAGACAAAAGCAGAGCTCAGTCATCATCCGTGATGGGGCAGAGGGTGGCAGCTGGTCCATTTATGGAGGGATGATGCAGATCTGAACGCAGCACGGTCTTGGTGCGCAGGCAAAAGGTCCCGATTTCTTCTTGCTTTTTGCAAAAAGACTTGATCGTACCTGAGTCGAACAGCTGTGTACGGAAAACAAAGAAGAGAATGAATCAGTTTGGAACTGCTCTTGGAAAAGCTGAGGGGTTCAACTTCGTGCAGCTTTGCTGAAAGAGTAGAGACTTGCGAGGGATTTGGACTAATTGAACTGGAATGACGAACTTTATATACAGGAAGACTTAAAAAAAAAACCGTTCATGGGAGGCATCTGCAAGCGAACCCTTGGAAATTCTAAACCAAAGAAACCTATGAACACCACTCCAGCAACCTGGTATGAACGTGTTTTCAAACTTCCGGTTACAAATCCCCACCAATGGTCTCGAAGGTTTTAGCAACACCAGCACCTGCGGAGTTTCACAGGAGCATTGCATGGCAACAATAGGAATTGACTTTGTTGGAAGTTGCACTCTGAGAAACTTTCGGTTTTGAAATGGTGTGAGTACAAAATGCACGACCTCATTTAGTTCTTCCCTAGCTTCTTGGGACCAACCGTTTCACAAAATTGTGCCATTTAGAAAGGAAAGGATTCCAAAACCCCCAAAATCAAAAAATCTTGGAACCCCTGTACACATTCACACCAGAAACGGTTGTTTTCAAGGGATGTCTTTTGCCTTGTGGTGATGGCAAATAGAATCACGAGGAAGCATGGGGGTGCCTTCTCGTGTCGTTACCTCCTCACAACGCTACACCGGAAAACACACACTGCTTTCCAGAAAGTTTCTCTGGTGTGGAGAACATCACACAGAAACTCGTCTTTTTTCTTTATTGCAGATCTGGGCAGTAAACAACCTTCCAATTGCTACCTCGGCTCCACTAAAGAAAATGTATGAATCCCAGTGCTCCACACTGCTTTTTCTCAAAGCCGAGAACGTCAACGCCGACTGCAAGAACTGCATGATCGTGCAGTCCAGATTCTGCACCTGGGCCACTTTTGCTCACATCTTTCTGGCGAAGTCAGATGTCTGTGAACTGAAAAGGGAACTTTTAGCCGAATACAAATGAGCTCGTTCAGTCGGCATATCTAGTCTACATCGCGCATCCCAGGTTAATCCCACCAACACATCGCTTCCAGGCAAGGCGACCCATTTATGTACTGAGATCCAAGAGCAGGCTATCCCCATAATAGCTGTCTCTCAGCATTAGCAATTGCGGTCACGAGTTACTGGGTCGCATTACCATCATTGATCAATGTTATGATGAAGCTCTCTTCATTTCAGTGTGAGCAAGAGATTCTGCATTTTTCATTGGTCCGACAGCCTGGAAACACAAATATAAGGGAGAAATAAACCCTTCAAAAAGCTTTGGATGATTCCTTCACAGGAGTGATTCTCTACAAGACATAAACTGAGATGGCATTTCGGTGTAGTGTTTTATGAATCTTGGTACAGCTTCTCCCAGCTGTGTGTTGAGCGGGCAAAAAACGACGAATAGAACACGAGCTTAAGGGATTGAAGAACCCTGTCACTTGTCTGAGCAGAATATCAATAAAGAAGGCTCATTCTGGAGCGCAAAGATCAGAGGCATACATCAACAGCCCAGAGCAAATCAAAACTGGAATTATCCCTCTCTGGCGGACAGCCGCAGCAGTGTGGGCGGAACATTCTGCTTTGTGAAGGAACAAGACAGCGGCCCAAGGAAAAAGCTGCAAACCCTGGAAGTCATCCGTCTGTGTTTCTGGAGGCTCCAGACAACTCGTTTCTTTTCAGTGGAACCGAAAATGGTCTGACAACCATTTACCGCATGGCCGAAAGTTTTTGCCCTTGACTGTAGTGTTTTGTTGGAAAATATGAAATAGCCACAGGGTTCATTTCTGGCTTTTTCGGCAAGTCAGCGTAAAAAAAATCATGCATTTTTCGGATGTTAAAACGGGGTTTGGGTCTTTGCTTCTTTCAGATCTTGAAGGTGATGAGCGCTGGTTTTCTTCGTGTGACAAAGCGCTTTCTCTCGAGATGAGACATTTTTCCCCAACAAATCCCAGTCAAATAGAAAGGTGCGTCAAACTATACACAAAAAGAAATCGTCGACCAAAATTGTTAATCAGTGCACACACACAGAACACCAACAAAAGCTTTTCTTGTGCCGTTAAAAGTCAAAACAAAGTGACGGTAGATCTATTCAACACACACACTCCATGGTCGGGGATAAAAAAACGTCTTCGCCCAAGACAACGTACATTTCTTGGGTCGTATGCACGACCCCAAAACCTTTCTTTGCTGTGTTGGGCACCATTTAACCATGGAAATTCAGATGATTTTCCGCGGGTGAGTCTGGAGAGATGCAATTCCAGGGGGGCACTCTATCACGCTCACACTGGCTGCACCATAAACGACCGCTCTGCTGTTGTACACAGTCAAAATCTCAAGGGGGTGTTCATCACTTTTTGAACCAGCATGCTTTTTTTATGCAAATGCTCAAACACGGGTATATATTTTAGGAGTACAAAACTTGTCTTTGGGGTCCTGATTTCAGGGGTTGGGTCCCTTTGTTTTTATCTTGGATCGGCTCTTGCTTTCTTGTATGTTCACAGAGGAACAATGCAAATGCGTGCAGATCAGCTGTTGTTTTGTGAGCAGATGCGTGAAAGAAGACAGAGTGCCTTGTGGTGTCTTTCACCAGTCGAACCCTTCCATACTTCTGCATGTGTATTTGACGACAACCCTGCACCTTTCTGCATCCCAGCAACAAACCATAAGCCTTCGAACATTTTGGGACTGATCACCATGCCCGATGAGCAACAACAAATATCTCCATGATTTATTGCCAAAACAACACTTGACTGTGCATTGACAGCCAAAAACCTCCCATTGACTGGCAGTTAGTTCACAGATTTCAGCATTTATTGTCGGCCAATTTTCATCGTTATTCAGCCGAAGACTTGTTGCTTCTTCTTCGAACAACATCAGCTTCCAGCTTCCCTTCAATCGTTTGTCCTTGATCCAAACGCAACCAACGCGAAAAGAAATAGCCTGTTTGGTTCTGGTCACATAAATCTGTCGTGAAGCCTTTGGAGCAATCTTTTCTCCATAAATGGATTCTGTGTATCTCGTTGTTTTCAGGAACAGAGCTTGTTTGTTTCCAACAAGAGCTGGGCAGGACAAGAGAGTCGCATGACCAGTGATCAGAATTCTCAATGAGCCGCAGGAGGGGAAACCCACAACAGATTCATAAACAGCAAAAAAGCATCCCCATTCGCAAAAATGTAGCATCGCCAGATAAATGCCTGCACTGTTCCAAGAAAGTGAATGTGTAATTGAGAATTGTTTCACAAGGACAGTGTTCGTTGCGGAAAGCCCAAGGTCAGAATGATTTCTGAACTGACGTGTGGAACCCAAGGATTTGGTCAAATGTCTGCGGCAGACACACGTATTGCGGCTGAAAACCCCAGACGAGGAGGATCCGCGGGACGTGACGAGGCGAGGACCTGGTTTGCGTGCCTGATCTTTTTTCGTTTCTCCTGTACATTCAAGAGGGAGGAGACTGCAGGCAACTTGTTATAAGTTGCATAAAAACTTTGTGCAGAGGTAGGTGTTCAAATTTTTGTTGTTATTATGGTCAATTCATGGAATTTTGTGTTTTTCTCTAGATGTGAGTGATAATAGGTGATGTAATTCCAAGATGGCAGGTTGTGGTGGTAAACCACCACAAAAGATTATTACCAAGGTTAAATCAGTCAAAATAGGCAAATGGTCGAACAAAGTATAAAGGAGTCTAGATAGTTACAAGCTTTCTTCACATATGTTGCAGACTCCTACACCATCTGTTAGTGGGGTCAATATGACACCTCATGGGTTGGGTGCAGATGATGTTGATGTTGATCTAAAGGCCCCAGTTATGAATGATGGTACAGAATGGATTGATATTGAAGCTGATGAGACAGAGTGACAGAATACTACTAAAGTTCAAACCAAAGGCCATAATCATGATCATGATAAGGCTGGGAATTCAGGTAAATCATGGGCTCAGGTTGTGTCACCTGGTGGCTCTTGAGGGGCAGGTGGGTTAGGACCAAGAGTATGGTCTGATGAAGGTTTTCAGGAAGAGACCATTCAGCACAAGGCCCAGGTACATCCCATGTTCTTGGCATATCATAGAGTTCAGTCAAATTAAGATGGCCCACAAATTATACTATTTCAAATTACTTCCTCAGTGGCACAAGCAGTAGGAGGGAGCACATTGGATGCTGTTCAGCCTATGCAGTTAGGATGGTTTATTTACATGCAAACACAAGCTGATAGGGATCTGCTGATTCAGAGGGGCCTTGTGGTTGCAGGGAGACATGTTACTTTGCACTCAAGGCAGGTTGCCCCAAGGCAGAGAGATGTGGCAAAGGTGACCCTGAAGGACTTACCATTGTATAGCATTTCAAATGAGGACATTTTGGAGGCCTTGAAGGAAATTTGTCCTGTGCAATCTGAGGTTCAGTACTCCAATGTCTGGTATGATGGAAAACCAACCATTAGAAATGGCGATTGGTTTGTTTACATTGCCCTTAGTAACATGGCTAAACTGCCCCAACACCTGGAGATAGCGGGGGCAATGTCCCAGATTTTCAAGCCCATTTCACACATGAAATGTAAATGGTGTGGCAATGAAGGTCATAGAGCAGGTGATTTGAAATGTCCAGCTAGGGCTCCAGAATCCATGACAGATGATGTTGAGGTATTTCAGGGTGGTGGCAACCCCCTGTTGAATCTACATATCTGCCCAGAAGGATGTGAAATCAAGGATCAAGGTACATCTTTCCCTTCTAGTGAACATCACTATCAGTTTAAGAAACTGAAACACCATGACATGGGTGAACAAGTATACTTGCTTCTGATAGAGGCTGACTCATTTAAAGCTATGAAGAAGGCCAAAGAACTGATTCTAGATGAGAAAACTTCAGACAAATGGAAAGTGATGGCTTGTGACAAAATGCACACAACCAATTAGTTGAAGTATCAGGCATGTGAATATGCACAAGAGGCGCTACTATCTAGTGCACTCACTATTGCAGAAGCCATGGGAGACACTTTTTGGGGTACTGGCCTGAATCCACAGCAAACACAGGAGTGTCTCATGGAATATTGGCCTGGTGAGAACAAGATGGGGCAAATCTTGATGTCAATCTGGGCAGTATATCAATCTAAATTGGGTGGTGAAGGCACAAAGAGGAAAGCAGTGAGTCCACTTTCTCACGAATCCAAAAATTCCCAAATCATGAACTCTTGATTCATGTTTTTGACAGCAATAATGCTGAATGTTAATAGTTTAGGGGATCAAGATAAATGGTTGGAATTGTGGTGAACTACACCTAGAACTGACATTATATATTTTCAAGAGACCCATTTGTATACTGCACTTGAGTTTGCTTTTCAGTTACATGCACAAGGTTATGATTTCTACTTTTCTCATGGCACTTCTAACTCAGCTGGTGTTTGCATGGCAATCAGATATGCACTTGGTGTTAATGTGGTTAAACTAGTGGGTGTCCCTGGTAGACTACTTGTACTCAACCTGTCTAAAGACAATGAAACATTACATATTTTAAATGTCTACACCCCAAATGATGCCCATGATCGCAAACTGTTTTTCCTTAATTCTGATAAAATGATCATGGACTGTTGTATGGTCTTAGGTGACTTTAATAGTGTCACAGATGTGAAGGATCATCTATCTAGACACCTTGATTCTACATCATCCCAGTTAAGGTCATTGTTATTTGACCATTCTCTTGAGGAACCAAGGGATTCTCACACTAGAACTTTCACATATCATCATCCTTCTATCTCCCAAAGGAAAAGTAGGTTGGACTATATTTATGTTAATTATCCAACCCCTTGGCTTATAGGATATATTCATTATGTTACCTTTTCAGATCACTATCTGGTTAGTTTGACTTTATTAAAGCCTGAGGATCTTGGTCCGAGATCTTAGCAGTTTCCAGCAGACATGTTAGAAGATCCTGATTATGTTGCTCAAATTCAACTAATTCCAGATAACTTTGATAAGACAAACCCATGTATTTTGTGGAAAAACATAAAACAAAAAATTCAGACTTTGTCAATGAAGGTGACAGCTTTTTATCAGAAGCAAAGAGGTATGGAACTGAAGAGTCTTAAACAATCCCTATGTACTGTGAATAAGCAAATCTTTGAAGGATATACACAGCTTAAAATTGATTAAATATGATTACAGAGTGCAATTGATACAGTGAGAACAACAATGTTCTCCAAAACTCTAGAAGAG
>JAAUYG010160738.1_pt1 | contig 10257 bp, 7 predicted proteins | sample 7278091 | NCBI WGS metagenome assembly JAAUYG01 (sample SAMN14350201, study PRJNA611818) | marine sediment metagenome | isolation source: surface marine sediment (0.6m) | place: French Polynesia: Moorea | collected 2018-08
CATCACTGTATTGTCAGTGAGGTTCGTTAACCTTAAAAATAATTCGTCTTATTAGAGTTTTACAAAGTGAGAAGTACAGTCCATCGGCGATGTAAATTTCCCCATTTGACCTCAGGCGATATACAATAATACAGATACAAATACAGCAGCACAGGCATTTGCCAGCCATATAATTAGTGTTATAATGGTATATTGATGTATTACTTTATGTATTTTGTATGGTATACAGCCACTGACGATTTCCATTTCTATTTCTACTCGAATCTGGTACAAACAATGTCAGCTTAGTGTAGCACCAGTGAATGATAAATGTACAATGTACAGATGATAAAAACGTTTCATGAGGTAAGAGTAACAAATGTAATAATGTAAATATAAGCGATGGGGTCGTTTCTCTACAGGAAATACATCGAAATAAAGCCTGTAAGTAAATATACTGTGACTAAGTTGTATACACACAATAAAGTAAAAAGGGCTATACGCTAAACGATACACTAACAAACAAACAAACAAACGACTGCAAAATGCTGTGTTCTGGGTTCCAAACCGAATCCAAACCGTAACCTCAACAGAAACTGCCTGGATATGTGTTTATTATTGGCACAAAGTGACGTCACGTTCGGTTTCAGGACATTTGACAAACATGCCGGGCTGGGTGGGGAGTGGGGGGCAACCATAGACTACACCATTCAATATCAATCATTGACTCTCAATCCGACGGAGGACAATCAATCAATCAATCATTAGATTTGTATTGCGCCATTCCACAACTGTTCTCATGGCGCAGGACAATGTTATAACTACTGGGGAAAAAAGATGTGTCTACAATAATGATTTGAAAATGTTAACCGAAGGTGCTCCCCTGATTTCATAGGGCAGATGATTCCACAGTTGAGGTGCTGCCACAGAAAGGCCCGATCACCCCAGAGCCGTTTAGAACATGGAACATTAAGTTTCAGCACATCCCTGCTTGAGCGAAGATTGCGTGGCGGTTTATGGGGGGACGATAAAGAAGTGAATAGTCAGCACAGAAAGAATGCGGAATGTGGGCTAGCAAAGTAAAGACCATTAAAGGCAGACTGGGAAATATGCCAAGGGCGAGTCCCAGGCCAGCTGGGCAGGAGAGCGGAGTGACACCAACCCTCCCTCCTCCCAGGCCCATTGACCAACTGTCCACCAAACGGACGTTACCCAGGAGGAGGAACCAACATGGAGAACATGGTGCAGATGTAGTGAGGGTGCAGGGAGCCAATCGACATATATTTTATGTGCTTTCATTGACTCCAAAGTACGGAAGTGTAACCTACAGAGTGCAGTGCGTCACAATGGGAATGCCCACCTTTCTAACATCCCATTAGTCTCAAAAATAAAATTCCACGGGGGTAGCCATTGGAAACTGAACCCCCAAGTCCAAAACTAACGGCAAAGGCCAGTAAGAAACAGACAAGGGAGGCAAATGGTGTTTTTGCATTTTTTTGCCGCGGTCGTCCTTCCGTAACCATATAAAAAACATGGGAGCCAACAGGCCTCTTAGCATGGTCCAAATGATAATGTTTGGTAAACGTACACGAGGACAATGAGGTAGCTGCACGACAGATTTCCAAGTCCAACACTCTAACTATTTCAGCCCAGGAAGCTGCCACACCCCAGTGATTGGCCTGCACACCCTCGTGCTGCCAGCCTGTCTGACAATAGACATGACGGATAGCCTCACTCAAATCGCAGAAATCCTCATCCCAGTGAATGAACAGAGATCTGTTTGTACCGTGGGAACGCATGGTAAATCGAAGATAAATTCACAACGTATGCACAGGACACATAAAGTGCAACCATCGTTCCAAAAGGATAGCAGGCTCTGGATAAAATGTTGACAGTTCGATGTCTGATGTAAACGCAACTTCCGTGGCCGTCTTTGGCCAGAATGCTGGGCTGAGACTGAGAGCCAATATAAAAGACAACTGTTTCTCAATAAGAAATGGAGGATCAATGCACAATACATGAAGCTCAGAGGCCAGATGGCCAGAGGCAGTGGCCATGGGGAAGAGAACCTTTAACGTCAGCAGTCTTGACGGAGCCAAATGCAAAGGAGGCAGATCCAAGGAGGATCCAAGGAATGCTGGGGTGGATGAAGCGATCTGTCACCAAGGACCCCTCGAGCCACCAAAGGGTGTTTTCCAACAGAAACACCATCTACCATGTTCATACATGAACCAAGAGCAGAAACATGGCTCAGAATAGTGGCATGCTTAAGGTCTAATCGCTGCAGGTGCTGTAAGTAGGACAAGACTGTCCCAATAGATGGGTGAAGGGAACCCTTACCCCTTCCAGCACACCAACGAGAAAAAGACCACTTGGCATGGTACAGATTGTGCATCAATGGTCTACGAGCTACACAAATGTCGGCAGTAGCCTCTCTCAAAATGCTTCGCTATGGAGAAATCTCCTGAGAATCTCCAGGCGGCTAAGCAGAGTCCAAGGAGATCAGGCTGAGACACCCCATCAGTTGGCCTCTGGTAGCAACACTAGAAGGTCAACAAGGAGCTGCAGAACCAGGGGAAACCACTCAAACTTTCAGGGTACCATGGAATGATACCTATTACCTGCACTTCTTCCCGAATCACCTTGTGAAGAGCAGTGGATACGAATGGCAGTGGGTGTGGGTTACATATCCAGGAGAGCCTGAGACCAATTCACCTGCAGGGGGGGGTGCATAAAATAGCTAGAGGGTCTCGGAAGCAAGAATAAAATGGCTCGACCTTGTTGTTCAGCCTGATGGTGAAGAGATCTGCCATAAGTAGGCCCCATAAACTGAATAGAATAGTGGCAATCCCTGGTCTAGAGACCATTCTCTGGAGGATTCCAGATGGCGAGGATTCTCTACTCAAGGCAAGAGATGTGATCCACCTCAACATTGTTGCAGCCTGAAATATTGACGGTCATCAGAGAAATGCTTGAGGTGTGACATCACAGAATTATCTCACGGACCTATCAGTCCAAGTTCCTGGACCTGGTCTATCCCAGTCTGTTCAGATAGTGCATTGCTATAGTGCTGTCCATCTGAACCAGGATATGTGTTTCACACAGCCTGAGTGACCTTTAGAATCTATTCAAGGCAAGGGGAAACAGTCTCCAGCTCGAGATAGTTGATATTTAGGCCAACCTGATGTCTTGACCAGTCGTCCCTTGTCAACAAAGGACCACCCTACCCCACCCCTCCATAATTAGACGAGTCCATTGTTAGGATGTGGGAGGGGACTGTCTCCCTGGGAGATTGGTACATGGCAAGACCAAAAGACCAGAGATGACTGGATCAGTGGAGAAGACAGAGGGATCAGCTTGGTCGGCTGATTGACCCACATATCAAAGTGGTCTCTCGTGAGATTCGGTATGGGGCAGAGATGATACATGCACAGCAGAACCAAGGTGACACGTCTGCTGGCAAGATGCCAACAGACCTGTCACCTTTTTGAAGCATCAAGCCGACATATGGGTGAGACCGGGCAATTCATGGGCTGCATGCACGACCATCTCCAGCCTTGCAGGGGAGGGAAATCCCACTGGCCGTGTCGATCATGGCTCCTAATCACCTGAGAGAGAACTAGGGCTGACTTTGCAAGGTTGGCAATGAACCCCAGATTGATGTGACAACAGAGACTGATATCATGAGTGCGACATGTCCGGCAGAAGGAAGCCTGAGCATGAATGATGTTTATTATGTAGGGTACATGCAATACCCCCGCAAATGCAGAAGAGCTGCTACAGTAGCCAGGAGCTTGACAATGGGGGTACAGTGTAGTGGCTAAGCCAAAAGGGAGGCACTTCCACTGATAGACAATGAGGTCCCCCTCTGCATTCCTGAGAGCAAACCGAAGGTACCACCAATGGATGGATGAATCGACAGGACATGCAAATAGGTATCCCTGAGATTCAGTAACACCATCCACCAACCCTGGGGAAGACCCTGAATAATAAGGTTGAGGTCTCCATGTGGAACTTCAAAACATGGAGGTACGTGTTGAGTCCACTGAGGATGACGATGGGGTTGAACCCACCAGGGCGCTTGGTAGCCAATAAGTAATGGGAATAAGGTGCTCCCCTGGTCCTGTGACAGCTGGACAGTCTCCACGGCCCCCTTATTAAGAAGGGACAAAACTTCTTCCACAGTGACTCTCTCTTCATCTGCAGCTGTGCCAACAGCTTCTCGAGAAAGACGCTCAACAAGTGAGGATGACTCCCTACAAAAGAAAGTGAGTAATCCTGTTGGCCACCTGGATGACAAACTAGTCCCAGATTACCCGGTGCCAGGCCATCAGAAAAAGAGAGAGCCTTCTACCCACTGGGAAGTTACCTATCACCACCATACCGGGATCCCACACAAAGCCCGGGAGGTCGTGACAGGTCGACCCATCCACCCCCACCCCCCATAGGTGGGCAGGATAGGAGGTGGTGGTGGGAACAAATCATCAACGTTAGTTGGAAGGAGGCCTCTGGTGAAAGACACCCCTCCCCCAGCACCTGATTGAGACTGGTTCTCGGCAGACCTATCAGGGACTGCAAACACCCTCAGACAGTTGAGCCACCAAAGAAGATGGAGGGGGAGGGGAAGGGGCTCGTCATTCTGAGACTGTTGCTCTGCCTTAGGAGCCTGGGTTCCCTGAGCAGCCCTTGACACAGTCAACGAAAAATGTACGACTTGGTTCAACTGCTCATGACTATATGCATTGGTTTCTCCACAAAGGACATAAACTGTCCTCTAAAGAGAGAGGAGCCGATAATGTGGGTAGCCAGAAGCGAGGACCGGAGGTCCCTGCAGTCCTGGTAGGCCAATGCATCGATGACCAGGTGGCATTGAGCTGCAACAGCCACTGATGTACCATGAGTCAAGGTCTAATGAGATTCTCAAATAGCACAATTAAGCTTACACAAAACAGCTTTCAGGAGAGGGTCCTGACCACACTGACTGTGAAGGTATATAGCTGCTGTGCTACCCGAGATGCTAAGTCACTATTGAAGACTGTAGAATGTTTGCTTCCGTAGATCAAGATTAATGGGCAAGGGACAAATGGAACTTGACCAATTTTGAAGTTTCTCTTCATCTACCTTTGGGGCATTGTAAAGTGATGTAAAATATCATTCGGCACCTGTTGGTGTCGAAAAGAGGTTAACCTTGGCCGTTGGGGAAGGCTCCAAGAAGGCAGGCGACAATTCTGTCTACATTTTCAAGTCCAGTGCAAGGGCCCCATCCCCAGACTGTGTCGGAAGGTCCATCTCTACCTCACAGAAGGATCGATTGATTATATCAAAGTTTAATGTCACATGAACACCAAGAGGGTCATACAGTGCCAAAACAGGTGAGTCCACTAGAAAAGAATTTATGGTTCTACAGTGTGAGAACTGCACTGTCTAAGATCTGCATGGTGCACCATGGGGAGGCTGCTCTCATGCACTCCCACAGAAGGATCGAGGTTTAAGTACATCTCAAACCAAGAGGTCGAACTTGCAGGATGAGCTGAAATATATGCTCGTATGATTGGAGATCAGAGCAATTCTGGGATATAGAGGGCAGAGGGAACTGTTCTGCATCATCCTGAGATAAAGTATCTCATAAGGATGAGAGTGAAACATTCATGTGCTGCTCGACACCATCAGTAAGACGTGGGGGCTGAGAGACAGAGTCCTCAGCCCAGCCAACGTTGGAGCAGAGACAGTGATTGCCCACGCCTGAGGACATGCGTCCAGTAAATGGAAGACCAGATGCATCGACCTGGCAGTCAGCAATAAGTACACACTCTCAAAACCATCCGACACCAGGGGTAGAAAAAAAAAACAAGTCAGCCTTTGCAATTGCATGGATTATCTCAGTCTGGAAGAGTCGAAGGGGAAGATTGGAAATATTCTAGTTTCATAAATCATTTTATGAGATTTGATGTCACCATTCCCACAAAAAACTGCTAAAACCAGTCAGTGCATTGAACAAACAGGTCATCAATCACTACAGATTCCCACAAGGATTACACAGTGATCAGGGTAGGAATTTTGGGTCTAAAGTGATTACAGAACTCTTTAAGTTGGCTAAAGTTGACAAGACAAGAGCCACACCTTAGCATCCAATGGGCAACGGTCAAGTTGAAAGATTCAACAGAACACCTTTCAACATGTTGAGCACACTTTCACCAAAATGAAAAGTCCAATTGGAAAGAGTTTGCGGCACCTGTTGTTTGCTTATAATTGTACAAAGAACACTATCACTGGACCCGCTCTCCATTTTCCTCAAGTATGGCTATCAGCGAGACTCCCTGTAGAGTTAGCTCTGGGTGTGAAAGTGGATGTCCAGATGCATTGTACAAATACCGGTAGCTCAGTCACACTTATGAGACTATATATCAAAGATGAAAGATCATCTTCAACATGCTCCTTCACGGTTGCTCAAGATCATCGTTCAAGGCCTCATAGTGGTCAAAAAAGGAATTGCGGTAAGAAAAATCGTGTTGTGTGTGCTACATTGAGTCCAGGCGATCGGGTTCTTGTAAAACAGGTAGGTTGGCAAAGTAATCATAAGCTAGCTAATCGCTGGGATAATCAGGTTCACATTGTTCCTAGACAACCTAGTGGAGATATCCCCATGTTTGGTGTGCAGGAGGAACTTTTATCAGGTCGAGGTCGCACATTGGCACAGAAACATACATGTTGTTGCATATAGGTTCTGTGGATATCATTGTCAAGTCTGATGAAGATCAAATTGTTCCCAAGAATGGTGGTCATCATGGTAACAGGAATATATCCTTGTCTGAATCGCTTTCCACTGTTCGTGAAGATCCTTTGCTGCTTCCTGGATCTCTGGTCAACGCAGATTCTAGTGTAGTTGAATCTGATGTGACTGATGATCAGGAAGAGGTGAGGATGCTGGTTGTGGACAGTCATCTGATGATTAGGTCGAAGTTCCTAGGTCTAAGAGACAGTGTGGTCCGCCTGATAGGATGGCATATAGTCTGATTCCACTTTTCAAGATGGTTGTTTGATCTCTTGTGTATAAAAAGGTTAGGGGACAACAGAGGGGGAAATGTACCAGGGCAAAAGCTGTTAATATGTTAATATATGCATACAGTGTTAATTTCTATAAACCTCATCAAAGGTAGTTAAGGAGTGAAATTTCTGACCCGTTTACTGTTGCTACAGGCTTCAGCGGTTCATTATTAACTTCATTGTCTAATGGTCATCCGTCCCTGCCCTGTCTGGTCTTTTTCTGGTTCCAATGTCCACTGTCTGTGATACAGACACGCACCCTGCTAAGCAGACTGCTGACCAGGGTCCCCCCCCCCCCCCCAGACTCTGAGGCCTGCTGTTTTTACTGCATCAAAGTTTAGTTGACGGGACACCCTCAACCTGACCGGCAGCTGGAATAGCTGAGATGGGAGGGGTAGGAGGTGGAGCCCTGCTTTCTGAGATTGTGGGACAGGTCACTGACTAGAAGCCTGCTGACTGCCGTTCGAGCCAGAAGACACTAAGCGTTTAACCTGGCTCGACTGCTCTAGGCTACAAGTGGCTCCAACCGGCTTTGTCAACCCTTCCTCCAACTTGGGAAGCTGAACCAAAGCTGAATACAGGTCACTCAGCGCGTTGAAGGGCGACGAGGTTTGAACAGTGTAGATGGCTCAGAGAATGATGCTCTTGCATGTTCCTACTGAAGGCGAGGGCCCCACTGCCTGCCTGAACTAGGACCTCAGGTTCAAACTCCCAGAAAGGTTGAGACTTTGGTGCATCTCAAACCAGGAGCTCTGACTTTCCCAGCTCACTAGGGACGACACTAAGTATATGGAGGTGCAACTTAGGATCCAAGTCATTCGGGAGAGCCGAGGGGAAGGGGTAGTACTGTCCAACGTGAGAAAAGTATCTTGAAGGGTGGAAAGGGAGACATCCATTTGCTCAACATTGTCACTGATCGAAAAACTGGGTTCCTCCACAGGAGAATCCCACGAACTGGTTTACAATGGAGCAGTGACCATCGCTGAAGTACCAGGTTAAAACAATGGAAAGCGTTAACAGGTAGCTGAGCCAGGCCAGCTACTGTCTGGGCAGAGGCCAATGTCAACATTATCATCTGAGAAGGAGGTAAAAGTCCTGAAATAGCTGACAAGGTCAAGGAAGGCAACTCTGTCAGGTCCCAGGGAAACACCATAGGATATGGTGGAGGGAACTGGGGCCCGAATCCCAAAAGACTAGGGTCTAATGGGATCCTGATGCTAGTAGAGGTCTGCAGGGAACCCAGTGTCTGACTAATGGCTGGGGTGGTAGCGGGGGGAGCCAAAGACGTTGACACACCTGCAGCCCTGGCATCAGGTTGTTCAGCCATATATTGATCAAAAATGACATTAATGGCCACACTCTCAGAGAGGGCCTTGTACCGCCGACACAGTTGGTTCAGATGGTCTAACAACCTCCTCCTGGGCCACCATTTGAAACAGAGTGACCTCAGTAAGGGGGGATCCAAATGAAGGGACTAATGATCTAATAACAGAAGAACAGTAGAGGGTAGACTCTCTCCAGAGGGGACGTGTGACCCAGCAGCGTCTAGAGAGGCCGACAAGGTCGGCAAAGATGGCCGCTGTGGCTCTCCAACTGTTGACAGAACCTACAGGGAAGCCCCCTGGGAAGGGGAGAGAGCCAGAAGAGATAGCCAGAGTAATGTCCGTGGTGGACGGCATGACAGACGCAGGAAAACAGGTCACTTTTCGATCCAAATAGTCAATATTCCGTTCAGAAAGCCAACCATGGACTTTCTCAGTGGTGCCTAAATGAACTGACGATTTAATTCTGCATCTGTCGTAGCTAATGGGTCAGGAACTGACTGAGAAGTCAGATTTCAGACCCTGGAACTTCTGGAATTCAGGTAAAGTATGATATCCCTACATTGTTGAGCTGAGATCTTGGAAGACAGACTTCACAGAAATTCGTGTTATTATTCATGGACAAGTGTTCATGGACCAGTTTTCCCAACTGATTGGACTGGCGATCGCTCCTGCAGTTCCCAGATTGAGATCATTGATAAGGTGATCTCCGGAGAACCCTTACAAGAATGAAGGCCAGCGCAAACAGATCGGTAACGGGCATCACTACCACAATAATGGTTAAGTTCATAGCTCAATGTCAAACTAGAAAAAGGAGGGAGGATAATAATACAATTATACTTCCCAGCGTAGAAATCCCCAGAAGTGTGCTAAGAGAAATCTGAGTGAGGTCAAATAACTCCAAAAGTCCCAGAAATGGTTAAGTCTGTAAGCAGCAACAGAAAAGCATCCGCTCTGTGCAGGAGGTAGGCCCCAAATATCGAAGTGTACTGGTTGGTTACCCTGAGGTTGAGAGACCATTCGGTGGAACGCTCCAATCGGCGAGGATTCTCGATTTGAAACCGAGAGAGGCGAACCACCACATTTTCCTGTCCCGAGATATGTGCTGCTGACAATGTGATCCTCATGCTCAGATACCAATGAATAATCTCCCTGACCTTCCAGTCCAAGCACCTGGACCTGGTCCCTCCTGCCCTGTTCAAATAATGCATCGCCGAAGTGCTGTCCATCTGAACCAGAACGTGTGTGCCATACAGCCACCTCTGGAATCTCTTCAAGGCAAGGAAAAATAGTCTCCAGCTCGAGAAGTTTATATGGAGAGAAGACTGATTTGCTCGACCACACCCGCTTGCAGTCAGAGGACCGCAAACCACTCCCCATCCATAAGTGGACGCGTCTGTCGTTAGGACGTGAGTAGGAGGAAGGGGTTGAAGAGGAACGCCTTGGGACACTAGATCCCGGCGTGACCAAAATTCCAGAGCTGACTGGATCACTGGAGATGACAGGGGGATCAGCTTTGAGGTGCGATCTACCCTCATGTTGAAGTGATCTCTCAGGAGAGTCGACAGAGGACGAAGACGAAACGTGCAAAGGGGGACTAAAGCATGGCAAGATGCCAGCAACCCCGTGACCTGACGAAGGCGAAGAGCAGAGACCTGGGATAGGCCTAACAATGCTCGAGTTGCATGAATAATCGTTTCTGTCCGGGCCGGGGATGGAATGACCAATCCCCTGGGTGTGTCTATCTGTGCTCCCTAGTGGAGCATTTCCTGAGTCGGGAAAAGGGCAGACTTCGTGAGATTTATGACAAACCACAGTTTGTAGTGAGATCGAAGTCTTATTTATCTTCTTCGCGCAGTCTGGGTGGCGGATGCCTGATCATGAAAGATGTCGTCGATGTACGGATACATCA
>JAAUYG010212037.1_pt1 | contig 10257 bp, 6 predicted proteins | sample 7278091 | NCBI WGS metagenome assembly JAAUYG01 (sample SAMN14350201, study PRJNA611818) | marine sediment metagenome | isolation source: surface marine sediment (0.6m) | place: French Polynesia: Moorea | collected 2018-08
ACTATTATTCTAAGATTTTCATCGATTAAATATAGTTGTTTTAGTTATAAAACATTCATTACGTCGACCCCCCCCACCCCCCCAGAAGCAGGTGTGGATTGCCTTTAAACTGCTTTTGGCAACCCTCTGGATGCCCAAAGTTATTTGCAGAGTGGACAGCAGCATATTTCCAGGGACCCACTCCAAACCCGCGTATTCCTACATATGCTGATTCTCCGGTTCTTCAAACTTCAGTTGTGGTTTAACACATCTAGGCTTTCCTCTCCTGTCCAAGAACGGGATATCAACAAATGCTTGAAGTTGGTCTTGACTTCCCCATTGGTATTTGTATGTTCTTTGTTGATTTTCTTCTTGGGGATCTTGAACATCCGAGGTTGTTCTTGTCTTATTGTTCAAATACCAGCTTGTCTGCTCTGTTCAATGGAGTTCTTATGCCTGACCTTTTGTGTTCTAGGGGGTGGTTACTTTCCCAGTTAAGGTACTGGTCTGTGTGGCTGGGTTTCTGGTAAACCTGGATTCTGGTGCTCCCATCTCCTTTCACATTGATCTAGCACCCAGAAGTGCCATCTTTCAGTTCTTCCACTGTGATCTCGAGGGGGGAGAGGTGGGGGGGTGGGGGTCTTGGTGAAAATTCCTCCATATACCGGTGGGCCACAAGTAGTGACACTGGTGAACCCATTGCAGCTCCGTGTTTTTGTCGGTATGTGATGAGTGACGTCAGTCCATACACAGTCCCCTCAAAATGGCAGTGAGATGCTTAGCGAAAATTGTGGAACTGTATAAGTTTCAAAAAGTAATAAATTTTTCTGCTATGAATCCTGAGTCCAGTAAGATATTTTCCCTGTATTAACCTCTCTGTTGAGTGACTGAAGCAGAACATCCAGGCCCCTTTGCCCGCTTGTTGATATTAAAATTTGGATTCGTTAAAACTGTTTTAAGGATGAGGGTTTAAAAGGCTTTTATTTATACTTCTGCTATGCTGGTTGGATAGTACTCATAAACAAAATCACAATACTTATATAGAAAGAATGTGCATATTGAGATATTCCACCACTATAAAAAAGCAAGGATGGTTATAATAGGCATGAAAATGAGTCTGAATACTAAGCAAAATCGCTTGCTGGATTTAACAAGCCAAAGACAATAGCATAATTGTATACATTTATATCAGGGTACCAACAAGCAGTCTTTCTTCTTTGCTTCATAGATTGAGCTGGATGAGATTGAGGCTAGAAATGAGGAGTTTCCTATGACCTTGGCGTTCCTGGAGCTGATGTCCTCTCTCACAAACATCTCCATCCCGGCAGGACTGGGGGCTGGCTACAGGGCTCCAGGCTTCCAGCCTTACCTGGATTTCTTACTGGAGAGCGTGTTCCTTAAGTTCAGCACCAGAGCTTATAAACACCCTGCTGAAAAGGTTTGGTTCTAATCATCTTGTACTAGAATGTTTGTGGGGTAAACTTGTAGCTGAAGACTTGCTGTTATGGCTATCATAAGTGAGGAGGAGTAACCTAACTAACCTTATAGACATGTTGAGCTTGATAATAAAGATCCGTTAGCTTTCGTGTTACAGTCATCTAAACTCAGAATTTCTAGGGACAGCTTCTCTTGTGCACATAATTCACCAGCCCCAAGTATAAATCAGAGAAGTCGTAAACTTCCCAAAATACAGAAAGGCATCTTCCATGTTTTATAGTTTTGCAAGAGTCATTATAATTGTCTAAAGCATTCAGAAAACCTTCACTGTTTTATCAAAGGATCTGTATTGGCTCATTTAACGATACAATATGCATTATTATCCCTAACTAAGAGTTTCTGATTGAAAAATTAAGACCATGAAGCTAGGTAGCAGCTGAGAAGGCTACTTGTGTTTGATCTCTGTGTTACAGTGGGAAGTTGGAGCCCGTGTGTTGGAGGTCCTTTACAAGTTACTGCGGGACCATGAGTCCTCGGTGGAAGATTTTCTGGATCATGCAGTCGATGTCCAGGGAGATAAGACAGTCATGGCCAACAAACCTCCAGGACATATGCTCATGGTTCACTTGCTGAATGACAGTCCTACACTGAAGATGGTGAGGCATTATCTGTACAGTACCGCGTAGCCTTCATTTATGAATGCCTTGACCTTGGAAAAGAGCGACTTAATTATCACAATTGATTACACACTGATTTAAATTTTTCCACTAGTATATTAAGTGGAAAATAAATCTCCTGAGATATTACCTGATCTTCCAACATAATTGTTGATATAACATACAGACTTGCATGTTACTCAGCCCCCACAAAGAGCTCCACATGAGTAAAAAAAACGAAGTGCGACATGGCCACTTTAAAAGTTGTAGAAGTCTGACGTGGCCTTTTATAAAAACTGTAGAAAGTGAGGTCAAGGTCTTCTAAAAAGTGACATAATGGGGACAGAGGGAAACAATAAAAAGTGACATATGACATAGCATAAATTATTTGGACCCATGTGGAGCGCTACAAATGCTATTGACATTGCTGCAGAATCAGTTGTCTTCTGTTATTTGCAGTCATAGAGTTTTGGATTTATTTGCATAAGATAGCTTGATTCATGGCATGGAAGTTTGTAGTTTTTTGAAAATTGTGTGGCTTCTCAGCTTTTGTTTGCACAGCAGTTGCCATCATCATACAGCGCCCAGTGAAGGTACCGGTAAGTCTGTGCTATAATGTTTTCAGGTCAATTTTAAGGTTTCACAGCTCAGCCGCATGGTCAAGAAGCATAAACGTGAAAGTTAGAGTCTGTCATATTTCAAGGAGAGTAGCAAGGTCGCTGGACCTCTAGTTCATATATGTTTTCCTATATTCTGATTTCAGATTCTCTATATAGTTGATGAGGCTGTCAAGTTGCTAGACAAATATGTCAACTTTCCAGGTGAGAGAACAACTTGGTTTTGATTAAAATTTCAAACAAGAAGTTAAAAGCCATTTAGTCAATATGGAGAACCTTGCAGATGTTTGTTTTGCATCCGATGTTTTAGATGTCTGACACAGTCATCACATACATATACGATAATGTGTTTGCTACTGTTCAATGTGTGTTGGTGCAGACATACATGTACTGACATAGCATCCAACAGCCCATGTACAGGTTAAGTCACTGTAAAGCACTAACAGGTAGTTGTATAAGTTGGAATATGTAACTTGACCTTAGTTTAAGGTCAAAATCAAAAGGACTTTCATATAAAAGCTGCTGGTAACTGAAGATGTCACTTATGGCCTCCAGCTCTTGACTCTAAAACTAGTTCACAAGCATTCAGGCTTTGTCTCAAAACTGTTTACAACATTCAGGCTGTCTCTTAATGTTAAGCATTCAGGCTCTCTCAAAATATTTACCACATTCAGACTGTCTCAAAATTGTTTCAGCTCAGTGAGTGGGATTTGACAGTTTTTATATATAACATGTTTCCTTGAAATAGTTTAATTTTTGCTGAAGAAAATACCCATAGTACTTGCAGCATACATAACGGAAAGCGAATTGCTTGCAGTGTCCAGAGATTCCTTCTAAACTTTGAGACTTAAAAGTTGCACAGACATATGTCTTAACAGATGACATCTGATCACATAACTAGAGAGCCACTTGGTATTTTGGACCTTTAGCTGCACTCTTTTTCCACATTTAGCTTTACAATCACACAAGACTTTTAACAATTTTTTTGTCCAAAATTATTTGCAGGCAAGGATCACGTGGAGAAAGCCTCTCTTTATAGCCTGAAGATTGTGGAGTCTGTGTTGGAGAAGCAGGGAGCATTCATTGATGCCTTGCGTGACAGTGGAGCCACGGTCATTGTGTCCCAGATGGACAAACTGCTGCTTGGGATTAACCCACGGACTGGCAAATCAGATCACCTGGCTAATGTGGCAAAGTAAGATGTGTAATTACTTAATTTTTCTTTTGGGTTGCCAATTTACCAGCCATCCACCATTGTAGGTTTTCACACCTTTGTGTGCACATCAAGTGAGGCAATAGATTAGTTTTAAATTTTGACACCCCCAAGTCTGCATGCCTGTCGGTGAAAATAAATGTCTGCATGTGGCATACCCATGTAAGGTTTAGTGTTGTAGATGAACAGTAATATGTTTAGTCTCTTTCCTTCACGTAAAGAATTTAGTTAAAATAGTCACAGAAGAATGTCTTTAAGAATCTTGCTACGGGTGTTTTTGTCCCAAAGGTACGTCACCTATAACAGCTGGCTGTGTGAGAACTCGCTGGCTGCTGTCCGCATACTCATATGTGTGTCTCAGTCTGCCCTGGTTCAACCCAAACTTGTCGATCTGTTCACAGCAACAGAGGTAAAACATCGGCTACATGTTCTCAAGGATTCTTGAGAAAGCAGCTTTGTCTTCAACTGCATACTTGTCTTTTTGAGGAGGTTAACCACAGTAAACATGCTAAAGCCAGTTAAGGAGACTTCCATACATGTGTATCTGTCATAGGCCTTAATGTGTGTAAAGTTGAAAATCTAATAAAAAATCTGGGACACTGATTTGATAAAAAAGATATTTTCACAAAAAGATTTCATACACGGCAGTTAACATGCCACCCAATGTATGTTTGAGCCCAACCCCATTATGAGTTAATATCACTATGAAATCAAAATTATGCTTTTGTAACTTTGCGACATGTTCCTTTTAAAACATATCCAGTGAAAGTGAAAAGTATTGGTCACCGGCCTTATTTTTACAACTGTGCCCAAAGCTATAAAACCAAGGAACTAAACTCTGTGAAATTTCCTCCTGCATATTTCCTTTTTCCTTATGTGTGTGTGTGTGTGGAGGGGGGGGGGCACCCATGCACACCCTGTTTTCTGGGATGTCCAGTGACAGTCGTGATATGATGTTATTACTTGCAGGCAGTGAGTCGGGACATTCTTCAGGGATTTGTGGAATGCCTGGATAACCCTGCTGATCCAGAGACTGAGAAAGAAATAGACATGAGGGATTTGACAGGTACACATAAGCAACAAATCAAGTGGTTTCCTTGTTCTGACCATGTTTACATATAACTTAAAGCATTGGAAAAGGCAGGGACATTTTCACAGTTATGTAACAGGTGGTCTTTAACTTAAAAGTGTGAGCACATAAGTGGCATTATAGGACTCCTTCAAGTGCTGTTTAAATTATTGTTTGCTTTAAAGTGTATGAAAGATCAGTATCTATGTATCATGATATGTACCGGATTCCTTCATCAGTGTGATCACTGTAGTGTCTTTGGCTGTAAGAGGATGAGTCTTGGTTCTGCGCTGCAACAAAGCAGTGCAGTGAAAGGTTACAGGTACTTTCCTAAGAATCAGGAAGAATAAAAGGAGCTAATGATGTTTGAAGTCGGACAGGAATACAAAACCGAATTACTGGAAATAGATCAACAGTGGCTCATTAACTCCACCCTTAATATACAGCCATTGTTTATACATTTTATGCTTGCTGTGTAACATAGTACTTTTTTTCCAATGCACATACATGTAGATGTATGTTTTTCTGTATGACAAGAAATCATAATGTGCACTTCTCTAACTGGTTGAATTACCGGTAACTACCCCAGTAGACCTTCAGTGACACATTGACATGAATATTAACTAGTGAAAACCCTCTGCTCTATTCTCTAAACTGGTTGAATTACCAGTAACTACCCCGGTAGACCTTCAGTAACACACTGACATGAATATTAAACTACCGGTAGTGAAACCGCTGTGCTTGGTATGAGGAGTGAAACCTCCCAAGAAATTTAACATCACAAGCTGTGAACTCCGTACACTGGCACGTTGTTAGCTCTTCCTTGTGTAACAGAATCGCCTGATTCGGGTGTGCCATTCATATCCAATACCTACAGTGGAATCTTGGAGCTATATGTACCACTACTTGATGGGTTTGATGTGGTTGAAGATTGTGTTAAAGTGGGGGAGTGTCCTCAAGGATAAAACACAAAGTAGCATTATAAATTGCCAAAATAGTAACATGTATTTTGGATTGAGCCACAAGTCCTTGTAGCTCATGATTAGTTTTACTGCAATAACTAAATACAAGTAGAAATTGGATGTTTGCCCAATTAGTAATTCTTGGGTACTGTGAGTTGTTGGTTTGTTTTGAGCTGTGGTTTTACATGTGGTTCTACATTTAGCTATATTCCCTTATGGCTAAAAAAACTGGCTTGTTTTTAGTCACAATGGCTAAAACCATAACATTTTATTCATACACTGGTTCATTGGAGTCGACCCCGTGTATATTTATACATGATAGCTGAAGTGCTATTTTATCTTAGGTAATATGCACTTAATCAAATTCATAGATTTATCTTGATCTGGCATGTTTGCATTGAAGTTTACTATAGTCAGATACCCAAACACATCTCATGGCAAAATGAAATCGTCTGTGGCTAGAAGAAAACTTCCCTTTTAGCTACAGTGCCTAACCAGGAATACATCATAGAGCTAAAATGCTGTACAGTAGAACCTGTCTTGAAAGACCACCCCATTGGCCACACAAATGAAAGACTTGAAAGACCACCCGATTGGTGACAGGTTCAGTTATGTTGAAATGTAGGGCCTTCTGCCAAAATGTGTGGTCTTTCAAGACAGGTGGTCTCTCATGGCAGTGGTCTCTCAAGACAGGTTTCACTGTACTGTATTTAGCTAATGTCTTGACTATTTAACATTTAACATGATATCTTTTATCTTATTTATTTACAGAATGTTTTTGTTTCTAGATAAAGACCCAGATGAGAAACAGACCCACAATGCCACTCAGCAGCAGATCCTGAAGCTGCTCCTGCTTACCCTGGATCAGAAAGGACCCAGCATAGCTCATTATCTGCTGGGGTTTGAGTTGAGGAAACCCGTAGCCAAGACCAACCTGCAGGATCCAGGTAGAGAGCCTTGCAATCTTTGGATAAGGCATATCAGACACCATTCTTTTTATTTATGTATTTATTAAAATAAATAATAAAATAGATTAAATAATTTAAATGAATCAAAAACTATATATTAAGCATGTTAAGTTCAACTGAACATTAGGGACAGCTTGTTCCTGGTTCCACCAACAAGGAATAAGCTTATCCTAAATGCTAGCTCAGTGTTTGTGAAAAAAAGGCTCACCTCCCCCTTTTGTGGAAAACGTTGCACCAACCTGCGATAAAACTTAAACGGCTAAGATACCAAATGCTGCCAATGTTAGACAATACTTGGTAGCTTCATCATGTATCAAGTGGTAATCAAATACTGAGAAATAACCCACAAATATATTTGCTGCATTATATTGAATGATGATCGTTAGGACCTGATGTTCGCTACGTTAAAACAATATAAGGACTCGTCCGATTCCATAAAATTGTCTAAAGTATTTCCTTTAAATATTTGGATCCAGCGTACATGCTCTGCATAGTACCGATACATATTCAAGGTTGGTAGCAACTGGACCAGTTGTCTGTTTCCGGCTTTTAGAATCCAGGCACATTTACTTGAATTGATATGGCCGGTAAACCTGGACAGAGATGATGTGTCAAACCACAAGCACATGGCACCACCAGACATAACCATTGGAAACGACATTAGATTCTAAGCACCACCAAGCTGAGACCCGCCCCTATGTAGAGTTTGGCCTATCATGGGCGGTGGGGTAGCTATCAGACACTAATTGCCATCCGGCCGCATATTCGGCTGGCTGTTAGCCCATCTTTAAATACACAATTCTATTGGTAGATGTAAGTATTGAGGGAATATTCTGATTTTGAAAAGGTTTTGGCCTAGCCCCGAGTTCCTGTTTACTGGTGTACTAGCGTAGTAAACCCCGGGGGGGACAAAATAAAGGGTCGTGTCACGGCTAGTTTTGGCCATGCCTGAATATATTCAAGCTAATTACCATGCAAATTATGGTGAAAATAACTTTTGCCAGAGAAAACAGTTTTTGCTTGGATCTTAATATTTTTTAAGAGGAAGTGGTGTCACTAATCTGTAAAAAATGTATCAGTACCCCTGAATTTGCATAGCATGCCAAATCCCCAATATGCTTGCATTGCATGATGCATACAAATAAGTGCATGCCAGGCTATACGTATATGCGCTAGTAGTTTCAATACAGTGATCTCCCTCTGATCTCCCTCCCTGCCACTTTAACTAAGCATGTGTTTCCAAAGCAAAACAAATGCCAGAACATGTTATACAATATTTATATTCAACATAAACATTCACAATACAATGTACATGTACAGCACATTTACATATAATGTATAATGCTACGGCATCGCAAAACATCCTTTACCAGGGAAATATAAGCATCAGAAATTTCTCCCAGAAATACAACGAATAGGTGTGTCCCAAACCGATTTCCCCTATGGCACACAAGCATCTTGTGTGAAAAAGAGTGTTGCACAAGTTCAAATAAATGCAACTCTTTTTATAAACTTTTACAAACTCATTTTCATATAAACTGCTAGTAGAATACTCTTCTTTTGTTATGCGGCATACTCTGTTTGGAGTTTGGAATGTTAAGCCTTTGGTGTGAGTGATTTTTAGCAGTGTACTTTTCAAATATTATTCAGCTTATTTTTACGATGAAATTAAGTACAGTTTATGAGTTCACGATACCAAATATGGATAAAATACACTGGCATACACCATATACATGATATACATAATCAGAATATTAAAGGGAAGTCCCATATTTAAAGATGTTTCGCTTTTCTGTTTTGGGAGCTTTTGGAGACACTAGTGCACTACCGTCCTGTCTTTAATACACACAAACACAGATCACAGCAAAGGGATAGCCATGGTAATTAATACCTGTCTTGAGTATGGCACGATTAGTCCACCACAACCAATACCAGTAAGAACAAACCTACTCCTGTATATATGTGAAAGCCTACTTGACCTGCATACCAAAATGCTCATTGTTTGCATTGTGTAAATGTACAACGGATATAGCAGTACAATAAGTTATCACAATAACGTTCCTTGACCATATTACAATGCAAGTTACATTACAGCGTATCAAGGCAATAAACAATGTACCGATATTTGCAACACACCACCAATATTGTGAATGGCAACCACCAAAAATGCAAATTAGCGCCAAGGAAAGCACCTGTTTCTACTGAACACTTGATCATACATGCATGTAACAAACACCATTACATTTTACTTCAGGAAAGTGTCCATTCAACTGGATTGCATCGGACATGCAAATGAAGCTACAGAGAACAGTCGCAAATTGTCCCACACAATTGTACAAGAAACAAACATTCAGTACTTTCAAATGACAATTTCTGCTGTTGTATGACATAAAATAACAGCTTTCACTTTTCAGGATGCATATCATTGACTGAACCAACTAATGTATACCAATGACTGTATATGATTTCCAACTAATCCCACAACCAAGAACAATTCATGTTAATAAGTTAAGTTTGGCATCTTCTCATAACCCAGCTGTGGATTTTACATTGCTTTAAATATTAATTATTTCAGTATGACCACCGTGACACAGACTGTGAGCAATCCGACAACAGTAAACAGTTTTCAATTACTGAATATCACAATCAAAAAGTAATGCATAGTGCAGTTCAGTCTTAAAGCTGTTGAGATTTACCACACCAGACTCAAATATTATGTAATTTATATTTTTAAAAGTATATTGCATACATGTACCATGTATTATTCAGTATAAAAATTCAGGTACAAAAAAAAAAAGATTTTGGTTCCCCATTTACAACCAGATCTGGGTAACAAAAATGATATGGAGGTCGAAAGGTTTTAACTCAAAAGTAGAGTGAAAGCTATCTTAAGATCGGCCTTGTAGGTAAGATCGCCTCCAATTAAGACCACTCAATAGGTGATCAAAAGTTATACAGTGAAACCCGTCTTGAGAGACCACTGCCATGAGAGACCACCCGTCTTGACAGACCACACATTTTCGGCAGAAGGACCTACATTTCAATACAAATGAACCTGTCACCAGAGACCACCTGTCTTGACAGACCACATTTTGGTGGCCAATGTGGTGGTCTTTCAAGACAGGTTCTACTGTACACCAGTGTTATGTTGTTTCAAAATTTAAAACCACGTGAGGATTTTGGTTTCTACGGTGGGTAGCGTTAATTAGGAGGTTCCAGTGTACGCTACATCATGAAAATCCAGTAATTGAACACTATAACAACCATTATTCCAGCGGTGAATAAATTTGTGAACTTTTTTTTTGTGTTGAGCTAATGTTATAATACTGCTATGTTGGGGTCACGTCAGGTAAGAC
>JAAUYG010099356.1_pt1 | contig 10255 bp, 7 predicted proteins | sample 7278091 | NCBI WGS metagenome assembly JAAUYG01 (sample SAMN14350201, study PRJNA611818) | marine sediment metagenome | isolation source: surface marine sediment (0.6m) | place: French Polynesia: Moorea | collected 2018-08
AATAACCTCAACACAAGATCCAGAAGGGTCATGTGACACCAACGGCCACTAGTTACCATCCCCTGACGAAGGCAGAGAGATTCTGCCGAAAATTCGGGAACTTTTTCCACCATTATTTGACTCTTGTGTGTAGAATGTTTCGTCAGAAATAAAATATTATATACATTGAAATTTGATTTGATGCAGCTAAGTTTTCAAAATATGTTGAGAGGTATAATCTGGTATCTTTAAATTGGTAATGAACCAGAAACTTAACATTCCATGCGCATGAAGTAGGTGTTAGGTACAGTGTTGATAAAAGTTTGTTCGGGGACATTGTTCTAGTAGTTAACTTTGGAACAATTATCTTATTACTGTACCTTGTACTACATAATATCACTTAAAATCTAGATACATTTACCAGGGTACATTTTAAACCAGAAATTTTTATTTTATTGTCAAAGATATTAGTTTTATGCATGATTGATTCACTTGTCCTTTTTTAGACAGACAGACACGTCAGAATATTTAATTTATTACAGTGACTTGCCTTACATTGCGATGACGTAATACAATAGAAACCTAATTGTACATTGCCCAGACCTTCTGGGCTTGTAAGTCACTTTAGCTTATTTTATGTAAGAGTCAGATGTTGGTTCATGGTTGTTTTCCTTATCCTTTCTAGATCGAGGATGCCCTAGAAGGTGGCATCACCATAGTTATGGCACCGGTTAACCTCTGCCTGAAGGAGCTGTGTTGGGACGGTGGATGCTACCATAGTGTCAATGCAACAAGTGAACCGCACCTTGTCAACATTGGCCAAACGTCCTTTGTCGGGGTGACCATGGTGGTCGAGAACCAGTGCGGTTGTGGTGACACCATGTTCACGGAGGATATCCCAGAATGCAACAGGATCACGTGCAGCAATGGAGGAACTTGCGCAGAAAACTGGAACGGTTTCACGTAAGTTGTTGTAAAAACTGTTGTTTAGGATGCAAGTCACGGAATAATGCATAACTGTGTGTAGTTCATAGTAAGCTTTGGGGTTCTCTTGTATATATTAATCTAAACTTTAAGGTTATAATTACCTACTAGTAGTAAATGTAACTTGAAGATGTAACCACAACTTTTTGTGTGCGTTAGAAGAAACTACCAATATACCTTATACACTTGATTGTTAATTTTGAATTGCTGTTTTCTTTTTATGTATGGCGAAAAAATAAAAAGAAAAAAAGAAAAAATAAGAAAAAATCTCATAAAATAGATAAAACTACCAATAAATGTGTTAAAAAATATTAAAATATTTGAATTGTGTTTTATTTCCTGCAGGTGTAGCTGTGAGCCAGGCTTTGACAGCGACTTGTGCAAGCAGACAAAAATCAGTTTCAGGGGAGATGGCCTAGCCTGGTTTCAGCCTCTCTCGGCCTGCGAAAACTCGAAGCTCAGCATCGAAATAATGACCGATCAGGAATCTGGCCTTATTCTCTACAACGGACCAATGTATGATACGAGTCCCGATGTCAATGACGATCGAGACTTCTTGGCGGTGGAATTGGTCAGTGGTCATGCAAGAGTGCAGCTAAACATCGGCGACAGTGAAGATCAACCGCTGACGCTAGCCGTTGATGGACAGAGTGCTAGACGCCTGGATGACGGAGAGTGGCATACGATAGAACTATTCAAGAACAATCGGGTGAGTACTGAGCATACAATACTTGTAGCAGCAGCAGCAGTAGTAGTAGCAGTAGTAGTAGTAGTAGCAGTAGTAGCAGCAGCAGTAACAGTAGCAGTAGTAGTAGTAGATTTCGTTAAGGGAGCTCAACTGTAGTGCGTTTCACTGTGTTGGTCATGTAGAAACTGTTACCCAGTTTCGTCTTTATCCATCTCTCTTTTTCCGTCCTCCATCCCGCTTGGTTTGCCTCACTCTCACTCGGAAACAAAGGCACTATTAATTTCCCACATCGACTACTGTCACGGAGCAAATTGTGCTCCTTTGAAACATTCGGGCGTCCGTTGATTGTCCTGGTAATACGATAACAAAAGGCCTGTGGTTCCGCCACGCCGTGGAGGTTTATACTCTCTGGAGACAACTGCCCCGGAAAGTCAGCAATCTAAACTGGGCATCCAGCATGTAAAATACCTTAATATTGGGGTGCGACTGCTAATGACGTGTCTATCTTGAAAGAAGGTCAGAGACGGCCGAAAGCTGGGGGGAACATCTACAAATCCTGTTCCAAAAAGGGCAAAACTGGACGTTAGTGTCCATGACATTTTAATCTTAAATTCACTACTAAGTTTGCGATGTCTTGAGAAGCTGGGCCCCAGTCTCACGTGTGTCCAAAAGCAGACGACTGACGTCGTAACGATCTCCTACCTCACGCTAGCAGCCTATGTTTGCGACAGCAAAACAGACAGTCACGATTCACACAAAATCAGTACGTAAACCTATGAGGGAGGTAGAAATAACTCTTATTGGAACAATCTACTTTAGAACTTGATCATTTGGGACGTGCTACGTTCGCTGATTTGTTTCCCTTTTCATCCTTCCCTCGTGTTGCAAATCCCTTTCTCATTTCGTTCGTGCTTGGTCCAATCGACAGTTTTTGTCTTTTAGTTAATTGTCCTGTGTTTCAATTCACCTCATGTACATTGTTAACTAAGGTTGTGGTGGCTGTGCTTTAGAATCATCGAGCTGCCGCCGGGGTTCATATAACAGAAAATCACGAGGTCCAGTGGGCCCTGACACTCCGCTCGACCCAAATGACACTCATTAGGAAGTTTTATGTTTACAATCAATTACTTTCTGAATTACAGGCCAAATGCAAACATTTTAAAGCATTCATATTGCAATGACGTTTTGTGGATAAATATTGATGCTGATTTCATATTCTCGAGCATAATGTAACAGCAGAACTCCATCTGTATATTTTCAAATCGAAATTGAAATGCCAATTTGCGCTCTGATCTGTGGTACAGTCCCCCATCCACCTCACCCCGACCCCATCCACCTCACCCCGACCCCCATCCACCTCACCCCGACCCCATCCACCTCACCCCGACCCCCATCCACCTCACCCCGACCCCCATCCACCTCACCCCGACCCCCATCCACCTCACCCCAACCCCCATCCACCTCACCCCGACCCCCATCCACCTCACCCCGACCCCCACCAGACCACACAAAAAAATATTAGCCATGTTGTAACGTACTCTATAGCAAGCAAGTAAGGCAGCATTGGTTTCTTGGTGGAACAGACAGACCACAGCATATCATGAGATTTATGACGGCGACTATCGCCTATGGTTAATGGCTAAGCCCTAACGCTAACCCAGCTCTTTCTTCAGCTACAGTTACCTCTAGTATTTTTAGTGTATCCATCATTAATGGCATACGAGGGTAGCGGCCTGCAGGGCAGTCACAGTAGGGACCTCTAGTGCAGGGCGCTACTGTTCTTGGCCTGATCACAGTTCTCAAGCTGTTTCACACCACCAGTGGCCTTCGCACTGACCAACTGTACTATTTATTTGTTTGTTTGTTTATGTTTGATTGTTTGCTGTTTGTTTGTTTCTTTCTTTCTTATGCTATTTTGTTAATTTATTTTATTTATTTATTTATTTATTTATTTATTTATTTATTTATTTATTTATTTATTTATTTATTTATTTATTATTTATTTAATATTTATTTATTTATTTGTTTGCCATTGAATCATTGTATCAAGATCCGTGTGTACACAACAAACGTAAGAAAAAGAAACAGAGGCAGAATAGCAATACCCATATACAACATTACGAGACTTGAATGCAATATCACAGCATGGAGCATTTCATCAGCAAGGTATCAAATCAAGTCGTTTGCCAGAGGGGAATCATTAGTGAACAGGATGTTTTTGGTTAGAGCCTGTGGAACTTGTAGTGTGTGCTAGCAAAATGAGATCAAGGTCAAAATCGTTATTCTTTCACACCGTGGCCGATCATGGGTGCTCAGTTTGTGTGATAGTCAATACCCACTGCTGTAATAATGACACGTTGTACACTAGGTAACATGATGAAGTGTTTACTACCCCAACAGCAGCCCGCTGTTTATACTCGACCACAACTGCTTACTTTTCCTTTGTTTCAGTTTCACGACTTTCCATACGCACTTGTTTCACTGGGAGATTACTGATAATTACTGCTGCCGCTGGCATCATCCGCGGGACGACATGATTAATGATAGGATATTGAACATACAGTATCGAGCCGTGTGACATCTCAGGTGACCTGTATAATTACGGCCACATATTGGAGCAAAGCACCCACCCAGGCTAGCCTTGACAATTTGACAGGCACAAAAAAAAATCCGACTTGCACAAAAACAGGCACAACAATTGAAGAACGAAACCATGGGTTTGGGGAAGGTTATCGTCACGGACGTCAACATCAGGACGTTGCTGCTTCAAAGCTCCTCGGTACAAACATGTTTGTCCTCGATTTGCCACACGTTGTCTTGTAACGAATGGGCTAGTGAGTGGTAGGGGTTAGTGTTTTTATGAAACTGCTTGAACAGATGGCCTAACTGCCCCCACCACTGGTCCTGTTTGAGTGAGTGGGCAGAGAATTCCGTTGCTGTGGACATACGCACTATATCTCATCATATGGACTTGGCTGCATTCAAGTCGAGCATTCCCGCTGGGCAGAGTACACAGGAAGACAGTCTAATGCATTTTCCCCTCTGTCTGTCACCTGTCAGTCTCCTCTGCTTGTCACAATGAGTCTCCTCTGCCTGTCACCGTCTCCTAGGCAGATGCAAGAAGGACTTTATCTCTGTGCCCTGTGATAGCAAGGCCGGAGTTCTCGGCATACTTAAGCCTAAGTTTTGACTTAAGTCACCAATCTGAGCAGTGTAGTGGGCTAAGAATCTGACTTAAGTCAAACTAACAGCTAAGTATTTCCGAGAGCTCCAGAACAGAAGCCAGGCCAGGCCACCGATAATGTACTGTATGAAGTATTCGAACCAGGCAGTTTGCTGTACATGTACTTCTTTAAGACTTCATCTTCGACACATTGGGACACAGGCAATTTAGGTAACATGATATTTTAAAAAAGTGAATACGCAAATGAAATGTTCCATTCAGGATGTAGATCTTGATGCAATGACTATCGGTTGAAATTAAAAGAGTTGAAAGTATCGGGAGTCATAACCACTGTCTGTTATAAATTTAATGTAAACGATACAAACGTCTTAGGCAAATATAGGACGGCATATTGACACATATACGGATTAAAATGATAAGCAGAACAATTTAGGGTACCAGGTCAAGCAGGCGTGCTCTGGCAGACGTAACTGGGGACTTTACGGCTACGTTACTATGGTTACAACTCGCGTATTCCGGTATATGTCGTAAACTAAGCTTTGTGACGTCACGATGTAGGGGTTACTGTCGGTAATTGAACTTCCCTGAAATATAGCGACCCGGAGTCACTGGTGGCATGCTTAATCCTTTCGGCAGGACAAGGATTATGCATGCAGGCCAGGCAATAATCTGTGCACCCCCACGCTGCTATCTATAGCCAGGGTGTCACTGTCAAGGCCGCCTAGGGAACTCTGTGTAGACATTGGGAATGTGCCCCGGGACTGATAACTGGCTCAGATGAATCGGGGCGCGGATTGTTTTACTGGCCGTGGCATTGTAGCAGTACGGTAAACTGGACGGGCAGGGATCACTTTAGAGGAGCGTATCCGGTTGGCACAAACAGGTGATATATTAGCATGTGTTAGTGTTGTTGTTGCCCTACAGAGGTCGCTGTCCGGTTATTCCAGTGTGACCCACAGTAGGGTCCCTACTTCAGTGCCGACAGGGGACATATTCTCTAACTGTGTGCTAGGCCTGTATGGACAGTAGATATATGACTGTGACACCACTGCATATGCATGTACCTTTCCTATGTCAGGATATAAAATCTACTGAGGTTCACCATTCGATTCTTAATTAATATGCTGCTTGATTCGCCATTCGATTCTTAATTAATATGCTGCCTGATGACCGATAGATTCATCCCTAATTTTGTTTGGCCCAAAGCAGCAATTCGTTACGTGTGTCCAGTTAGCCCTAATTACCTATACTGTCTCAGCACAGATCTGGTGGATCAAGGGCCAATTGGTCAAATTAGAGCACCAGTAGACCACAAAAGCGAAGGTCAATATAGCGACAACCGACATCCTGAATTACTAATACCTCCATGTAGTATAAGGATATTGACCGTAATAGCATGTAATCATATATGCCATACACAGCACACTGTCGCCGTAATGAGACTTTATTAAGCACACGTAGTCGCCCCTGGAGCACAATGAGACGTGATATTTAGCCTTTATATGGAATTTTGTGGGGTCACAATTGGCCAAGCAACGTCACAATAAGCACTCTACTGGGCTTATTTACTTATATTCCGCGTCCAGAAACTGGGCAAATACATGCTATACAGATGTTGCAGAGTAATTGGTACCCATCCCGCTTTCATTATCTAGCAATAGGCCCTTGATGCCTTTGAAGGTTGCCCCACCCCATACACACTTAATTCCACCGGAATGACCGCGTGGCACATTCAAGGGGAATCCCAGTTAATAGTGTGCAAGGTTCAGGGACGAAGTGTCCTGGCTATTACGGCGAGTCATCTTGTAAACAGGAGACAAGAACCTAGGCCAATGATCCTTTATTTAATTCCTCCCCCTGATAGCGGTCGTCGCCCGCGCCAACTTTGCCTAATCGGTAAAACATCCGGTCAGAGGGCGCCAAGTCCGGCCATTTGGGTAAGTAATCACATTAGGTCGCAGATTAGGCCCAGGAATACAGATTGTAGTGACTGACCAGTTCCAGGTCTACCGAAGGCACAGTGCAAAAGAACAGGTGCTAGAATTTAAGTCTGTATATACTTAAATGTTTAGTATATTTTGGGTCTCCCAAAAACCTATTATTATTATTGTTGTTGTTTATTATTATTTTTATTATTACTGTTATAATTAGTAGTAGTAGTAGTAGTAGTAGTAGTAGTAGTAGTAGTAGTAGTAGTAGTAGTAGTAGTAGTAGTAGTAGTAGTAGTAGTATGATCATCATCAGCAGCAGGAGCAGAAGTAATTGTAGTAATAGTAATAGTAGTACATTCATAAGTTCGTTTGCTCTATTAGCTGTGTTAGAAAGACCATACACAACATTGATGCCGTAATACATTTGGCTTATTTACTTATATTCTCTTTTGCTTGTTTGCCACTTCTAATAGGGTGATTTATGCATCGTCTGTAAGAGGACAACTCTGTCAGACTAGTACTCCCAGGCCTTTGTAGAACAGTTGACAAAAAGATAAATAACAGAAAGAACATCATAAAAGAAACTGGACTAAGGAGGCACCAAGGAAAGTAGTGAGACGAGCAGGACCTTTTTTGCTGGAACAAAATTAACTGACACGCTGTACAGTTTTGACTTACCCTCCAACAATCCTACTGACAAATTCTCTTGAGTTAAACACTGGACAAATAACGTACACTTGGAACTGCAATAATATGCACTCGGAGGTCTGATGTTGGTTGTCTGGATTAGACCTCGCAATTCTCCCAACGTCAATATGCTCGTATGTTCGAACTCTCTACACCGCGATGCTGACAATATATTTCCCATCGCTTCTTTAGAATTAGAGGACCATAAGGTCCTACACGGCCCAGCCTAAATTGGGTTGATTCCCCTTTTGATACCCACTCACACTTGAACCCAATGGCACGAGATAAATAAATACTAATACCACCCGGCGTTTATTATTGATTCTACAAATACTGACACTGAATGGCTTATCTGGCACCTGGAACTACTTAAAATCACCTGAGTCCGTATTCATAAACCATGCTAGGTTAAGTGAGGACTAGCCACAGCGAATGAAGATGTGGCTAAAAACTATTTAATAGTTCAACTTATTGTGTAAACTGTCCATAACCTGTATCAGTGAACGACTTAAAGCAGTACGACTAAATACCTGTCCGTAAGTCTGTTCTTAGTTCTTTTTAGTACCTGGTCATTGTGAAACCTACGCATGTTTTATGAACCCTAGCACCGTTTTCATTCGCTATGCAATATACATGTATGTTGAAAAGTTATAGTGGCCTAACGATGTACTGGTAACTTCCACCACCCCAAGTGAGAGATGCCCCACTTTACTTTATCACAAGTTTCAGCCCATTAGGCGGTAACTGCAACTACAAATTTATCTGCCTATCACTGGTCTTGCACTCTTTATAATGTTTAGTTGTAACCAGAAAACATGCATTTTGCAAATGCATTTTGTGACTAACCAAATCAACCCCGAAAGGAGACATACCTTTCTCGCAAATGTAAAATTCGGATTCCGTACAGCATCTAACGTGCCAGTGCGTTTCATTCAGTAGTCCACACGTGTGCGGGCGGTCGGGAGACACATAATCCTGTGTTCTTGATCCAAGCAGATCGGTGTTCTTTGGCATTGCGTCCCATGTCCATTCACCGCTGTTGTTGGTCAGGCTCATCCAATATATTTTATCACCGCTGAAAAAAGTATTTTTGTGTGAATATCCTACATGTTTGTACATTGATAAAACAACACACAGATCTGGTATGCATGACATCTCATTGTGTATAAATGGTATGTCGAAGTTCGAAGTTGGAAATTCGACTGAAAAAAATCATTCCCCGTTTCAAAACGTACGTGACAGAAGAAACCCATCTTTTTTCTTCCTCCGTGTCCAGTAAGAGCAGCTGGGCTCGCTCAGAATTGCACGACTCTCTGGCTGAAGTCCAAGTCAGCTGTTCGGTGCTGGTCCGGTAACAGTTCCCTGTAACATGAGACTGGCACCAGCCACAGTCACAGGGAGCTGAAAGGAACGAAAGAGACAGTAGGGAATCGAGGTATATAAGTATGGCAGGTACACGGACGAATTAAAGGATGCTGCAATCCCGCCAACCCACCTACTCTTACAACTTCCTGAAATGAATGAAGTTTGCTCGTCAGGCTACGAAATATTAATAACCACACGTTTGCTCAGTCTGTGCGATATATACATGATATATGCCCGTTGTTCCACGGGAAATGGTACATTTCTTTAACAATATTTTCAAGAACAATCCGCTGCGAAACCCCAAATTGGCATGCGCTGTCCTCCAAAGGGTGTAAGGTACACATTTAGTCAAAACATCTTGTTTAAGAATAACTAATATGTCAACGACTTCCTACCGGGCCAGGTAGCGACAACAACAGCAGCAGCAGTAACAGTTAGCAATGATAGAAGTACTATTACTCGACCCAGTATAGCCAACATTTGTTACTAAACTCTGTTTAGCTCGTAATCATACTTTGCACAGTTTACCAAATAATTTATTAGTGATAGTACTAGGCACAGCTTGGCCAACCCTCATTATTAGTGACCCCAGATTTAGCATTTATTCGGTAGAATTTTGGCCCCCAACCTCCACCCATATCACGGTGTCAAATCAAACAGTCCTCATCTTTGTAGTATGGAGAACCGACATAAAGCCCCAATTCTTCAAGTTACCTGAATTGTATATATTTATATTTTACTTTCCTACCTTTTTTGCTGTTACACAATTATATTCTATTCCTTTAGTATTCACATTTAATACTCTTTTACTGGGTTAGACTTTCCTTCTATATGTCACCATGAGCCGAATCTCTTGCTCAGTAAAAGTCCTAAGACTTCCAGGTACGTTCCTTGGTTCACATATTAAAGATCATTTCAAACTGTGTATTAGCTGTTGTATCGCTTTGATGCTGAATGGACCTAAATAAAACATACACGCGTACCTACAAAGCAGTGCGCCTTATCTCACATTTCTAGTAATTAGTTTTCAGTTCGCTCACCAGGCGGACAGGTATCGGTAACCACACTAGGCTCCAGTTCACGCGATGTGGGACTCCTCGGGTATGTCCTACCACCAATCCACTTGTTGCACGGGAATTCGTACTCACGTTTCTGTGTTGCGTCGTTAACGATAATTTTTTCAAGGAACCAGCCCGGATCATTATTCGAATTGTCATGACCGATCCTCAATCGGCGAAGCTTGCCAAGACAAGTGGTCTCAATCATAAACTTGGCAATGCTGAAACAGAACGGAGTAAGTACACTTCACTAAAGCACAAACAGACAAAGAAGTGGCTTGAAAAGTTGGGTAACTCTCAACTAGCAATCTAGCTGGGGGGGGGGGGGGGGGTTTTTTTTTGCGCCAGGACAAAAGGAAAACGCGGGTTAGGGAAAGCA
>JAAUYG010175487.1_pt1 | contig 10255 bp, 5 predicted proteins | sample 7278091 | NCBI WGS metagenome assembly JAAUYG01 (sample SAMN14350201, study PRJNA611818) | marine sediment metagenome | isolation source: surface marine sediment (0.6m) | place: French Polynesia: Moorea | collected 2018-08
ACCAAGGTGCTGGAATCACTATGTACCTATATAGTGGGTACCAGCATTGATATGCCTGCACGTACATTTGATTGTACATGTGCCAGTACATGCATCCTACCCATGCGGAGGTCAGGAATACCACATGACATCATGAATCTGGGGAAAAATGGCCAAGATGCTCCTGGATTTTATTTTTCAGGGCACATTTTCTTCTCCTGTGGCCTTATATGTGCAAAGTTGAGCAAACTGCCATGTTATATGGGACTATTAACGCAGAAAGAATGTCATCCTGTTATGTGGCTAGAAAATGCCCTTTATCTGCAGTTAAAACATTTTATTAACTTCCAGGCCAAGATTCAGGACTACATTGTACACTGCTATATGGCACGGCACCCTTTTGCCCAATGCATCTTCTAGCAGACATTTGCCGCAGGAGACACTGTAGAAGGCAGACTTTGAGTTCATCAGCACACATGACAGTTTAACTGAGGGGACAGAACAAGTCTCAGCTGCCTACAACTGCCTCCAGATCTCCAGTCCCACCCTAGTAATTACTTACTGCTGACCACATTAGGATTACAGTGCCAGGACCTGATGGCAAGAGATGAGGTCCCGGAGTCCCTGACCAGAGAAATCTATACAACTGCTCTTCAGAGAGTCCACAGCTGTTCCAACAATATATCGGCCTGACTGGACAGAAGCATTATCAGGACTAGTAATGGAGTAACACTAGCTAGCACTTACTGCAGTGACCAGCTGTCTTAAGCATAGAATTACCTGGTACTAGAAATGCTATGGTAACTATTAGTGGTCATTACCAAGTCACCGGTAGAGTTTCATAGAGTTTCGGTGGATTTTTTCTCTCTCTATGGCTGGCATCTTGGTCGGTTTAACTTATATGCATCATATAAGCTAAAGGAAAGTGTGTGTGAGAAACAACCCTAAATGTATGCAAATGGGTCATTTTATGAAGAAAAGTGTCATTTTATGAAGAAAAGAAAAGGAACTTAAACCAATCCAGCGACTGGTTATTGACAGGAAAAGTCAAGAATGCACAAAGCCCTGGCACAAAGCATTGTAGCTCTGGTAGTTATAAGCAAATAATAGACTTATAGAGACAAGAAGCATTATTTACCCGTACATCAATGCATGATACATAGGTTTGCATATAAATAAAGCATGTACACTACAAAAGCATGTACTACAGATGCACTACTGATAACATCCCCCCCCCCCCCAGGAAAAAAGGGTTTGTTTCATGATATACTGTACATGTAAACTTATATGAATAGTGGCTCACTCACATGCCCCTGGACGACAGGTCCGGCTGAGCCAAATGAACAATCCAGCAGCATTTTTGTATGCACCATGTAATGCACAATTTTACCCGCCATGTAATGCAGAGACTTTTTTAACCACTGCTTATTGGACTCCCTAAATTCCCTTCCTGTCCAGATCTGGTCTCCATATGGTATAAAACTATATGGTCCCACTCAGCATGCTCGGTGGGGGTTGGAGCCTGGACCAAGAGGATCACAGGAATGGCACATAATGAGTTCCCAAATGGAAGTTTTCTGCCAGTGATCCATCTTGTACATGCTGGCCAAACTGACACCACATTTACAATCTGTTTTGCCTCACTACTGTTATTTTATCACTCCTATTTTTCCCTTCCTCATTCTCCAGCAAACGGAGAGCTTCTCGAAAAATACAAGTCGCTCTTTCAATGTGAATCAGGTTCTCCATCACCCATTAATCCACTTGGTTGGCTAAGAGCAGGCTACATTTTGGCCAGCACAGTTTCCTGCAGCAATTTGTTGCTGTGACATTGCCATAGCAAGCCCTGCCAGGCTTCAGCCCAGGGATGGCTAGCCATTCCACAGTCTGACTCTCTTGTTTGAGCTCTCCTTTCCTGCTTTATCACTCTGTAGGCAGACATGTAAAACTTTAGAAGTCATTACAGCCTGTCACCCACAAACCTATGGAGAAACAACATGGATCAGAAGACACAAGAGAAATTTGCAAGGTTAATCCATGCTTTTAGTCTGTGTCAGTCACAGGCTTTGTACCTATAGGCGGTCAAGATGTCCCCAATGCTTGGACTGACCCCCACTCATTGGTAGGATATGGGTTCCTCTGTATAAGGAGAGGGTATTCTCTTCAACCCTGAGGAGTAGAGATAGTGGCCATAATGCCTGCTAAGGCTCCCATGAGGAGTACATGCGCCATGGATAAAGTGGCTATCAACCGATGTCTCCTGAAGGGGCAACCATGCCGAGGGATGGATTTGTGAGACTCCCAGCAACTAAATCCCTGGACAGTGTGATTTGACTGGGACAGCCAATCTCCATGTTCCCCAAACACACTCCACCAAGACAAGGCAGCCAAGCATACCAATACTTGTCAATAAAGTACAGCGCCCAGCAACTGATGACTACCCAGATAAAAACACTAGTGGATTGACAATGGATCTTTGACCACTATAGGAGTGTTGTATCTTTTAGGTATTACTCTTCAACCTGGCCTAATACGCCTTTATAGAGGATGGCAGGTTTGACGGAGCCATCTCTGGGGGGTCATTGGCTGAAGCAAACGTTCGGGAGGTTCATGAAAGTTTAATGTGAAGTCCGGGTGGGGTTGGACTGGAGGCCATGTGTGCCCAGGGCAATCTGGACATGAGGAGGGCCAGGCTGGCGGCTGGGTCATACACCACTGGCCACACATCACACAGTGAGATGGAAGCTCTGGAGAGACCAGACCATGACCCCGTCCTACCCAAGCTCATTCCATCACACAACCCTGACAAGGCTCATCGTCAGGGAGGTCAGGTCGCCAGGTGTTCTTCAATGCCTGGTACAGTCTGAGGTAACCCCCCACACATATCAATAGAACTATCCACGGAATAAAGAAACTGATTGTTCCTCAACATGAATATACAATAAAATATACTTTTTTTGCAGATAATACATGTACCTACAGAGCAGGTATAGAACATGTTAAAACAATTTATCATGTTTGAATTACCCTTGACATTCAGCTAAATTAACGTTAACAGAAGCCCACACACACACAATGCTACGGCCTGGAGAATGGCTTAGATTAACATGTCCCTGATTGTGTTAACAGTTACTGAAGTCTGCACTGGCTTTTTTTCAACCAGCTTCCAAAATGTGTCAATTGACATGTCAATAATAACTCTTGCGATCTCTGATGTATATGTTTTATATTTAGAATGTGATCAGTGCACATAACACTTCCTGCAGTACGACTGTACCCGGACACAGGTTATTGTATTTTATATGCACTTCACTACATTAATTTCTGCCCAGTCTTTCAGCAACCCTTGCAAAGCAGCACATATTGCTTGAAATTGCTAGAGCTGAATGATTGTTGATAAAAAGAAATCAGGCTATTATATGGATGCTGCATGCCTTATGCCCAGTGATCTGAAATACACAAAAGGTGATGAAGAGCACAGATTAGTCGTTCTCTCATGTTGCTACACTATTTGCAGAAATGGTGGACACACAAGAGAGGGGTCTTTTGTTGAGAGAAGCACTTTGCTGTCAGATGTCAGTTTAGTCTTTCTTCCCAAACTTTTGCCCACTGGCAGGAGGGTGCATGCCAGCATGGCCTTTGTAGCCAGTGCTTACTTTGAAGAAAGGAAGTTTGAAGATCATTGTACATCTATAGATATCCTAGCATACATGCTGTACAGCAATGTGTCAGCACAAGCCAAATGCAATCATTGCGTCTACACAGATGACTACTTGCAGCCTTTAGGATCAAAGTTAGCCTGGATTTATATGCATCAATGTAGTAGAATTGGGTTCAGTCTGGCATGTAGCTTTTTCCTGATAATGCAGCAAGTTGAGCCCTTACTCCAAACTAGCAATAAACAGACATGTTATGTACGGTGGATCAGTTAATGGCCCTAACATTGAAGTTATGGAGAAGATGTTCTGCAGTCCATGCATTGAACAGTACAATATGCTGAGCCCCAGGCCGTTTCTTTTCCTTTGCCCATTTGCCTTTCCTCAAACAAAAAGGCACAGCATTGCTTGGCTGCGTGTCTGCGGCAGGCACAGTGATGTACCTGACTAGGATTGTAGTAGAGTGGACAGGATATTCTGCTGCCATCATCTCCCAATCTTGTTCCTAAGGCATCAAGGAGGAGTTCACAGAACTTTTTATGTCTGTTTACTGATACTCCCCTCAGTGTTTGCAAACAATCTAGGACACTATTTTCTCTGGGTTGACTACGAATGGCTTAAGGAAGGAAGACTCAGGTAGTCAGCAGCTTTGGAGTTGGGTGGGTAGGGCCGGCCCAGAGTTCTTACAGATTCTGGCTGTAGATCCTCAGATACCTGATATTCTGCTTGTCAAACATCTCTTTCTCAACCTACCAGAACTCCCTCTGAAATCTGGCACCGTGCTTTCTCAGGCTGCCAGATCAGACTCAATAAACTAAGGCTATAGACTCCACATCCAGATTTCTGAAAGTAGGATCCTGTACCTACAAATCCTGGGCAAGCAGTCTCTGGATCTAGCAGGGATTTCTCATTGTGTAGATCCAGGTGGGCAGATCATGGCCAGATTTATCCCTCCGTCTGCAAGGCCAAGCTCCCGCTAAACAAACCCAACCTGGCTGACTCCCATGTCTGGGCGTTAAACAAATCATTAAGAGTTCAACATTTTTTTATAGTCAGTCCCTATCATCACTACAACATGACCAGGAAGCCAGGTCTCAAACACTCTGTGGATGGAAGCCTGAAATGTCCATGCCAGCCTCTCAGTGTCCAGGAGACATTAACATCCTAACCCAAGATGGCATATGTCACGAAAGATCCACCCAAACAATAAATCCCCCATTAAGTCTTCCATCCAGTAACAGATCAACAGCATCCAGCATGGTGGAAGTCCCATCTTACATATTTTGGACATAACAAGAGAGACAGCGCCTTAGGACTGCATCAAGATCCATTCTGGCACACATACTGGTAACTGAAATTAAATAATAGTAACTGAAATTGAAGGAACAATAGACAAAAGTCTTTTTTTTTCATACCTGAAATTGAGCTCAGTGACAGAATTTGCCATGTACACAATGCCTGCTAACACAAAGCACAAGAATATCTGGCTGGAGACAACACAACTTGTAATTTACTTATCAATATGCTGCCATTTTCAGTGAGCAAGCAAAATAATCAAACCTATTAATTAAAGTAAACACATGTCTGCCATTACCATGATTACTGTGAAGTACCCAAAGTTGCCTGGGGTTTTTCATAGAGTTTTGTCAATTTTTTGCCCCCAGCCAAAAGCGACTTTCAGGTCATACTACCTAATTGATCTCTGGAGACTCTGTGGAGGCCTAGCTTCCTTCTACCACAGCTCTCCCCCTCTCCCCTCCTCTACCCCAGGGCATAGGAGTTTTTATGGTCACCGCTTCTCATGACACACGGCAATAATCTTAAGGAAGTGTAAATCAATATCCTTTTGTCCCAAAGTGCCTTCTTATTCTCTTTCTGCCTAGCATTGTTCAGCAGATATCAATAATGCCTCCAAGAGACTACTATTTGGGCTTGGGATTTCGTCACTGCAGGCAGTAGGCAATCGACCAAGGAGGTTTCCCACAATATGCTAAAACCACATGTTTACACAGCCTGTCTTGTTCTAAATGCATAGTAAGGGAATTTTCATGATTTTGCAAAAAATTGACGTTCTGTAAATCGATTTTTTTTCTATGGGCTAGTAGTGCATAAGTATGATAATTTGATAAATATTATTATATGAATACAGAAAATTCTAAATTTCTTTAAAAACTTTTTAACAATTGTAAATCATAAGACTAGCAGACCAACAGACTGATAAAATTTTAAGTTTGCATGTAGTCTAGTCTGCTGAAAGCCGAATGCAGAATTAATGGATTTATCCTAACTAAACTATTTAGCCTGGTTTAGCTCCCAGGTGTGCCAGGTGTATCCAATAGCTATGGATTTCCATGTTATATAACCTGAAACCATTCCCAGAATTATGGGTTGATCCCAGAAATCATTGCAGCCAACAAGGCATTCAACTTTCACCTTTTATGTCTCTACAGTCAGGAAACCCAATCATTCCACCCCCTCTGGGGGACAGGACCCAGTCTTATTTACAAACCTATCCAGAAGAAAATAACTCTCAAGTCACAACAACAAGGCTTTCTGCTTTTGGCTGCAGCTGGTTTGGCAGAGATGTAGAAATGCTCTTCCTTGGCGGCAAGGCATTCCATTCACACAGTTCCCAGAAACACAAGAGTGTGAGGCTGCTGTTGAAAGGCAAGAATAAATGAAGACAATGCTTATGATTCAGAAATCCAGACGGCTGTTCAGGTGTAATTTCCTGGAGGTGAGATCTCCGGGGCAGCAGTCGGGGCAGCAGTCGTAGTGGATACCGGTAGCATATGAAATCAGAACCTATCAGGGTATATCACATTCAACCAGCCTTTCCATGTGCCAGACAACACCGAAACAACACTAACATTTCCATTTCCTAGAACTCGACATATCACCTAGACGCAGAGCAGATTCCGTATCTCTTTTAGCACAAGAATGCAGTACACTGGTGGTCCAAATGCTTGATAAAAGTTTTCTGTTAATGATCTGATAATGTGCTGGTTGAGATGCTTTGTTATGTTTTTTTTTATAATAGTGTAGCTACATTTTCCAATAGTAACAATACCAGAAGTTTGAACTCATAATCAGTCAAAATTGTGTAGTTATGCAATGTCAGTCCTTTTTTTTTCATTTTGGTTAGTTAATGAAAGGTCAACTTCAGCAGTTAATTCGTACTGCCATTGACTAAAATATACTACTTCCAAAATCTACTGCTAATTCCAAGTATACTTAGTAGAACAGGACACATATATTACCAGTAGTTACTAGTTACTGTGACAGACCTTACACAATGCTTCCTTATGCAGGAAAGGGGACTTCTATCATTTTTTTCTGGTCACAAAACCTGGAGTTTCAGTTTCACCGAAGCTTTTCCGAAGCTTTTCCGAAGAACTTTTTTACGATATACAATGATGAGAATCTGGTTATCAGCATTAGTCCTGAGCAGACCTCCACTGCACAAAGCACACAACAGGTCTGATCTTCAATTTGCAGGAATGAGACTGCCTTAATCAGTTACACTCGCACCATGACAGCAAAAGCCAGAGCTCGTTGTTAGCTGTCCCAAAAGAGCTGCTCATGCCACTTAATTTTAAACCAAATTTTCCTGGTGAGACAAGACATTACCAGGCGAGGCAGCCACCAATTCCTGGAGGTGTCCCCAAGATAATGGCCGGCCTGGCCCCCCCAGTCGCATGATGGATGCCATGTCACACAGCAGATCTGGCATTGATTTCCCAAGGGCTCCTGGCAAACAATATTGGGTAACAACACGTTATCGTGGCCAATTAAGGAATCACGGTCCTGTTGGAAGGAATTGTATGGCCGACGTCAGTCCTTGCCGATTCAGCAAGGCACAGAACAGAAACGTCTGCCACCTATCAGCTAGCAGATCCCACGGCCAATCAGAAAACATTAGAAATGCAATGGTGGTGTATTGTTTGGCGCTATACGGATCGCTGCACTGGTCTTAAATCGTAGAAATGAAAACGCGTATTCTCAGCGGTAATTACTTATATCGTACAAAAGAATTCGTCTACCCTTTGACAGTAGTTCCATAAGGCTCCAGCAGGTGTTACTGCAAACCCGAAGGTAAAGAATGGGAAGCCCTGGGTACAACATACCGTCATATTCGTTTTGTAACTATGGTTTTGTAAGTTTTAATATGGATTTTAATATAGCGATATATGTTCCAATGTGACACTGTAGTAAGAAGTCACCATTTCTCTGCATTCGAGCTTCACTTCACATGGAACCTTATTTGTCAGACTTGATCCTAGAGTTTTACTGATTACAGCTTTGGTGGTTACATCCGGATTTTTTTCTGGGCCAAATACAATAACTAGTTATAGCAAAGGCAGATGTTGCATCTTTTTTCTGCATCAAGACTTGGGAACTCCCAACAGTAGCCAGGTGAGATGGCATCCCTTCACATCTCTCGGTGTAGTGCTAGACACACGTGTACAATCAGCCATCTTACCACCCCTGATAAACCCCACCATCTGTTGAGCAGAAACAGACAAACACACTGCATTACCTGGGGGATATTGCAGAGTCATAAGCAATGATCCTTCACAGATAAACACTTTGGTACTAAAATCTGTCCTCCATTAGACCAGTTCAACCCAGATCATCTACTACAGAATTCCAGGGAGTCTGCCACTGTTCGTTGCTGCCTTGGTGGCCAGTGGCATCATCTGCTGCTACCAACAGCAGTGCGTGATTTTGGTACCCCATTGAACATATTCAGTAAAAGTACTAACAAAGATTTTTTCCCATTAAATCTATGATGATTGCATGCATAATTCACAGAAGCAAAGATTTTTTAGTTTTAGCAAAATCCCAACTGATCCGTTTTCAGAATGGAGTTTGCAGCAATCATGTCTGCACATTATGATGCCTGCACATTGCATTATTTAAGGTCTAAATGAAATCACCCAAACTTTTCTTTCAGGAGAAAAGTATGTAATTTTGCTTGACAAAAATATCCAGTAAATTATTCATACAAAACTGGCAAAGGCTTTATGTAGATATATTAGAGAATGCATGTAGCATGTAATGATTTTTGTCACATAGGAATTATAATAAGCTGCTGAACGTCACGTAGAAGGCAACATCGTCCCCGAGTGGACTGTCTGCTACATGTCCAATGTCCCCCGTAAGTGCCCTGGTTCACTGGGGACTCCTGGTTATCTTTGAAGCCAGCCCTTCCAGTGCTTCAGCTGTAGACAGACCAAGCTAATTGGTGCGGTGAGAGGCTGCAAGTGAGTGAATGAGCCAGGAGGAAGTCTTTTTCACTTACCTCCATTGTCTGGGAGTGATGGGTGGACTTTATAGCATTCTGTGCACACTGCCGGTTGGAGTATGTGATGAAGGCACAGCCTGAAACAGCAAGAGGCCAAGGCAAGAGGGTTGTTACCGGATATATAATACATTGGAACGTTTTAATATTGACCTATTCCTTCATTTTGTTATTTACAGAACTGATACATACAATATTCAGATACATGATAATATATTTCAGATATTGTTGAAATTTGCTTCAGCAATGATACACATTTATCGGGAAACACCCGCGAGTGACCCACAATTCCTTGTTGACTTAACTGAAGGGATTGTGTTTACCGAATCCATACAAAATAAATTGCATTTGCTGTTGCCTGACAACTGGATAAAATTGCAAAGTATACATTAGACAGTGTTTGAAGAAACCAAGAAGGTACCTCAAACTGTATTAAATGTGACCTATATGCAGCTTTCACCAAGATTACATTGTTTCTGATCAGCCTGGATATGGCACTGTAAGGCACTCACCACCAGGCCTCCCAGGGAAACCCCCAAGACCTTCCACTAAACACAATTTACGATCAATTTCAGGAGATTTTTTTGCAGCCTCAAGCACTCTTGGTCTGCCCAATTCTGACCAAAGCCGTAAAAGCGGAAATTGATTGCCAGTGAGGTAACAAGAACCAAGTCTAATTCTGTCCCATATAGACTCTACAAAGGCTCTTATTAACACCTGCCACCCTGCACTTCAATTAAAGCCTAACACGAGGCTTCCAGAAAGGGGTTGGTTCCAGCCCGCCCACATCCCAGCCAGGGTGGAGCAGCCACGCTAGGACAGCCTCCCTGATTACAGCACCATGGGGACCTACTAAAAGGCTGACCTTGACTGCAGAGTAATGATATAAACCTATATTTACATAACTATCCTAGAAACCGCCATGACCTGGACTGCTTGGCTCAACACCAAAAATTCACAGATTTTACCAAACTTGATCTAACCTTTCATCTCGATGATAAATTATTTAAATATATCTATAAATCGAGGTCTCAATATATACCATTCTTGTGTTTCAAAACAATGTGTATTACTTGAATCAGAAGCAGATAACACTACCATCCACACTACCAGTACATAAGGGGATCCTTGGGATAAGTACAGGAAACACTTTGTCCCTTTCCTCCCATTTTGACTGCTTACCTTTACTTTGACCGTTCTGTTCCCGCAGAACTGTACATTCCTCAATCTGCCCGAAAGGTGCGAACATCATTCGTACATCATTCTCATTACATTTTTTGGACAGCATTCCTATAAATAGTTTTCTTTCTTCTAC
>JAAUYG010183616.1_pt1 | contig 10255 bp, 6 predicted proteins | sample 7278091 | NCBI WGS metagenome assembly JAAUYG01 (sample SAMN14350201, study PRJNA611818) | marine sediment metagenome | isolation source: surface marine sediment (0.6m) | place: French Polynesia: Moorea | collected 2018-08
GAAATTTGTGGCCATCTTTAAATCACAAAACTAAATACCCGCAAGCATAATTCATGTGTACGTAGATAGTTAACAAAACCTGAGTTAACCGCAAATATTAATCCCTGCGAACATGGTTTTGCCTCAAAAATGCAAACATTAGTCCCCCGTGACCATTAATGAATTTACAATAATACATGCTATATTGATAATTGGATACCTTGATCATGTTGATATATATATTTGTATGTTAAAAGCTTTACATCCACCAGGTTATATTCTCTTTATTAACGGCCACCTTGCAACATCAGACTCATTTATCATGTGTGGACTGTATTCTTTGCCTCCAGCACACCAGAGCCGGGTGTCATGTGTGCGATTCTCCATTAACCACGAGTGGGTTCTCAGCTGTGGGAGGGACAAGTATTTCCAGTGGCACTGCTCTGAGACTGGGCGGCGACTCGGGGGTTACCAGACCAACGCCTGGTGTACATGCCTACAGTATCCTGCTGTGAACTACAGTAGTGTGCAGTCTGATCTCCCAAATAGTTTTTTGAAAAATCTTTTAAAGTCCACTAGTTATCTTAAACATGGAAAAGGTAATGGCTGTCAAGGTGATTAGCAAACTTGTCCAGTTTTCTTTCTAGACTTTAGATTTTTCAGAAGGTTCAGTTTATGATGTTCAAATTCGATTGTATCCTCCCATTCCAACATAAATCATTATGTGTTGAAGAGATATTTGAACCGTATTATGGTGTATACCAGTAACCCATGTTACCTAGTACGTATCTAAATGATCAGCTCTATTAAAAACATGTTAATGAATTGATCTCTGATGAACTCAGCCCTAGTATTTTCACCAACTTTGCATCAAAATCGAAAATCAGCTTAACCTTATATGGTGGAGCCTGGTACTATGGCTCCAGGTGGTCAGGGCCAAATTCTATTATAATTATGCTTGACTCCCCATGTTCATGCAGTTGACTGACTGCCAATGGTCCTTAACTGGTGCGTTCAAGATTTGACATTACCTCCTGTTATGCATTTATCGGAGACTATTCTGGTCAGATATCGGTGCTGAAGCTCAGCAACAATGGCTTTGAAGTCATCACAACATTACGAGGTCACTCTGGTAAGGAGATGTCAGAACGAAAATGAATGAAAATTGGAAGTGGACAATGTTTTGTTGTGTATGTGTCCATTGAACTCTTAATCGCTGAAGCATTGTGGTCACCCACAATTTTAAGTCCAGAGATGGCAACATCAACAGTGTATGGCTGTTTCAAATGAATGGATCTCTACACGGAAACACATTCTTTCCACATAGTGACTCGAGGATGCAATTTGCATACAATGCCATTGATAGTACTGGTACATAATACTACGCAATTGATTTTACAGGTAGTGTGCGTTCACTAGCATGGGACGAAGATCGGAGTTTGTTGTTTTCGGCAAGTTTTGACCAATCCATCATTGTGTGGGATATAGGCGGACAGCAGGGCACAGCGTTCGAGCTACAAGGCCACCAGTTAGTGTTCCTGCTCCGGCGTTGTATAGTATCTTATGTTCGCAGAGAAGTTAGTATGTATATTCTAATTCAAAGACTGGTTCTACAGTAGAACCGGTCCATGTTGAAAGACCATGCTGCTGGACGTAGAAAACTGGTCTTTCAAAATCTCTCAGTGTTAAAATTCAAATGTAACTCATACCAGCAATGTATGGTCTTTGAAGACAGGTGGCCTGTCATGGCAGTGGTCTCTGAATACAAGACAAATTTCACTGCACAAAGTTTACTTTGTTGGGTCACATTACTAAAACTGGTCTATATGTAATTACACTTTTACCAGAGGAACGTTATTAAAGTTTGCAATTCTGATACCTGCCTTGCATTGCCAAATGTGACAGTATGCACCACAAATGTTCCACCTTACATTAGTTTTTGTTGGATGGATCATTTTGTAGGTTGCAGATATCAGATAATGAATCCTAATTTTCTTCTTTTCAACTGTATAATTTGGTGACTGAGATAAGAAATCATTTTGTTCCAGTGACCGTGTTCACTCCGTGGTGTATGCCTCCATGTCCAAACAGCTCCTGTCGTCCGGAGACGACATGATTCTCTCCTTCTGGAACATGGATGTGAAGAGACAAGAGGTAAGGGGACATCTCAAACTCTGCCAAGGGAAAGATATTGTGATAATTAGGAGAGCACAGCTCAACAATCACGGATGTTAAAGAACATGAGTTTGGGAACGTATCAGAATGTTGGAGGAAAGTAGGAGCAGCATGTCTCGAATTTGAAATCAAAATTATATAGGGTGTGCACCTACCAGTAGAAGTTCTTAAAACTTCAACTGATAGGTGTAAAGGTTTAGACCGCCTCTAATAAAACACATCTTCAGCTGCCATGTGTCTCCCGCAGATGACATGTTCTCTTAATATCGGCAGGGAAAGAAGGGATCTGCTTGGAGTACAAAAGCCCAATTCACTGGCTTTACAAATTTTTATTGTAGGCAGCTTATAGATAATAGTCATGGTCATCAAGCAAAGAGGATTGGGTGTTATTGTGGTTCGTAAAATTGTTGGAACAAAAGAAATATCCTGGATAGCAGATATTGCTGGGATAGAATGATTCTAGATATGATGCCGGTATATGAAATTAGATGTAACATACCTTTCATGCACATTGCATGTGTAATATGTCATCAATTAAACATGCATTGTGAACATGATGAAGTTCATTAATTTTAGTTCACTCTATCTCTTTGTGATTTTATGACTTATATGTACTCTCTGTTTGATGCAAGCAAAGCTTTTTGTATCCATAACACAGCATGTCAATGGAAAAAAACACCTTGATTCAGTTATAATGTCACAATGATATGTGATATTCAGACTCTGCAGTACTATATCTATAATGTGTTTCTCTTGTCATCCACAGACCCCAGAGTGGGCGGAAAGTGATAATTGTCAGAAATGCAGCAGTCCATTCTTCTGGAACATCAAGTCAATGTGGGAGTCAAAGACGATTGGAGTCAGACAGGTACGCTAGGTGTAAACCTTGTATTGAGGATCACAACTTGCACCAGCACCCAATATACCCGTCTTTCAAGACAATACATGTTCTACCGTCTAGTCAACATTAGTTACTGGACTACCAAAGTACTTATTACTTTGCAGTGCTATATGTCATGCGAGACTGCCTGTAAAAAATACAACAATAATGACCATGTGTTAGTGATATTAAAAAAATACAGTGTACACAAATATCGAAATAATTTCCCCATATGTCCATCCATGCCCATTTCAGCACCACTGCCGACGCTGCGGCAAGGCCATCTGTGCCAAGTGTAGTCAACAGAGAAGTACGATACCACTCATGGGCTATGAGTATGAAGTCAGAGTGTGTCAGGCCTGCCAGGAACTAATTACAGATGATGAGTATGTACACGTGACCTGTTGGTTGACGCAAACTTGATAGAGGTGCCCCCCCCCCCCCCTTTCCCCAGAATAGCACCACCTTTGGTGAAAGCCAAAGTGGTGTGTCAATTCTGGAATGGGCTTCATCATGTTGATTCTGTCATCATGGCAGAATTGTCCTGGGATTACCAGTTTGGAGTTGTCCAGTAAATGGCCTTAGTTATAGGCTGTTTTTATCGTGCTTATAAATGGGATAGTGTAAAGTGAATGCCCAGTGTATTTGTATTAACCACAGAGTGTACAGCCGATTGGTTTAATAGCCATGCTAGCTAGCGCTCTTCTAGGATACTAGGACAGTAGAACTTTAGAAATTTAAGACAATGCACAACCAAGACCAGAGTGTCTTAATTATGACAAGTGGTCTTAATTCTGAAGCAATATAGCCAGTGGCATGAGTATGTAACATTTAGTTACCCAACAAGCGGTATTTAATTTTGGGGGTGCCTTCATCTCTGGGGTTGTCTTAAGGCAAGGTTCTGCTGTAAGTTAGTTGTGTGTCGCACAATGTTATGAGGCTCAGCGAGACTGGCTTTGAAACTTTTGTCTGTAGTATACCGCTTTTTGTTTGTAAATATGGCTTAGATTTATGCAGCCAAAGTATGGTAAGATATCTCTGACACTTGGATTTAGTTTCTGGCACAGTGGAATCTCACTTTGCAGAATTAAGAGCACCTCTGAATAAACACTACTTCTCAGCATTACCCAAACTGCATTTTCAGTGTGTAGGAGTCTCAGTGAGAAATAAGACCATGTCACAATTAAGCCACCTCACAATGTAACCATCGCATACTAGGTGGTCTTAATATGAAGTTCCACATTATCTCCCCATTGGCTGATTCTAACAGCTGCTTGCTTTCTGCTTCCAGTCGTGCTCCAATGGCCACATTCCACGATGCCAAACATGCAGTTGTTTACATGTCTCTAGACCCCACGAAGAAACACTTGGTCACAGTAGGGAAAGACCGTGTCATTAAAGTACGTAGATTCTGTGGTTTAGAGTATATGTGGTAACGACTCTCAGCGTTTTATATTATTTTAGTCTGGTAATCCAAATTCAGCCAAATTTGATATTTGCCAGCAACTAATTGCCATCTGACAGTAGTTCATACCCAAAGAATCATTGGCTTGAAAAAGAGCTAATAAGCTTTTATCTGGTCACAGTTGTAGCCACCAGCCAAAGTGGATTAAAATTAATTGAATTTAAATGGATTTAAATATCTATTATGCTAGACATCTATTGGCTTGTAAATGTGTTCCGTTTAGGTCAAGTCTCATTGCGTGCAACATTGTGTAATATGACAATATCTGTTCTGGTCATAAGAGCAAAACTATAAATGTGAGAGCTTCAAAAATTACTTTGATCATTCTTGCTACAAAATATTAAACTGGCCTGTAAGAAATGCAGACCTCAAGACCTTATGTTTGGACATTTTATTTAAATTAATTTGTATGGCATTGTTGCTTCTCTTTGCAGATTTGGGACATCGCGAGCGTGCTGCATTAATTGCATGGCTTACTGCATGTTATATTGTGTTACAAAAATGAGATTTGTGATATTATTATTGTTATTATCATGGATAAACTTTGTCATTTCCACAGAAGGCATCAAAGGCAGTGATTGTACGAGGTCAATAATCTCATTTCATGACAGGGCTACTACACAGGATAACACAAACAATCAAAGATGTACACCCAAGAGTAGGACCCTACAATTAACGCTGACTATATATATCGCGCCTGTTTAGTTACGTATGTTGCCAAAGCATATGGTCATGTTTCTAATTTTGCATTTCATCGTATAAATACACAAGATGGCCGCCGCAGCCTTTATATGCGAATTCTGTTCAGCTTGGATTAATGATATGTGTGATTGGTATTGTGGCCTATGAAATTCATGTGAGTAATTCTGCAATTATGAGTGTCTTGATGTAGATTATAAAGCAGAAGTAAAGTAATTTCTCCTGTCTGTGCCGTGCAGTGTGAATGTACTTGTTGGGACTCCTTTTTGGCCTCAAGAAAGTTGAAGGTGCAAGCAGAAGTTGATGGCAGAAGATTGGGCTACTGATAAGAGATTCAAGTTGGTGGAAAAGTGTTCAAACTCAGCATTTCATTCAGTTGTGAAACTTGTCTTTCTACACTTGCGAAGTAGTGTTGATGTAAATTTTGCGTCTATCACATCAACTGATATTCTGTGCGGGCTGCTCAAATAGACTGTGTTTGATTGAGATTTCAGCATGAGTGCAAAGTTGCAGCACAGAGCTGAAAGTTTTTCTCTCCGAATGTGAATGGCCCTTGTCAAATCACATATAGGGTATATATGTATATTGAAACTTACATTATTTGTAGTAAAGGGAAGTCATGATGCAGTGAATGCTGTTTCTAAACATCTTTTTCTCCCAGAAAAAATAGCCTTTTCAAGAACTATTAAGCAGTTTTTAGTTCATTCTGTATGAAATGTTTTTTCAGTGCAGGCAACGCCAGGCATGTAATTGCAGTGCTCTCAAGACGCATGTTGCTTTTTGCAATCACTTTGAGAAAGGCCTTCTAGTTTTCATCAGGTCTTACATATTTATCTATGCATACTATACAGTTCTTGCTTGATTCATTCTGACAGTTCTATCCTTTGTAAAGCTTGCCTGCTGCTAAGTACACATGATGAAGTACATGTGCATTTACCACCTCTGGCAATGCAATTTGATATTTGCTCGACATGATGGGTCATTATATGGTTTTTGGTAGGAAACTCAGAGAGCAAGGGAAACACAAGATGTTGCTATGTATGTCATAAAATGAATAGTTGCTTTGCATTGATATTTAATTCACAGAAACTCTGATATTGAGTTAATTGGTCATGACAAAAGAAGTATTTACAGGGAAATTACATTTACGGAGAAATTAAATAAGGTTACGAGGTATATGTACACTTGTTGGCCAGTTCTGACTCAGACTAATCTCTCCAGGGTTTTCAGCGACTGGTACATGTAGATTTTCACATTACTGTATGGTTAACTATTCAAGCGAAATGAAACTGCAGTGAAAAAGTGAGAAGTGACTTTTATTATGTGTGTGATAGAAGATAACTCCATGTGAAGATTTTCTAATTTGTAACAGAACTAATGTTACCAGGCAACTGAACCTGTAACTATGGTTTAATACAGTGAGCAGCTGGGCTGATCACCGACCAAATTTTGTATATATTACCCGCTGTACCTTGGGAGTACCTTTATGTGCACCCTCCTTATCCATTAACTGGGCTATTAAATAGAATATTTCTACACGCTGTCAAATCTTTGTTTGCTGTTTCAAAACTGCCATCCATTCTGGTTCTTTGCATCCCAGACTTCCACTGGCCAGGCATATGTGGTGCCAGTCCCAACATGCGGCCACAAACTGTTTCGTAGTCAACAAATCAACGTGGAACCCCATAAAAAAAATACTTTGAAAATATAAATAATAAAATAAATATTGATTATAACTACACTCACATCAAGCCCTAACTTTGTGCATGATCGACGCAGAGAATGCAGCACCAGCTAATAACCGGTGTTAAACCCCCTAAAATGCCGTAATCCCAAGAAAATATGGTTTAAGAAAGAACTAGACATCTTAAAATTGAAATTATACCATGGCCCAGTGTTTTTCTGCCGCTCAAAGAGGCCCCAGTCTTCATCAAATTAAATAATGTGGCAGAACAAACTTCATTACCTACAAGTTAGAACTACAAAGTGGAACTGAATTAGGTGTCTCACTTTAAGTTTTAGACAGTGTATGGCCCCATATTGTTTGAGTTCCCACTAAGCTGTGCATGCATGTGGACAGAGATTCGTATAATAGGCACTACAGTAGTCCCCTACCCCCTCTAATGGGGAGACCCTTTGTACCAAGCAATTCTGTCCTTATTAGAGAGGTGTCCTCTGGTTAGAGGGAGCATCACATACATTCACAGTATTTGTTGCCAAGATTTTGTGTCCTTTCTACAGGGGGGGGGGGGGGGCTATCTAGAGATTGTCTTTCATGAGAGGGACCTGGGGTGCACAGAGCCCGGGGCACAGAGCAGCCTCCCCGTGGCGCACCCTGGGTATCAGGTCTTGTCTGACATTTTGTTCAGACTTTGCCTGATAGCGAATGCTCTCACACAGTGCAGTGCTTAGACAGTGCAGTTCTCAGACTGTAGAACCATAACATTTTTTTTCTAGTGGACTCTGTGATATCATCATCATCATCTAGTGGACTCACCTGTTTTGGTACTGTATGACCCTTTTGGTGTTAATGTGCCGTATAACTTATAATCAATCAATCAACCGAGGGACCACTGTAGTAAACAAAAAGCAAGGCCGGGAGACAAGATACCGGTATTGGCCATTCCATGTATTAATAGGCTTCTCCAATGGGATTCTACATGTCTGTTAATGTTAATTCTTAATGCCAGGCAAGACAAGTAACAGTACATGATGGTCAACAAAAGTCCAATCTCCAAATAATTCAGTCCTTTCTTTTTATTGACAATTTCCTCCATGTTAACCCAACAGCACTGCCAGGCAATATACAGAAACCTCTCCTTTATAAGATGCTCGATCCTCTCGCTAATAAATTATAGTTTTCTACATCCTAATGCAAACCCTTTCTAACACAAACTGGCTCTTAAGTACCAAGGGGAAATACTCCACACATCGGGTAATACTGGCATTCACATATTGTGCACAGGTTACGTTTGTAACTTAGTATAATGGGTATTAGCTATTATTTTAATGTCCTCACTTTGAGTGGAATACTGTAACTTCAATCAAAACCTCTGCTGTTTGCATTTTGAAGACAAAACCCTTTTTGTACTTAATCCATGCTTAGATCAATATGCACGCTTTAATACCTCCATCTTGTGTATTTTCTATAAAACATATCCCAATCGTTGTGAAATATATTCGCTGGGATTTGCAATTTAAAGACTCGCAAAATTGGCAAAAATAAAATCCCTCACAAAGTAAACTATATGAATTGTGACTGGTCACATCTACCCAAACACTTGGACACAAACATGAAAGCCCACATCTGATAACACTTTTGCATAGCATGCTTCCACACCTTTCCTACTACTACTAATGTGCCATAAGTCATTCACCTACACCCCCAGATTGTACCACTGGTTATAATGCCTCACACCGATTTAAGCCCATTGTAATCCATCGCACAATGGTTATCTTTAGATGCTTGCGGCTGCTACTATAGGCTCTCAAGTCAGGTTTTACATGTATTTATCTTAATACCGTACTACCTTTATTACCCAGTAGTATTTTCTTATGTACTAACTTAATTTCTTCAGGTGTAGACCAGTAAACACTAGAAGTAGCTTCTATCAATACTGTTACAATAATTCCCATCAAATCTACAGTAACTAATGTACAGATTATAGTTTTTTCCACAGCTAACATGCAATGATAGTCAAGACGGCCACTGTAAAGGGCGAAATGTTGGCTGGATTGTTTTTAAACTGGATACCTGCTTGCCAAAGGTTACAGGAATTAAATTTTATTTTGTGGTACCAAAGTTCACAGGCAGAATGTTTTGCTTGCAGCGACTTTACATTCACTGGGAAAATGTTCAAAATTCTACACAATTTACATGTACAGAATATGTATACAGCAGAATCTGTCTGGCACTGATATAGTCAAAGTTGGACTGTACTAAGTATGGTAAATTAATTAATGTTTGCGAGGGATTTATTTGGCGATTTTTGCAACCACATGAAAATTGCAAAAATAAATACATGTACCCGCAAACATAATTCAGATACCTAGATACTTAACAGGACCCAAGCTAAACCGCAAATATTAATCCCCGCGAAGATGGTTTTGTTTCAAAAACGCAAACATGAATCCCCACAAACATTAATGAATTTACAGTACATCGTACAGTGATCCCTGTGCTTTAAGTGCCATTCGGTCCCAAAAATATTTTCGACTGAAGATGGTCATAAAATCGAGGCATAATTATTTTGAAAATATAGGAGTGGTCTCACTGATGGGTGGTCTTAAAATTCTGGGAAGTCAAAATCAAAGAACCACTATACTCAAGAAATCATATACAATGTATTGTATCGGACTAGAAAGATAACTGGTATATATATTTCGAGTACAAATATGTACAGTAGTCTCCTCTAATAGGGGCACCTCTACTGCCAAATAATTATCCTCATTAGAGAACTGTCCTTTGGTAAAGGCATTCACCATACTTGCTGCCAAATAATTCTGTCCTTATTAGAGAGGTGCCCTTTGGCAAGAGTGTCCTTTAAGAGAGGAACTACTGTATCTACAATTTATTCTTTTTTGGTCTACATGAAGTTACCTCTCTATTAGATAACAGTTAATGGGTATGTTTATAAGGGACTAGTTGAATTTGGCTTGCTCGACAGCTCAAATGATGAAGAAGCCATCCCCAATCCACCCAACAAACATGCATGTAGCCACTGTTGTCAAGCTAAAAGAAAGTTCTGCAGAATAAATGTCCAAAGACACTTTAATACATTGTAATCTCTTAGGCTATATCCCTATACATAAATATAAAGTTCATGACAATCAATGCCCTCAAAGACCTTATAATTGATATAACTCCCTTCTAAGACCTCCCACCAAGTATACCAATCAAACCATAGATAAATAGTCTGTGTTAAGGATCAGCTGCAAAGTTAAAAACTAGGCTGAATGAGTTTTATAGGCAGGAAACACTGGGAGAGAAAGAAAATTCTTTCTAACTCACTATGCAGCTAACACTTGAATAACCACTCCAACAACATATACAATGA
>JAAUYG010173365.1_pt1 | contig 10254 bp, 4 predicted proteins | sample 7278091 | NCBI WGS metagenome assembly JAAUYG01 (sample SAMN14350201, study PRJNA611818) | marine sediment metagenome | isolation source: surface marine sediment (0.6m) | place: French Polynesia: Moorea | collected 2018-08
AAATTCAAATGCTCTGTCAGGCCCAAACATTATCTAGGCAAATCTGTATTGTATATAATAATTAAAAAATACTCTGATGACATGTTTTAATACTTTGTGACTTCATTGCATTATCCACTCCCGAAACTTGCCTGTGTATCTACATTATAGTACTACCTCTATTTTACAACTCTTTATTTTAAGGTCACCTTGATCATACGACCACCTAATTTGATCCCAAAGTGCAATTTTGCATGCTATTGAACCTTAAATTTAGTTCAAGACCACCTGCAAAAACAACCCAACATTTTCATGGTCCCATGGGTGGTCTTAAAATAGAGACTAAGATGAAGTATTAATGCAATAGAATTAAGACTAGTCATGGTCCAGGGCAAAATATTGTCTGATCAATGGTCCTACATTCAGAAAGTAAACATGGTAAAAAAGACTGGTATAGCCTATGGTCATCCAATTTACATAAGTGCATCTAGTCTTGATCCTTAGATGATCTTCTGCGATGATCATAAGGCAGGGTTCCATTCAACGTACACAGATGCAAACAGGGTAATTGCCATATATTTCATAAATAAGGTAGAACTATTATTAGTCTTGTTCAACTGGTTGGTTTGGAGCTGGAAAAAAAAAAGATATGTGATACCAGTCACACAATACATTGTTATTTACATGGGCTAAAATTTTTACCACTTTAATAAGTACTACTATGAGTGCATGCATTTAGTTTTCCCCCTCATCAAAGGCCACCTTTACAGTATGGCCACAGTTGTTTTGGGGGAAATAGGTGCCATTTTAAAAGAGGAATACTGTAAAAATCATGCACCATTTTAAGACCACTTTAGCTGTTTAGTGTAAGACCAAACTTTCCTGGATGAAAGGGTGGTCTTTAATACAGGGATATATGTGTAAATTTTGCTTGCTTGTTTTCTCTTACAGGTGCCTTATCCATGTTCTCCGTTGTGTAGAAGGCTGTTGGCATGGAATTTTACTTCGTTGCAAAGTGCAGTGATATCAGCAAGCTCCACCGAGCCAAATACGAGGAGATATGGGCATGCCCCGAAAGAAAGACGACCCCTCAGCCCAGTGCCGTATTGAGTGAAGCCTTCAATCGAGGGGCAGTGTATCTGATATTCAGTGTAAACAACTGCCATGGGTGGCATGGGGTGGCCAAAATGCTCACCAAACCCGGTGACGTTTCGTTGTCATCTACTGTGGGTAAGAATGAGACAAGCGTCAGAGAAAAAGTGACTGAAAGTGGCCAGGATCTTCATGGAAATGTGTCGGGTGGTTCTGGCGTAAATTGTTCAAGTGCGAACAGTGGTGTTGGTACTGGCATATGTCAGCAAGATCAAGCCATGAGAGAAACACAAGATATCAAACAACAAGATATGGATCGTGGGCTATCACTCTCCAACAAAACAAAAGAACCACAGCCTCTAGATTATCAAAAAGAACACATTAGAGCTACAGGGACATTAGATACTACTACAGACGATTTAGACGCTTGTGCTATAGACTGTGAGAATAATGTCAAAGGCAAACAACCTGCCAGCAATGCCTCATCGAGCACCGATGCCGACCACGCAATCAAATGGCATGCATTTAGGATAGAGTGGCAAATCTTGTATCTTAGGGAGCACGGCGAGCAGTGTTTGCCGTTCACTCATACCGAAACACTCACAACGTGCTCGGGGGGAGTTCCTGTAAACAAATCTCGTAATCTCCAAGCGGTTGATCCGCTTACTGGAAAGTTGTTATGGGACTTGATGAAAATTCACTATCAGGAACTCTCGGAAGAGAAGATCTTCAAAGAGACACTGAAGAAGAAAAAAGTTGGAGATCCATTTTTCGAGCCACAAGCAGAGAATGATCCTGATCCAGTTCAGGTCTGGAAACAGCTGCTCCAGAAAGTTCAGAAAATGGGGAAAGTGCTGTTGGCCTGCGCTTATGGAAGTCAAAGGTTAGTGTTATATTATACATGTTATATTGATTAAAGTGCACAGCCTTTATATTATAATTTTTAATCAGTCATGTTCTGAATTATACATCATGTACATTGGATATAACAGACTTAACTTTAATTTACACTATCATGAGCAATATTGTGTACATAGTATGGATTTGGTCACACTGTAAACAATGGTAAGATTAGAGTAGTGGATTAACATATTTAAATTTATAAAACAATCTTTTATAATGAATAATGACATATATAAGGTCAAGATCTTTATAGCTTGCAAGGTAATTGATAAAATATGACAGACAGTCACTATGGTTTATCACCCTAATCACATGCTAATAGATCAATTAAGATATATATGCTTGTTAGCAGAAACTTGCCTATTACCAGTTTACCAATGTCTAGGACCACCACCCCAGAGTTAAGACCACCAGTGCTATTTTGATACAGAATTTGAAGACCAGTAAGATCACTTTGACCATGTGTATGGAATACCTTTGTATATCATATTCCACCTCAATCTATCTATGCTATTCCAGGTATAATCTTCATACTCCAGCCAGTGACATGGACATGTTTGTGGTTTATGCCGCAGAAACCAAAGACGTCCTAGGCTTCAAGCCACCAAAGCCAACAATACAGGTGATTTCAGCATGCTCAGTTAAAAAGACCGTGTATAAGTATAACACAATGTATAATAAATAGTTATTTATTACATGTATGTGCATGTATTTGTAGATTATGTGATCCCAACGTTTTCCGTCTAAAAGTTATTTCAGGTATTCTATGAGATTCCTCATATTGCCACTGTTGGATCATGTAGATTATCTCGACAGTGGAAGACCACAATAAAGACCCCCCATACTTCAGACCAAAGTGGTCTTAATACTGGCGTGGTCATATGTTAGGAACCAAAGTAGCATTACTGTAACACTGGTACAGTCAAACCTGCTCTAAAGACCACCTGCATATAAAAGACCACCTGCTTATAAAGACCATATTTTACAGGTCCCCAGGGATATACTTTCCATGCTATTGAACCTGCATATAAAGACCACCTGTGTGTAAGGACCACATTCTTGTGGTCGCTAGGATGGTCTTTATGTACAAGTTTCACTGGTCTGAAAGTACATGATTCTGGGGTGGTTTGATTTTCGGCGGAGTCTGTACGGTGTACATATATTTAATAAATAAATGCATGGTTCCTGTAAAATATGGCATTTCTCTCTACGTGCTGTATATAGAGACTTGGTCTTGTGCCCAAGAATCGGAAGTACAGTATTTTGTGCTATAAATTCCTTATGTTGACGCGAACAGATAAATAGTCAGTCTCATTCAAATGGTGAACATTGGTGAACTACCTGTACAGTACAAGCAGGCTTGGCTTTTGTCCGCCCTTTCAAAGCGGCTTTAGCCAGTCACATTAAATGCATTAGGGCTCCACAGATGCTGGTAGTTTTTCGGACACCACTGTCTTTTGGGTATCTCAGAACTTTTTCCGCCAAGGGGTTAAAAAATACTCCTAGTTCTGTCCATATTAGGGGGGTGTCCTTTGGGAGGAACTGAAGGGCATCTAATGCATTCTGGACACATGTTGCCAAGATTGATGTCCTCTCTGGAGAGGGCGTTGATCCTCTCTGAAGATTCTCTTGTAAGCATGAGAGAGGGACCATAGTACACGTACAGTGGACCGTGCTCTCTTTGCGGTCACCACTTGAGAGTTATTCGCATGTCCTCTCAAAAGTAACAAACTGAATACAGTAGAACCTGTCTTGAAAGACCACCCCTGGTTGGCCATACAAATGTGCTCTCTCAGGACAGGTGGTCTTTGATGACAGGTTCAATTACATTGAAATGTATGACTTTCTGCCAGGAATATCTGGTCTCCCAAGACAGGTGGTCTCTCATGGCAGTGGTCTCTCAAGACAGGTTTCACTGTAATCAAGTTTTAGTAGTCTCAGAAATAAGACCACCACTCACAGTTAAGACCATTTATAACAGTCCTGTTGGTGGTCTTAATGATACTAATTCTGAGGTGTCTCTGTACATAGTTGCAGTATCATGCATTTATATATGTCACCCTTTTTCAGAGTCGAGACTCAGAGAGCTGTGATTACACCATTCACGAGGTTCATCGTTACTGCGAGCTGCTGCTGGCCGGCGATCCTCGCTGCGTGGAAACTCTGTTCCTTCACCCATTCACCGTCTATCATGTCTCCGAGCAATGGAGGGAGCTTTGTAAACACCGTCAGATGTTTCTTAATAGGTATGTAACCATGGTAACATGCCACTTACATTGTTCTGGTGGAACTTGAACATGTTGAAATGCAAATAAAACTGTTACACCTCTGAATGATATACTAGTAACATGAGTATCACAAACATGATGATAAAACTTGTGTATGCTGTTAAATATTAAACAGAAAGCTGATTGTTTTTGCAATATTTTAAAAAATTCTTTATTGTTAATAACTGGATATGTTCAAAAGTGAATGAAAATACTAGAGTAATGAAACATTAAACATGTTAAATAAGTGAATTTAATGTGCATCATTGTTTGACATCTAATTTGTGTTGTAAGAACAATTTCACCACATCCCATTAAATTTGTAAACCACATAGACTCCAATTTTCAATCAGATGGTTATTAAGAATATCAGTTATTAACAGTACCGTTACTTATGATGTTTTCTGGCTTCACCATGTTCACTGTATTATCAGAATCTAGGGAGAGTTTAGATTTTCTGGCTAAGGGAAAACACTTGGGGGGAGATTACACGTGTGTATGCAATAAAAGCTGTCTTGAGAGACCACTGCCATGAGAGACAACCTGTCTTGAAGGATCACTAGTTTTTAGCAGATGGTCCTGCATTTCAATATAGATTAACCTGCCAAAGAAGACCACCTGTTGTGAGAGACCATATTTTTATGGCAGATGAAGCATGTCTTTTAAGACAGGTTCTACTGTATTACATTTAGAATTACAGAAGTGCTGCGTTTGCTGGTGTGCATAGATCTGAAATACTATATATATATGTATATACATGTACATCTAACATTTTATCAATGTTCTCACCCTCTCAGACGTTGTTTGGAGAAATACCTAAGAGATGCCACTGGATCTAAAGGTCTCATGCAGCTAGATAAATGGGTTTCTTCAGGACAGACTGAACATACGCCAGTCCCATCAAAGATCTGCAAATTGCTCTACGTTATTCTGCGACTACTGCAAAATGCAAGGTAGGTTAGCAGTGGCATTGTGATCAGTGCTTATGGTAAATTCTAAACTGCAGGGTATATATAACATTTGAAAACAGATACACTTCTCCTGAGAGACCTATCAGTCATAAAACATGTGAAAACACAAGTTTAAAGTACAGAACCTGTTGAAAAATACCCCCTCGCCCTTTGTCCATAAAAGTGTCTCTTGAGACAGGTGGTCTTTGCTGACAGGCTAATTTACACTGAAGTGAACTTCTGCAATAAATGTGGTCTTTCAAGACAGGTGTTCACATGACACCATAGCTTTCACATACACATGTAGAAAGAATTGAAGTTTGAAATGTTTGAATCGGTTGTCACTGATCACTGTTTTGAAAGATCTTTATGCGATGGCAGGCAGAAGCACCTATTAAATAGTAAGACCATATCAGGAGACAGACCACTTCCTGGTTGTACCTAAAGTGAAATTTTCCAATATTTAGCAATCTCAGAAATAATAACGGCCATGCTAGAAAAAAAAAAAACACTTTATAGCAGTCCCATGGTTAGTCTTAATTCTGAGGTTCCAGTGTATTGGGTTGTAATACAGTGGTCGCTATGATTTAAGACCACTTGACAATTCCCTCAATTTTATGATTGGCCATCAGTAAGACAACTCTTATATTTTCGATATAAATGTCCCTCCATTTTAAGATCACTTTCAGTTTAAGACCATATTTTTCTGGCTGAACATGTGGTTTTAAAATGTGGGGACCACTGTACACATGTGTACATGCAATAGTGAAATTACATTGATGTATTTACACGGCAGTTACCGGTACATGCATTATGTGTATACAAATATTTGCATTATTGGGTGGTTATTCCGGCAAACTAGACTGATGCCACTTCTTACATGTTGTATATACAGTAAAACTTATTTGTTAATATACTTCTCAGCCAAGGCCATATCTTTTAAGTTTTTCATCTATATTAACAACTTATTTAAAGAGAGAATTCCATGTCTTGTTGTAGGAATATCGCTGGCCTGGATGAGTTGCAAGTATACCGAACGAAAGGCAGCACAGAGTGGAATTTGTTGATGGACATCCGCAATGGGAAGCTTGAATATGACATTGCAAGGGAACATATTGATAGGTTAGATAAAATGCGATGTGAATTTGGCTAGAAACCAGAAGAATAAATTAAAAATAGGCTACAGTTTAGAAAAGGAAGTATACTAAATTATTTTTAAAAATGGATTTTTGTTCTTCGTGCAGACATTAAAACTATATAAATACCAAGTACCAGCTAGTAGGTTTTGAGATATATTTTAAAGAAGTCTAAGTGCAGTATTTTATTTTCCTTTGAGGTCAGAACTTTAAAAGTAAAATCCACTTATATTTAAACTGTAACTATACAAATATACCAGTACAAGTGAACCTGTATATAAAGACCACCCTAGGGACCAGCATTATGTGGTCCTTATGCACATGTGGTCTCTGTATAAAAAAGTTTAGTAACATGGAAAATATACCGTAGGTCTGCCCAAAGTGATCTTTATAAGCAGATGGTCTTTATATAAAGAGGGCATTTAGAGTAGTGTCAACTGTACATGGGTGACTATATAGGACGGTTATGCCTCTTTAAAGTAATTCTGATCAATTTTGCTAATTCCAGGCTGCTTCAAGAGACCAAAGATATGCAGCAGGAGAAAGCCGAGCAGTTGGCACCAAACCAGGAGCATCTTCAGCATGTCGTCGAATGTTGGTTGCTTTTGATCAGATACCAGAATCTGAAATCATACATGGAATCAAAGATACAGAATATGAGATAGCATATCACTGAGTCAAATCTCATGCTCAAATTTGCTAGAGTTTTGTAACCTTTAAGCCTGACCAGTTGTGCTTCAAATTTTGTGAAAAAATCTACTATTAATTTAGGTTGTGCGTTCAACATGAAAACTCTTGTTTTGCCATGCCAAGAGACAGGGCTAATTTTCACCTTAAGAAAAAAAAATTAAAAGTCAACCTTCCCTGAGAAAGTAGCCATGACCTTGAGTAAAATACAGTTGTCCCCATCTAATAGGAAAACCCCATCTGCCAAGTAATTCTTTCTTCGCCGATTAGAGAGGTGTCCTTTGGTGAGAGGGTCCTTTAAGATGGGGACCAATGTAGTTGAATAAAGCAGCATGGCTGATCTGGGGGCCTATATCATGGCTTCTAGAATACTACCAAGACGGACATTTTTTTCTGTCTGTATGCTCAAATTTCACAATTGCTGAAACTGTTAGGTACAGGTGTATTACAAAAAAAATGTTAATATGTGAAAATATGTGTGGATCATATCAAAGGTAACTGTGTTAATATTTGCAGGGTGTTGGTGTTGAGTTTGCTGTGCTGCATTTATCAGGGTTATACCACATACCTTGTTTACATTTCTGTTAAAAAAATTGTTGATGTTATACAATGTAAGTGACAACTGTTCCAAAATTACTTGTATCAAAAAAGTGACTGCCTCAAATGACTGTTTCACACCTGTGCCCTTGCAGGCGCTGGTTTGAAACAGTCATATTTTGAAAATGGTATCGCAGAATGTTGAAGTTAAACCATTGGTTGTTGTATTGTCTGTTTATCTGTTTGAGCACATGTTGAAAGGATGAATATCCAATGCTGACAAGACGAGGTTACTGTTAAGGTCATTCGGAACTCCTTGGCTGTTATCGCCATGCATAACACGCCTCGGATGTATGTGCTGTATTGATACATCGCAGATCACCACATCCTCCGCCGGAAATGAAAATTTACTTTATAACAACAGTTCCTACGCCAAAAAATATTTTGAGCGATAATGAAAATTTATATATATTATACGAAAAGTATGTCCTAAAAATCCCAACTCATCAGAACTATAAAAAGCATTCAAACAGGGAGATTTTTACTTGTACATTTGCCGCAAAGCGTATGTAAGTAAGAAAACAGAAACGATGGTCTAAGACTATATGGATGGTGCCATTTTGTAGTTCGACACATCCAAGGCTAGTTTGCATCGAAAACGGCCGAGGTGTTCCAAGTGTTGTTAAGGTGTGTACAAGTTTATGCAGCAAGTCTAACAAGTCTTTAGCTTTCTTTGAAAATGTGCTGGTACTGGTATATACTGATTTTCTACAACAACTGTATGACTGAGATGTTTGATGATGCTAAATGTAAGAAACCTGCTTCATACCCAAACGGGCAAAAGAGATATTTTTAAATATTGTTCTGCTGGTGCTGTTGAAAAAAAAATATTTTTGTGATATTCCTACATTTACTGCTGAATCCTTACTGGAAAAAGGCTTTCAGTGTTGATTTGCTCAAGTAATGAAAAATATGCTCTGTCATTTTGGAACACCTTATTGACAAAGGATGTGTCTTTTAGAGTTATCGTTGGAAGTAAAATTATTGCAGTTATTTTAGTTAGTTGCCAAACAGATGTACCGGTAGTTTGCCTGATCAGACTACTGTATTTCTGCAGATATTGGAAGAGCTATAAATTTTACAAGCGGGTGTGCCTCTAGCTTTTTGAAACAGCTGAGATTAACTTAGTGAACTTCTGAGTTCTGGTTTAAATGTGTTTCTCTGTTACAGCCTCATACAGTTTGAGAGAAATCCAGATATGTCAACAGCAGTTCTCCTAATATAATGACAAATCTGCAAACCAAATGGATCAGGATAATGATTTGACTGTGAAACAATTTCATGGGTAATGTATAGACATGCATGGGTAGCTTCTTGTGCCTACCTTCACTTCACTCTTTACATCTGCATCCAGTTAAGTTTTATAAAAGACGTACAATGTATTTCAGTTTAATACCAGCATATACACTTATATAATATGTGCAGTAATACAATGTGTACTTTAAATATATGTTAGTGTTTAGATTTGCTCACTTTAGTTTATATAATAGTAAGACAATGATTAGTTTAGCTGACACTAAGTTATTTTAAAATACACAATGTTGAGTTCTGCTGTGATAACTAAGTTTTACTTTTGTTCATTGTTTTAACTTATTCAGCCTTACTTTATCTTTGGTTCAGTAGTATCCTAACTAAATGGACTTTGTTACAAATATATCCGATATCATTCAACGTGTATATGTATACTTATTACTCACTATGCTGGTATATATGTGAAGGTTCACAACAGAGTTTACATTCACAAATAATAAATGACATCAAATCTCATTGAGTTTTTTGTGCATGATGTATTTTAGGTATCACCGTGATGCTAGAATGTGTAGTTCTTTCTTTACATTGCAGTTGGTGTATATGTCCCTCGCATCTTATGTTCCATTATGTGGAGTAAAGCACTGGTTTATAATATTATAGTTCCTATCCTGCAACATTTCCCCACCTCCATCATAATTTGCACTAACGATGGATTTATGGCCTCAAAACTGCTGGTCAGCTTTTATGGAATGCTTACTAAGGGATGAACCTCGGCTGCAGCTACCTGAAATTCTTACCTTGAAAACTGAAATTTGAGATGTTCTGGTTATGTATTGCTTAGAATGACACCAGTTGATATAAATCTGTTCTAAAATAATTTACCATGCACAGATAGGTATACTTCTGACCAGATTTTCTTTTATCCTCACGGGTATCTCAGAAATATGCACAGATTCATCTGTTCATCAGTGATTAATAGCATTAATGCCACCACGTAAGACATCATTCCTGAACTGGTCCACATAGTTTAATATAGTATAAAATGAGCACTTGGAAATAGAAATAGGAATTGTACTTGAATTACCCAGGGAACCTAGGAAGTGTGCATGCTCTCCAAGGAGTTGAGTACTTGACTGGAGGAACAAGTCTTCCAGGAGTAATATGTAAAGCACTTTGAGCTTGCTTTGAAAGAAAAACTGCTACAAAAGAACTGCATATTTTTCCATATTCTTTTTTTCTTTTTTCTTCTTCTTCTTCTTCCTCTTCTTCTTTTTCTTCTTACTCTTCTTCCTGTTTTACTTCTTCTAGACAATAACAACGTCTGGAATTGCATTGCTGTTGCATCAGGGAACAAATTAGGACTCTAGAATTTAGGGTTTAAAGCATTGGAAG
>JAAUYG010019302.1_pt1 | contig 10253 bp, 8 predicted proteins | sample 7278091 | NCBI WGS metagenome assembly JAAUYG01 (sample SAMN14350201, study PRJNA611818) | marine sediment metagenome | isolation source: surface marine sediment (0.6m) | place: French Polynesia: Moorea | collected 2018-08
AAACACGTTGCAAATATTCAAAACATGTTTCAAATGTTTAAAATACGTTGCTAATATTTAAAACCTGTTTTAAATGTTTCAAATGCGTTGCCAATATTCAAAAGACGTTTCAAATGTTTCAAATGCGTTGCCAATATTCAAAACACATTGCTAATGCTTCAAATGCGTTGCGAATATTCAAAACACATTGCAAATGTTTCAATCGTGTTGCTAATATTTAAAACGCGTTTTTAATTTTTCAAACGCGTTGCAAATATTCAAAGCATGTTGTAAACGTTAGTACCGCCATGTATTAGCAACGCGTTGCTAATTCCAGAAAAAAATAATATGAGGCAAGTATCAGCCACCGTACCCCCTAGCGGAAGGCTTTAAAAATTAGCTACGGCCACGGGATGTAACGTCTATTTCTTCTGGCTATTCCTGCGGTTTCCCCGAGGTTCGTCTCTCTGTGTGGATCACTTTTTCTAAAAGATTAGAGATGATATCAACGACCCTGGCAAACTTCCGTCAAAATTTCCCATTTTAGACCTGAGAAAAATGTGTGACTTCGCATCTAAATTTTCCTTTAGGCTTCTTCAAAACTCGTTTAATACCAGAAACATCGCATGTGGGCAGTTTCCTGTCATCTACCCATCAAGTGGACGAATCCCCTGCTATATTTAACACGGCTTTATTTATTTATTTATTTATTTATTTATTTATTTATTTATTTATTTATTTATAATACGAAGTACATTGTTAGCGGAAATTACAAAAAAAAAAAAAATGAAATGAAAATTTAAAGTAAATCAGAAGGGGCAGTAGCAGTGTCAGCATATTGTCAGCCGTGGCATTGACAGTAGCAGCATAGGGTCAGCCACTACGGCGGCAGTAGCAACATGGCCTCAGCAGTGTGGGCAGCATAGTATCAGGAGTTAGCAGCAGCGTCAACAGTGGCATTGACAGTAACAACACATCAGCAGCGTCGGTAGCATAGCACCAGCAATGCAAATAGTAGCATAGCACCAGAAATATGGCATTGCCAGTAGCAGCATAGCACCAGCAATGGCATCGCCAGTAACAGTATAGAGCCAGCAGTTGCATCACCAGTAACAGCCTAGCGCCAACAGTGGCATTGCCAGTAACAGCTTAGCGCCAATAGCACCATACTGCCCAGCAATGCCATCACCAGTGACAGCATAGTGCCAGCAATGGTATCGCCAGTAACAATATAGAGCCTGCATGTTGCATCACCAGTAACAGCGTAGCGCCAGGAATTGCATCACCAGCAGCGGCATTTAGCTTCAGCCATGGCATCGCCAGCAGCAGCATAGCGTCAGCAGTGGCATTGGCGGCAGCAGCAGCAGCATATATAGTGTCAGCAGTGGCATTGGCAGTAGCAACTCGGTATCAGTGGCTAGTAGCAGCACAGTATTGTTCAAAAATGACTGAAATAAGTGGACAATGGGCAACATTTGAGAGACACAACGTAGCCATACTACAACTTCGGTACCATTTATGACCTCAATATAAAGACCGGAAACACACCTCGCACACAGACACCCCCCCCCCCCCCCCACACACACACACACACTAGACCATCGCAATAAAGCCCTGGCGGCGTTTAACTATGTTATCTCAATAAGTAGCTTTTAACCTCCACTCGTAACGGCAGAACAGAACATCTAGTTGTTGATGTACATCGATATGCACACTGGATCTTCCCACAATAAACTACTCTTATGTTCTGACAGCAGGGACAGTATCAATACATTCCATTAACCTATAGCCATAAGTTTTGCCCTTCTGACGCAAACGACAAAACGTTTACATCTTTCACGGTCGTGGGTCATGATATAAGTAGTGGTATCTCCAGCTGCATCGGATCACGTGCAGCTGGCACAAAGCAGAACGGACACGGTATGCTTGGATTCAATTAGCTACCGCTTATGGTGACATTAGCATGCATTAGCAGTGATCGATTTGTCCCGTGTAATGGCGGATGGTGCGCTCAACTGGGTAGCTGCGAGCATTAAGAGGGCCACTTGCACAAAAATACGATATTCCCATAGTCATGTTCCGCAGAGAAAGGAAGATACGCAGGTAATGCCTCGTCGCAAGTTACGCAACATATTTCTGGATAAAATAGTGTAGAAAGTGCGATTTGTTCTTTGCTTCCATCCGACTAAATAGGAAAACTGATAGCTCGGATGTGCCCTTACAGCCTAGAGTCTCTGGTGCGCGAAATGTAATAAAAGCTGTTCCTGAGAAACGGTTATTTTACACTAAACAACTTTGCAGGTATCTAGATATACACTTGTGTTCAGTGTCATAAAATGAATTCTTACTTTAGTCTCCGACAATTTGGCAAAGCAGCCACAGAGGCTCATCGCAACCTCAGTGAAAAGACATCTGACTTCCAGGTCACCATTGGCAGGCAGACATTTCACTGTCATGGTTACCTACTGGGCTGCTGGAGTGGTTACTTCCGACGCCTGTTCGGTGGGGAATGGAGAGAACAAACTACAGGTCACGTGACATTACCAGAAGACGAGATGGTCAACCGGAAATCGTTTGGCTGCTTGTTGAAATGGATGTACGAGGGAACCCTTGAGTTGTCATCAGAAAATGTTCTAGATGTCATGAAATCTTCCAACTATTTCCAGATTGAAACGGCCGAGAAGCTCTGCGCAAATTTTATAGAAGCCCGACTGTCAAACCTTGATGGCGACAATATGATCAAGCTTCTGGTATTGTCCGTTCGATACGGCTTGGAAGAACTGCGTGAAGTTATAGTACACGGAATTGCTCAAGATTTCGCAAACGTGTCCAACAAAGAAGATTTTATGCACAAAGTTGCTTACGGGGAGCTGAAGGATATTATTACTCACAAGTGCCTATTTGTTGAAAACGAGGTGGCTCTTTTTGAGGCAATTACCGCTTGGCTTATGTGTGATATCACACGCCTGGATCACGTGACCAGTCTTATGGAGTGCGTCCGGGTGGGTGTCATCCCAGTCTGTGACATACGAAGGATTGTCACCTTTGAAATTCTGACGAGCAACGCCAAAGTATTTGAGCTGCTACTACACGCAATGGCGCGGCCGGCAAACGAAGACAGTGCCACCTTTCTGGAGAGGACTTGGAAAAAGGCACGGGAGGCAAGAGATGCTACCTTTCACGAAAAGTATATGACAACTTGTACCCATTAAAATATTTCAGCGTATATTATTAATAAGCACACTGTCAAGCAATGTACATAGCATATGACATGAAGAAATGCGGTACAGAATCAAAAGTAATCCGTTCTGAGATGTTACAGTGAAGTTTGGATTATTTTAAGTTGATATGTATTTGATGGAAACAAGAACATTTTAATAGACCAAGTGTAATTTTGTTTCAAATCTAACATTCAGAACAGGTCAGATTACATTAATCCTATCTCTATCTCTGTGACGTCATTTAACAGTTTTGGTCTCCCTTCCTGTTTTCCTCTGAGGTTCGGCGCTACATATCCAGAGCAACTCACTGTTTACGCAGAGGAACTGGCTTCATGGGGAAAGAAGGAATTGTCACGTGACCATGGTGACATCACAGTGGAAATACACGGGAATTCCTTCACTTGTCATTCGGCACTTCTGGCAGCGTGGAGTCCACATGTTCGAAGGCTATTGCAAAAGGAAGACGACGAATCTAGGATTATTTTAGTTGGGGCAGACCTTGAAGCTGATGGGTTTTCTCGCCTCAGGAGCTGGGTTTATGCTGGAGAGCTAAATCTTACCCCATCAATCGTAGCCAGCGTTTTGCCTTTGGCCGAGTATCTCGAGGTTTCAAGTGCTGCAGAGTTGTGCAAATCGTATATAGCCCAACTGCTTCAGGTAGATTACCCTCCAATGGAACCGAGGGATATAGTCCAGATTTGGAACGCGTGTAAAACACACAGTGGAGCTGCTATGAAAAACTGTGCATTTAAGCAAGTCGTTAGTCGCTGGGAAGCTGTCGCCAGCAGCATGGAGGCCTTGAGACTCTTAGATCCAGATGACTTTCTTGCCGTGCTGTCTGATCCAGAATTTGTGGTACATGACGAGGCGAACGTGCTCCAGGCTGTATTAAGATGGCTAAGCCTGGATAGGAATAATCTCGACTGGATTAGAGAAGTCCTGGATTGTGTACGTCTAGGGTTAGTGTCACCTTCATGTCTTTGTCACGTTCTGGATCTGAAACTGATGTCAGCAGACAGGGGTGTGTGCGAGATGCTCATGGATTGTCTGGTCCGGGAGCAAGACCCGGGCAGACTGGTAAAGCTGAGGCGGGATAAGCCGGGTATGTTCCAGGAGAGATCAGCTGGCCAGGAGGTAAAAATCTCCAGGAGGTAGATGCAGGAGATGTACATATATGATAGATCGGAGATATCTGAGGTGGTAATGATGATGATGATGATGATGATGATGATGATGATAATGATGATAACGACGATATTGACGCTCGATCTTATTGAAGATAGCAGTAGGTATGACAATTGGAAAAATACAAATGTTCTATTATATCGATCTGGGGCAAAGCCATCGAATGATCAATGCCAAAGTGATGTTTACCGCCACAAGGCCAAAAGTAGCCCCTAAGTAGACTATATAGAATTGCACCCAATTTCACTCTAGGGCCAGCCATTTTCAGGTTTGAAATGTTCAGACAAGTGCACCGAATGGCTCCCAAATTGACCTTGAACTGTACCAGGTCAAGGGTTCCCCATATATCATGTTACTATTACATATAATATTGGCATATATCCATTACTGTGTCCCTGAGTCCCAATCGCACTCCCTTTCGCTTTACCACCAGCCATTTACGAGTTACAGGCCTGCTGGAGGCAGCTGTATTAAACAGCCCCGAAATGACATGGAAAATGCCAGGTCATAGGTGACCCTATGTGTTGTGTTAGTGCCCCAGAGTCTCAAATTTCAGTCCTTGTTGCTATAAATCAGGCGTTTTCCAGTTAACGAACATTTGAGACAAGTGCAGATCATAACAGAGACCATAACATGACCTGAAACGCTACAGCGTCAAAGGTACCACATGCGTTTCTCGTGAGTTTTGAAATTGTTGCTCCCATAGGGTCCCATGTTATCGAAAACAAAAACTGAAAACGCGTTTAAAAATAAACAGCGTCCGGGTGTATGGTCCAGGGCATCCAATAACTAAAACGGAAAGAAATGCATGCGCAAGGTTTTTAGAGGTAATCGGTGGGACAGACGGATGATGGATGACTGATGGACGAATTTCAATTTCATTAGCTCCCGTGACACAGTTAAGCAGAGCTAAAATGTATTCAACTTGTGAATTAACAATAATGACATGCTTCCCATATTTTTCTATCATGGCGCTTCCTTAAATGTATGTATGTATGTATGTATGTATGTATGTATATTTATTTGGATCAAATACACAGGATACAATACACGAGATCATACACATTATATATACGTTTAGTACACTGTGCTGACCCAGGCCCGTTTCTGTGAATCAAAAGATTGTAACTGGACAGAAATAATGTATGTAAAACTAAGTAATAGTTGTAATAAGTGATACCTATCCAGCCAGAAAGGACCAGATGTACCCATCAAAGCCCGTAAACTATTTTCCTTTACGGCACGATTCCGCCTATAAAGTGAAAATAACGGAGTATCCTATATCACACCGCTTTGAGATCGCTCTAGAAAGAGACCGTCTCGCAATTGAAAGCACTTAATGAACAGCCCAGAGCATGTGATTGTTGTTCAGGAATATATTGTCAGGTTTTTCAAATATATTCCAGACCTTGGTCTTTGAGCTTTAATGTGCCTCATTTGGCCTACTTTATTCTGTGTTTGCCTTACTTTCTCACTTTGTACTGAATTTTACGTGTGTCCAACAGGTAATTGTAGTGATGCCAAGCGACGGTGGGAATTGCCAGTATTGTGACATCAGATGCTCCCAGCCGCACTGGCGCCAGGGAGGAATCACCCCTCTGAAGAAAGGCAGCTATTTGGTGGCAGACCGCAATCTATACCACCTCACTCGAGATGCCGTGTCCTCGTGGAACCCTTCACTAACCAACTGGCAGAAATGTCAGTTTCTGGCAAACAGATTTGCCTCGAATCCCTTTGCCTTTGCTTGTAACGGATTCATCTATGCCTTCGAATGTTATGGCATGGGCAGCGCATATGTAGTGAGCTACTCTGTAACAGACGACAAATGGAAAAAGGCGGGATACATAAACGTCCCTGGAAATTTGGAAGCGAATGTTATGGCAGGCGACGATCTTCGGGAATGGAAAGCCGTTAGTGGTCACGTTAACGAAGCCACTTCTACTGCCTTCGTGCTTTTCAAATGTTTATATGGCAGAATATACACACATCGAGTCACTCACAACTTGGTTGAACTTCACCTCGAACATGGGCTTGTCCAGCAAGTAAAAGCACTGAGTTTTCTCGATTTTCCCGAAGGGCATACTTTATTCCAAGGCAAGGACGGCTCCCTCTATAGTTGTGATATCACACCAGGTGTACCTGATGCTAACAGAAGGGTAAGCAATCTCTCTGGAGATCGGTGGAACGCCGTTGAGAAAGTCACTGTCAGCAGATGTGGGGAATGGGTGACAATGGGGATAGGAGAGGACTTGATGACGTCATTGGGCCAATATGTGATGAAAGGATTGGTGAAATTCCAGAGTATTGACATCCTGCCGTCTCTAAAGTTTCCTATATGTAGCGCATTTCAACTTCCCATTTCTGCTGTGCTATAAACTCTAAACTGATTTTGCGTAACTTAATGATGATCGGATTATTACTAGAGGAGTAGGATATGATTTTGCTGCCTTCAGGCACTGATAAGCTCTCACAGACAACTGTCGTCTATGCATGATCATTAAATATTGCGATATGAGTACTAGCATGCAACAAATAGAACTAGGAATATGTCTTAGTGCATGGCTGCCAGAATACAATCTCATTTCTCTTTCATCCAATTGTGAACACGTTAACTCCAATTCTGGTCAACAGCAATCGTGGTTGGCTTCCATTTCCGCGTCGTATAAACTATAAGGCGCTGTAAGGCAACTACACGTAGTACATGTAGAAGCGTTTTAAATTACCCTACGCAGTGGGACATAACCTGCCTTTTCATGTCGGTTCCCAATAAGTAAAATCCCCTGCCTATTGACCTAAGGACTCGAAGGCTGAAGGCTTTTAAAGTCTCTGTTTAGACTATAATTTTTACTTAGGAATATAGTAATTTTCTTGTCAATTATTGCTTAATACAGTCCTGTTTACTTTGTGTTTTGTCATATTTTACTCATTAATTTTTATCTTCGATAACCTTATGACTTTTTATTTCTAATATGTTTCGTTTGTGGTAATTGGAGCACTTTAATAATAATAATAATAATAATAATAATAATAATAATAATAATAATAATAATAATAATAATAATAATAACAACAATAATAATAATACCAAGAATTATGATAACAATTATAATAAATTGTTTACCTCCGCTTTAGATCCAAAAACATCGAAAACTAGAAGCTATGTAAAATGAAATTTCTTTTATTACAGAACTCGAATCAACAAGATATATTCAGCCAATAACGTGTTAAAATACACTTGCTGATATGGCCTGTAAAGACTTGGCAAGAACTTGCGCCGTGTGTAATCAGTAAACATCTGTACAAGTGTAAGTGGCTACTTAGATTATTAAAGTCTATAGAAAGAATATGTCACATATTTTTTCACTGGGTATAATGAATTAATATACCCACCTCCTATATTTGATGTGAGACAATACAGTTCCATATGCTGTGTCTGCAGTTCGCTACTATGATTAGAGAATGAATGTACATTAGCCTTGAGGCTCCAGCTACAACAACAAAGGTATTGCTTGGATCGAGTGGATTAACATTTAAATGCGAACGCTGTGCTACCTGCTGTGTTTCACAGAACACAATAAAACAAAGCCCTTATAGCTACCCTATTGATATAAATTCATGTGACTTGCATATTCTATATACATGTATATATACATATTTGCGCAAGAAGAGGATTTTGATACTTAAGTATACATAGGAAAACAAAACGACCCAAAGGCTACGTAACAGGTCTGGCTTCCGTCACTTTCTGAAGTTGAACTTACACCTAATACAATATTTAACTTATATGATTATCGAATTTATTATTTATTAAAGAAGACTTTGGCAAATATGTAAGAGATTACTAGTACGTAGCCACGAACTTCAGCGACATCTAAATCCATGCAGGCATATTTTACGCAAAACAAACTTGCAAAACAGGAAATGTTCGAAAGTGAAATACATGTAAATACAGCCTATCTTGCAGCAGAATATAGCTGCACTACTCTCACTAGCGTATCAAACCGGAATGCTTTTCATGTAAGTAGTAGTTAAAATGTGTAAGCCATAGTTATATAAATAAGTATATCTCACACAAGGACAGACGCCAAGTCAAGTAGCCATGCGCATGCCATAACTCCACAAATATTTTGTTAGTTGAAAACACAGATAAATATTACTGCTATTAAAGAACATGTTATATCTGGTAAGCAACCCGTCACGACAACAGGCGAGACTTCCAAAAAGTACAAAAAGACATTCGGATTTAACAAGAGTTAACATGGTCAATGGCCGTGAACACGATTAACAAACGTCCGTGGAAGAAGGTAACATGGAACATTGGTATACATGTTTCCATAATTCTCAATACATGTATATATTGACAAACACGTTTTATGACTACTGCGGTTATGTTTGTTAATTGTTATGTTTTGTCACACAAGTGATTTTTTTTTCAATCACCTGGCGAGAAAAGGTGTAAATATGTGTGTAATGCATGAGTAGAACATGAATGTTTGTTACTTTGGTGCACACAGGATGGTTATGTAGCAGTCACTACATAACGGTCAGATCCACAACCCCGGGTCCACAACATTGGCCAGGCGAACTCTCAGTAGATCAACAGCAACATTTTAAATGCTTACCTGTGTCTGAGTATATAATGGACAAACGTTTGAAGTTGATAATACCTTGAATACGTAGTATTAAAAGTGTGCCATAAGTTCATTCGTCCTCCTTTCTTCCCAGATTTATGGGTAATGTACACCAACTAGCCCAAATGGAATGCTCGAACAACCTCACTCCCCCCGTCCTGCAAACGCGGAACATTCTGACATGTACATTCTGCTCTCTGGTTTTGTAGTTCTACGCTGGGAAAACATTTTCCCTGAAGTGACCTCTGACGTTTCCGGCCGGATGATAGTTACAGACAACAAATACATGTCCGTCCTTCCCAAACGCCTTCCCGACCCCGATTTCCCGTGACCCCTTCCAGACCACCTGGGTAAAATGACCGGTGCCTTGTGTGAACTCTCCATTGCTGAAGTTGAATTTTGGCATTTCGCTATACCACTGGTCTACGACCTCTTGCCCTGAGGGTGACATATAGACAAGAGCGATAAGAAGATATGTGACTACATTTGACTACACTACAACATTAATGACCGTTCATTCCAAGCGAAAGTATGATCTTTGATGAGGGTGAAGGAAGGCCTCGGGGATCACTATGAAAAACTGGCGCACTAATGGCCCACGACTGTTACGAATCATTACATTCGTAATAGTAACTGAGTAGTAAATAAGTACTGAGTAACGACAGCAAAAGTGGTAGTAGTAGTGATAGTAGTAGCCGCAGCTACAGCAGCTGTAGTAGTATCAATAGTAGTAGTAGTAGTAGTAGTAGTAGTAGTAGTAGTAGTAGTAGTAGTAGTAGTAGTAGTAGTAGTAATAGTAGTAGTTACATTTAGCAGATTTACAGCTAATAGTGCAATCCAAGGTTATATGGGGTGGATTTCGTCCAAATACCGCAGGTATAGGTTAATGCTGAATTTATGGAACTTACTACATCGTGGTGTCAATAGGCCCCCTAGAATGATATTGGAATGGGACTATTCGGCAGCACGAAGTAGTTGCAGTAGTGAAGTTAAAATATTTCAGAGGACTTAAATCTGACACACGTGTTTTATGATAAATTAGTTTGTGATTTGAATGAGTGTGACGCACAATTGCGGGACAATGAATATAGAGAATGGGATGGTAAATGAAATTTAAGCAAAAACTCAGAATGCACGTAACTTTTAAATATGACTTGGCAACAGAATCATAGGGAAAATGTTTTCCCTAAGCACAAACGCTCGGGTGTATCACGTCAGGAACGCTACCGTTAAAGAG
>JAAUYG010265657.1_pt1 | contig 10253 bp, 3 predicted proteins | sample 7278091 | NCBI WGS metagenome assembly JAAUYG01 (sample SAMN14350201, study PRJNA611818) | marine sediment metagenome | isolation source: surface marine sediment (0.6m) | place: French Polynesia: Moorea | collected 2018-08
ACCTATTTATATGCATTTCCCCGAATTCACGGCCGAAACCAAAACTGTGTGAATATAAAACTCTTTGTGGCGGCCCAGTTAAATCTTATATGAAGCCTGCAGCTATATCGAGACTGAAAGGCCAGGTACAAAGTGCATCTCATAAATTAAATCATTGGAGCGGGTCGTCCTGCAGAATCTAGGAGCGGGTCGTCTTTGTGAGCAAGTCCACCTGTATTCAGGCCTATACCCCCTCCAAGCCACAGTGCCGGCCATATGCGTTTCGCGAGGAAGTGGGTTTTCTTGCCAGCATTTGCATATCCCGAATGCGCATGCATGTCGAACTTATCTGTATACTTTAAATGTAGAAGTGTCATACCTGGAAAATATTGACCTCAGAAACCATTAATTAGTAAAGTCCACACCACAAGTTTCCACCTACTCTCTTGATGAATACAAATGGACCTGCTCACAAGGATGACTCGCTCCCCATGCTCCTAGTTTCTGCAGAACGACCATCTCCCACATCTAGGACGACCCGTTCCAATGATTAAATGGGCTTTGTGCTTGCCCTCTCTGTCATGGTATAGCTGCCGGGCTTTGTATCAGAATTAACTGGGCCACTTCGTTTACTGGAGGTGGAAGCTGGTAAAGCAACTTACAAAGAGTTTATTGATATGGACTTGGCTTCGCCGAGCAGTGAGTTTGGGAAAAATGCGTAAAACTTATGTTGCACAATCATAAGTCACAAGTGCGTACATTGGTGGGTGAACGGCGTACAAAGTATAATGTGTATTGGCAAAATCATACTTGGGATACTGCAAGAAGAATAGTACATATATAATACAGATGATAATAATATGAATAAGACATGTATATACTATATTATCAGATGTTATATACACAGCTCACTAGAACATGTAGAACTAGTCATGCTAGTGGGAGCGGGTCGTCCTGCAGAAACTTGGAGTGGGTCGTCCTTGTGAGTGAGTTGACCGTATACCATGTGTATACCCTCTTGATCATTCAACTCATAGCCGTTGACTACCGTTTAGATGTTTGTGAGTGATTAGTTCAAATATCCAGCTAGCCCATCACGTCAGACGAAACCGCAGCATCCTTCCGGATCATGCTGACAAGACAAGTGCGATGCCCCAGCCTGGGGGCCCTGCCAAGTAATCTTCCAGATCCAGAAAAGATCCCAGTAGGACTCTATGCTATGTGATATAGAGTCCATTAGGATTCATCACCTAAATCATGTAAATAGGTGTCAAACCGTAACTCTATGCCGTGGCTCCTAGCCACGGACCCCTAGCTGTCTGAAAAGGAATTTACCCGGCCAACCCGTTCATGAAGTGCCCCTGTAAGGCATGAAATGGGGGACCCCCAAAGGATGTCCGATGACAGAAATCTGCATGGCACCTTTGAGCCACCGTAGGGTGTGTGTCCCAAATGAAAGGCGACCAAGCGTAGCTTGGAACAGCCAAGAACAATAGGCATTGTTATAGGCCTACACTTCAGTTTTAAACTTCGCTCCATCAAGAGCAGACATGTTCTGCTGTTGCTGTCGCTGACCTCTGCCGTCTTGTGAATTTATACACGTTTAATTTCTCGCTCGGACTTCTTCAGTGCACCTACTTAGGCCCACTTAGATATTGTACAAAATCCCGGCTTTCGACTATTTTTTGAAAAGTCGCAACTGTAACCTACATCATTGACTTTTATTCTCTTAGGCTTCATTAGCAGTACCTGTAAAACTTTTTTTGGGGGAGCGAACTTTGTAATTCCAAATCTCGATAAACCACCTGCTTGCTACATCAGTTGCTAGGTGTCGCAAGACTGGCAACGATATTACGATAACAATCATGACAATGGCGCCTTTTGAAAGCGGTAAAATTCATTCATTGTGCTTTCTTTATTAAATATGCCTGGCATCAGGGGATATGGTGTTTGTTTTATCTAGCATGTGCAATGCTACTTCAAGCATCCTTTGTTATGTTTGTGAACCAAATTATGCAGGTTGCCGGTGCAGCTTTTCAAAACATAGTCAAAACCTAGGATTTGGTACAATACCTGTTGGGCTTTATATCACACAGTATACATGTATAGAGAGTCCTATTGGGCTAATCATGTTAATTAAATAGCCTGCTAGTTATTCCCAAGTGACTGTCTAGTACCGCAAAGACACTGACTACAACAGCTTGTATGGATTCATTGGCATCTGCATGGATTCATTGGCATTGCATGAAACATTGCTAAAGCAACAGTCGCAAAAATTCTGATTTTTGTGACTGATGCTTTAGACGCAAAAAGTTGAGGAAGTTGTACATTTATCATGTTTATAATGGTTGGAGAAAGGAACGTATACAGTGGCATTGTCAACAATATATATATATATATACATGTATAAATATATAAATATATCATTGATCATCATGATTATATTTTGGTTTAGTTTTGAATTTTACATTTTTTTTCGCTAAATTAGATCACAAAGTGTTACAGTGGATTTAAAAATGTTACAAACTGACCCAGCCCTGTAAAACAGGCACAGACTGAGAAACAAACACACACACATATCATTCTGATTTTGAATGACGTGTTCGTTAGAAAACAAAAATTATTCAAAAACTGACTTTATTAAAATAAAATGGTCAATATAGCATCCTTAGGGTCTGTCCTGATTTCAGGTGACATACAATATCCCTGGTCAACAGTCTAAACTTTGTTATACATGTTATAAGCCCCTTGAATTATAACAAAGTCAAGGCCATTGGACCTTTGTATGACAGGCGATCAACAAAGAGCTTTTTATGTATCATGGTATAGTCATCCATCGTTTGACCATCCCTAAAACCTGTTGTCTCCGTAACTATCAGACGAATTAATGGCAAGTTCTGTGGAAATATCGCAATCCACATGATCCACCATATGTCAAATTGTGCTTGACTCCATTTCACTGTTGTCTAATTTATTAGTACATGAGTACCATGAGTACTGCAGACCTGATACCACATGTCTACTGTGTGTATTGAGCATGTTGAGTCTTATCTGATGCTCAGCTGATCCTCCCTCTTTGTTTCCTAGACTAGATAAGCCATGCCACGGCCGAGGAAGACGGTGAATACGTATGGCCGTCATCGCCAGCGCATTGTAGTCGACTGGCCTTCTGATGATGGGAATCATGGTCTGTTTAGTAGCAGTGACTCTGCTTGTTCTGAGCATCCCAGTAACTTGTCGTCATGGTCACAACAGACAATAAAACCACCCCCTGGCAACAGGGGGAAACCCAGGTGAGTAAACATCGCAATTTTCTTGGTCACAGGTGGTCAGTGGTAATGTTAGACATTATGTTATGATCGGGACATCCTATTCCGTGGGACACCCAGAAATCCGTTATGCTGTGATAATCCAAGATTTTCTGCCAAAATAATGAATGACAAGTAACCATGCCGACACCACACCACAATGTAAACTCACTGAACAGGGCAGGTATTTCTCTCTCGATTTCGTAAGTTAACATTTAGTTTAATAAACCAGATCATGGTAACTATGCAACAAATTTCTTTACATACTACCGGCAGTGGATAGTTAACGGTTAATTTGCTGCCGGCGTGGCGGTACTTATCTTGCTTCACCCATGTTTCAGGGCGACAAAGAAGGAGCTGTGTAACCATGGTAACAAGGGGAAGGAGAATACGGATGACCAGCCGAGCTGGCTGTGTCCGGGAAAAACTCGAGATGTTTTCTCGGAAGTGAGTGCCGAACGTGTTATCATGTTTATCATGTTTATCGTGCTGTGCTAAGTAGGGAAGTTCATTTTAACTCTTTCACTGTGGAATGTCTTGGTTTTCACATGTTTCCTGTCAACAAAAGTTGCCTGCCACAGTGGTGAAAGAGTTAATTAATGATCACTTTTGTGTTAAAATGTATTTCTTAACGGTTTGAGCGGGATGGCAATACTTCAAATGTACATGCATATCCACATGATACATACATGTAATGCTAGTATATGGTTTATGACGTTATTTTTTTATCTGATGCAGTAGATGCGATGCACAGCATATGCGGCATAGATTTATATCTGGATATGTTAGTGATGTACACAAACATAGTCTAGTAATGAATGGCATTTTCCATGTTTGTATAAAAAAACATAGGAGAAGTATAAAGAAGTACAAAACTGCAAACTTTTTATTTTTCTATGCAGTGGAACCTAGAATTTAAACCCGTGCACATCCCTGTAATAAACTGGTCTTAATTGTGAGGTGTCCTGTTTCTGAGACCACTGAACATAATACATAAAATGCAGAGTTTGCCGGTAAGTGGTCTTTGTTTGGTCTTAATTCGAGATAGTCACAAAGTGAGATTCACATTTATCATAACTGTCTATTGATCGTGTTTATCATGTTTATGCAGCTGCATTGGTTACATTGCAGTGTTAAATGCTATCAGCATGACTGTACAGTATGTGGTGCTAATTTCTTCACCGTCTTTTAGGATAGCACTGTGAGCAGCACCGGCAGTGAAGGAATTTTCCGCTCTGTGGAACGACCGTCAAGAGTTCTGAGAGATCGGAAGAATGTTCCAGCCTATCAGGAGAAATCCATACAGGAAACATCGCGAAAGGGCAGGGCAGCTTCGAACACTGGGGCAAAGCAGAAGGCCAGCGTGAAACCGCGCGCTAACCAAGGAGGGAAGAATATGAATTTACGTAAAGGCAAGGGCGAAATAAAAACTAGTGTTCAAGGGAGGCAAACCGGACAGAAAGGCCGCACTGTTGGCAACGCCAGTATCAGCAGCATTGAATCTAGTCGTCACGAGGCGCCTTTGACGTTTAACTTCAGCGAACTGGAGAAATATAGCCTTGTAATCTCTGGATCCTCTCCCATGGTAGAAAATCTGGATAGCCCTCCCATAGAGCCAGCTCCAATGTCACTGGAGAAGATTGCCAAGATTCGGAGAGCCACAATGACCAGTACGCCTCACGTCAACCGAAATGACAAGTTGTATAAATGTGATGTGTACAAGCAGATTTGCGACTCGGATCTATCACATATTGATGTGGTAGAGAACTCGCCAGCTTTGCCGAGCGAAGTTGGCCTCAGTAGAAATCACAACCTCCAAGGGGACTCTATGCACAGTGTTATGGAGACCTCCAACGTCGGTGTGGAGAACAGTCAGGATCCACATCTCCAAGGCTGCCAGGTGGTGCTGTCGAGACTGGGAGCACAAGAGTCCAGAGAGAATGCTGCAAAGAAACCAAGTAAGTTGGTGGCCTTGACTCCGAGCTCTGCTGTACAACTGGGTATACCTTGCGTAGCTGTAGATGCTAGTGCCTGCAGCATGTGCAGTAGTGCTGTAGATAATCCTAGTGCATGGAGTAGTGTGCTAGATCCTAGTGCATGCAGTAGTGTTTTAGATGCTCCTGGTGGTGATGGTCATGTATCCCACGATCAAGACTTCTCCTTCGTGACTGACCGCTCGCACAGACAGACCAAGTTTATTTTCTCTTTTTCTGCCTTGCATACCCCTGTATATAACCACATCGCTCAACCAGCAGCTCACAACACTGAAGACGACGACTGTGTTTCTGCCCGCAATATGGCCACCTGTAGCGAGAAACTGCATGCTCTCTGCAATTCTCAAGCTGATCTCCCTCTTTCTAATCCTAATGCTTCAAATGCAAACTCGGGTGACTTTCTTCTCTCAGTGGCCGATAGTTTACATGGAAACTCTTCATGTAGCAATGTCCTTGATAACTGTGTCCAAGCTGTGGGTGATGGTGCTGCCAGCAGTAGACAGAAGAATGATAATGGTCTGTATCACATGTGTACCACATCATCCTGCCCCGTTTCAGAGCTTTGTAACCATGGTAACACGGTAACAACATCGACAGCGTCATATAGGACGTGTACCTCCCAATATGACCCTTCACAGAGCCTGTTTGACAATTCTGATGTCTCTCACTATGGCGGGAGCAGCAGCAGTGATTCAGATCAACCTAGAGTTGGTTCTCCGCGATGTCAACCTCAAGCACATTCTGTATGCCCCTCTGCGTATGCTGCGGACCAGTTATCACATGAAGATGAACATGATAAACTCTTTGCCAGTGACTCATCAGTAAAGGCAGACAAAAGTAGGGTTTCCATGGAAATTGAGGATGAACTTAGCGATATCGTCGAGGAGGAGGATGACGAGGAAGAACAGCAGTCTTCCTCCGAGGATAGCCAGGAGGAAATGGAGGAAAGTGACACTAGCGAACTTTCTGGCCAGCGATTTAGCAAAGGCAGTTTGTCCTCTGACGGTGACACAAAGTATATGCTTGCGGCAAGTTTTTCTGACAAGGAAAAACAAGATGCTTCTCAAGACCTTTCAGTGATAGTGGTTGACGATAGTGCCGTGGATATGCTGTCAGAAAGTATATGCGGTGTACATCTCGATACCAGTCAAGAAGCAATGTCCACGAGCTTCCATACATGTAACTCTATGCCGGCTGTACCATCCTCTGTGGAGGCTACACCTTTTAGTGGGCGGCGTACATCAAAGACTGCATTCCAAACACCATCTCGCCCACGGCTTATGTCAGTGATGGAAGACCTTAACACCAGCTGTAGATCACTCAAGGTAAGGCCACTAGCTTCATGCTTGTATCGGTGTATATACCATGTATACATGTAGTTTCAAATGGAGGAGGGTATGAGCGTGATGTGGATGTTTTACAATATCCTGAAGTTGTAAGGCAACATGAGCCCTTGACAAAAGTATTTACATTTGGAATATTTGTGCATGCGTAACAAACTTTAACTCGGTTATTAACATGTTAAACAAAAATCAAACCTTTCAAAATGTATCATTGCGATTTTAAGAGATGTTTTACATATGAGCTTGTGTACATATTTAAGGAAAGAATAATCCTATCAAATTTAGTAACCAGCTTTAACCATTTTATCAGTTATATATTGTGTACTCGAGTATATGATGTATATCATGTATATTGCATGATGTTCGTGTCACAGAGCTCCCGATATCAGAAAAAAATATTCTGATAGATGTGTTCATACTTAAACGTCTTCCATACCACCATACAGGAGTTTCTGACTCCGGTGAAGCTCCGTAAATCAGGTCGGGTCGTGACCCCCGAGGAGAAGGTGCTGCTGCAGTGCAACCAACAGGAAGCGTGTGCATTCGCTGAGTGTATACCGCCCAGGTCAGCCTGAAATATTATAAAATAAAGAACTTGGTCCTCTGATTTGAAGGTCGCTTATCATGGTTATGGGCAGTAGGCAAGGTTGAAACTTTCTGATAATGATAAAGATAACAGTTGTTACTGTCACAATAAGTTCAATAATAATTTGTTTGTTTTTTTTTATTATATTAAAGTGTATTTCCAATGTGGTATATTTGGTTTCTTATGTTTCATGCAAATTTATGCAAATTGTTAAATGATTGGTAATGATAAAAATTATGCTTCAGCCTACTTATCATACAACTGTGGATACAGTGGAGCCCTAACCTTAAGATCACCGTCGAACATATGCAAATAAGACCTGAGAGCATTTACTAGTCAACCAATTAAAGGTTGCACACCAGTGTTATTTTGTTTAAACTTTAAGACCACGCAAGGTTTATTACAAATATCTTGACACCACTTTGGTCTTTGACCATGGGGTCTTGATTTGGGGGATTGGAGTGTACAAGAATCATGAGAATTGTAAAAGTATATTTTCATACTATTTCCATGGTTTCGCTGTGTTTGATGTGATGGGTGTACGGACTTTTCTTCTGTAGTATGATGAAGAGGCTGACGAAGATCGGAGAGGGAGTCTATGGGGAGGTGTACCGCACTGAGAGAAACAGGGAATCGTTGGCACTGAAGGTAAACAAACATATGCTCAAAACAACTTTGAGTCCACAATTGAACTTAGGTATGAACAGTAAAATAAATACTAAATACAGTAGACCCTTCCATAGACATGTATGGTGCCCCATTTGTGTCAGAACTGTCAAATTTCCTCTGGTCTTCTGTACTGGAACATGTAGTACTGAGTAGATTGGTCTTTTTTTTTTAACCAGGCAAATCAGTCACTGTTTCTAGTATACATAACCAGTCGCTCTGAAGTTTTGTATGGTGTCTGCATCCAGGCAACACCTGTGCTACGATGTTGTAACCCACTAAAATTACAGTTATATTAAGCATGTTAAGAGTAAGATCGTGTCTACAATAGACTACCAGGATAGTGGATTAGGTGAAACCCAGGAGGGGAAGCTGATGACTGCAGGACTGGTCCGACTGGTGTTAAATTTGACCATTGTACATGTTGTATCCACACTGTGTGGTTGTCAGCTCAGACATGTTACATCACGTGTTCCCACTGCTAGGTGATCCCCATCAACGGAGACCAGCTCGTCAATGACGAAAAACAGAAAACGCTGGAGGAGATATTGCCCGAGATAGTCATCTCGAAGTAAGATAATTAAACAGAGTAAACTAAGATAATAATGATGTTGTATTCATGGGTGTTACGGTAACAGATTTTACTTGTAGTTCTTATAGGGATGGCTAAGATAGTAAGAAATATTTGCATTTGTACTCAAAATCATTGTTGTTATGTATAGATGGGGCTGAGTAAACTTTAGGAGTAAACTGGTTTAACTTGTAACACCAGGCAACATGTTTTAAACAAGTTCTTAGGTGGTGTTCACACAAGTTTAATTGGTGAACATTCAGGTCATCATATAATGTGTACTTACTAAGTTTCCAATATTTTGTTTGTGTTTATCTTCAGGGAGCTGAGCAACCTTCAGAATGATGATGCATTTCATACCATGAACTTTGTACAAGTGAAAAGGTATTGTATTGACCATGTGTACATGGCATACATCATTCTATGCATGGGGAACAGGTTTGAAAATCCATCAGTACTACTTTGCACCAGCCACTGTTGTGAACTTATTGAATCACAACATACACCTCTACAGGGTTTCTGTGTTAGCAGGTTAGGTTCATCGTGTGCGATGCTACATCTGTCTTCAATAGCTCTGATAGTTCAAGTCTTTCTAGCTGAAAATTTAAAACTGTAGGGTAACCATGGTAACATGAGCAATATGCATTTGATGTAAGCTGTATAACGTACATGTATATAGAACAGACTTCTGGGTGGCTGTTTATCTTTGATACGCCTTAAAGCTGTCATTTTTTTAGGGCTATACTATTAAACAGTATGGCTAGCACCTGAAAAGATGCAAAAAAATGTTGCAGGGGGCATTAAAAAAAGTGTAATACCCTTGCAGTACAATTCATCATCACAGTACATATGTCTTGTATGGGGGATAAACAAATTGAAATATGTTTCGGGGTGGGTTAGCCAGCCATCGCAGGTGTGCTGACAGATGTTAGGCCACACAGATCATGTCATTTTATCATGAAGAGTTTCCTAGTAACTGTAACGTTGTTAGGCTGTTAAACATTCGAAACTTTCCGTTGGTTGTGCTTTCAGTGTATCGCTGGTCCAGGGAAGTTATCCCGAAAACTTACTGAAGCAGTGGGACCTCTACCACAGGCGGAAAGTCTCGGAAAATGACCGTCCAGGTAAGTCATGAGAACCTTATTTGCTAAGGATCACCTGCATATAAAGACCACTTTTATATAAAGACTGTGAGTCTGTATATAAAACCGCCTGTGCATAAAACCACCTGTATATAAATAAATGTCCATACTTCCCTAGAGGGTGGGGTGGGGATTCAACACGACTACATGAGTGGTCTAAGTTTGTCATTTTGTTTCTGCTTTTACAGATATCTTTGACGACAATCAACTCTTCATTGTGTTTGAGTTCGAAGATGCTGGATGTCCCTTGGAAAGTGTACCGGTACATAAAACCATGTAACATGACACACACAGTAAAGCACTATACGAGATATACAGTAGTGTTTTATATTCGAACTAGTAAATGTAATCCCTAAATATTAAAAGTCTGAATTTGTCTTCCAGGGTGAATTTGACTTGCATTGTTACCAGTAGCCCTTGATTTACTTTATTAACACATCGACAGTGGAACACCAGAATTAAGACCACTCTTATCCAAAGTAGTCTTTAGCTCTGGCATGGTCTTAAATCTAAAATAAAATACACTGCTCTATGGCTTTTTCTCAAGCAATTAGGCCATGTAAAATTAATTTCCTGTTTCCCGTCCTCGCCCGTGTCCCTCATTTAGGGCCGCCTTTGCAGTTTTATTTTTATTTTCCCAATAAAAAATAATACCTGCGCCCGC
>JAAUYG010003279.1_pt1 | contig 10252 bp, 3 predicted proteins | sample 7278091 | NCBI WGS metagenome assembly JAAUYG01 (sample SAMN14350201, study PRJNA611818) | marine sediment metagenome | isolation source: surface marine sediment (0.6m) | place: French Polynesia: Moorea | collected 2018-08
GCTCTGGATCTCTGCTCTATACCACACGTCGAGATACTGGGCAGCGCATGCTTGACCGACCACAACATCGCTCGGCCGTGTCGTACAGTGGCTGTAATAATCCTGTAGCTCGTCTTGCAGAAGTGGGAGGTCGGAGTTGGAGGTCGCAGTTAGCTGCGCCCAGAAACTGTCAGGAGATTCCACCAGGACCACGCACAACTGAATAGTTTCTCCTTCCTGGATATCCAGTTTCACAAATCTGGAGCACCAGTAATACATACCACAAGCTAATATAAACGGGTAATACATATAAATTACATGCAAGCATCTTAAATTTGGGGTGGTACAAATAATCTGACATACAGCAAATTAAAAACTAATAGCTCAACTAATTGCTCAGATGTCATCTTATATGTCCAAAACCAACTGGAAATGGCTGTTTTTTGCCAGTAAATTATAGTAATAGGAATACCTCTGTTTAGCAAGAACCTTTCCTGACTTAGAACTTCAAATAAAAGCTGATCTATAGTTGTACCTAGTTACTAAATGCATCCAGTCTCCTCTTATCTCCAGAAGATTTCTAATAACTATAGCTACACCTCAAAATTCTTTCTTTTTCTTTTCATTCAGTCACAAAGTTGATACAGTGGTCCTTCTATTTTAAGACCACCCATGGGACCAAGAAAATGTGGTCTTATATTGCAGGTGGTCTTAAAATAAAGGTCATTTAATACAGAAAATTACCCTTTGGGACAAAATCAAGCAGTTTTATAATCAAGGGTGGTCTTAAAATAGAGGGGTGTGTAAAATAGGGGGACTCCTGTAAACACTGAACATACTATAGTTTTGCTCTACAATGAAACCAGCCATTTTATACAATTCCAGAAAATGTCAATATATTTCCTCCTACCTTTTTTCCACGTCTTCAGCCACTTGGGAATCAGACTTCTCTTCTAAACCTTTAAGCAGACTGGTACCAGCAGATTCTTTATGTTCTTCCGTGCTCAACTCATTCTCTATTTCAGGCTCAATCTTTTCTTCCTTCTCATCTAACACTTCTGCTTCTTTATCTTGATCTTCTGGCTGGCTGGTACTTTCTTTATCCTCTGGAACAGATTCACTCTCGGCATCATGCTCCTCCTCGTTCTCCTCTTGCGCATCTGCTTCTCTTTCTCCCAAAGCATCTGCAAAGTCCTCCTCAGTTGTATTCTCTTCCTGGGTTTCCCCTGCGTGTTCGCCTGCAGTCTCTGACTGTAATTCTGCCGTGGTTTGTGGAGTGTTTACTACCACACTAGTCTCTTCGTTTTCCGTCTCCTCTCCTGTCTGCTCAGTAATTTCTGTCTCTTTCTCATCTAGATTTTTCTCATCCTCTGCATCACTTTCTTTCTTCACATCTTTCTCTGGTATTTCTGCCGGAGTATTGGACTCCTCTGTCTGATCTTGTGGTTCTTCACATTCTTGAGTGACCAAACATTCAACCTGCTCCTCATTTTTCACATCTTGCTTCCCCGACTGCAGTTTCTCTGCCACCGATATCCCCATGTCAAGCAACCTGACTGTAAACACGGGACTTTCTCCAGATTCCTCTCGCCCCGAGGCTTCTGCAATCAGACATTTATCCTGAGTTAGCTCTACGAATGCATTGACGTCGTCTTCGTTAGAGGCCACCTCTGCCAAAGTACACTCAATGGCCTGGAACGGCAGTTGAGTAAACACCCCAGCCAACGGCTGCAGCTTGGACAGCTCCACGGTCTCTGTGTTACCATAATCTAAGAACATGACTGTGATGGTATCGAGAATGTCAATGACTCGTGACCGATACCAGCTTCCATCTTCACTTTGTGCTGCTACGATGTCATGCTTGGATGCCGATAACATGACTGTGAAATTGTTCTCATAGTAGGTGCACATTTCATCCACGAGCTCCTCTAGTTTGGCACTGTGCTCTTTCAGCTGCACCCAGAACTTAGACATAGAGTCCACGTGGCCCATGTAAACTTCAGTTTTCTCACCAACGAGCAACTCAAGGGTCTGAGGCAGTTCGGCCACAGGCGCTGGCTCGATATCGCCTGCAGAAATGCTCCCGAAATCCAGCTTCTGCGCAGCCTCTGCGAGATCTGCGTAATCCCCTGCCTGCTCCTGCTCCTGGGGACTGAATGTATTGTCCTCATCTACAGCTGAGGTAGATGATTTCTGCCCGGTAGGCGTTGATTTCCCAGAGCCAGGATAGTAGGCCACGTCGCTGTGAATAGCAAACTCACTGTCGATCATTTTTTGACTGACGGAGATCCCCATGTCCAGTAATTTGACTATGTAGCACTCGCTCACAGTGCTACAAACCTCCAGCAGCAGTTTCTTGTCCTGGACTACTTCACTGAAGTGTTTGTTAGCGCTGACGGACCAGCCGCCGGCCACAGCCTGTATACCTTCTAGCACGCACTCAAATGCCTGAGGAGGAAGGGTCTCAAGGCCCGCCTTGAGAGTGCGAATCTCGGACGCATCCACAGTCGCAGTGAAGCCAGAGTCGATAAAGAACACCTTTTGAGTCACCTTGGAATGAATTTTGCCTCTGTGCCAATTGCCCTCATACCTGGGAGAAATGTATAGAGAACTTCATAAGTTGTGTTCTTTTTGTATCAAATAATATACATGTATCGTTAAGTTTTATAGTAAGCTTTTACACCTAGAGATTAGGTATCTGTACCTAGAGTGTAAAATAAAGTTACATCATGTGAATCCCAAAGCTTAAAGTTTCAACATGTTCAAGTGTACTACCACACAAGCTGCGATTCTGTTACCTCAAACATAGGAACTGTTAGTCATCCACAGCTAACACCATAACATGCAATACAGAATTTATTAACACAATCAATATCTCACAAGTAACTTTTCCTATGCAGGAAACTTTATTTTCCAAGTTTCTAACAGTGTTGCATTCTAGCTATAGACCTGGGATCTATATTCGGCGATTTTTTTTCTTTTTGAGACACTATGACATTGCTAACATAACTCACCTAACTGCGACAGTAGCACCATCGGCAATTCCGAGAACTTGGTCGTCTTCTGCAGTTTCGGAGTGGCAGTACTGAGCGAGCTCTTCCTCCAGCGCCTGTACCTTGGCCCGATTCTCTGCTAACGCACAGTAGAAGTGAGAGGGTGACTCGCTGTGTGTCACACGGACCTCCATTCGCTGGCCTTTCCTCAGGGACAGCACATCTGTTTCTTGACAAACAGGACATGCAGACGTCAGAAAATATACGGCCTCTCACACAATAGGTTTAAGATCACATTCAAATACATAACCGGTTCCTTTGAGTATGGCTGTGACACTAAAACTTCATGGAACACATATCAATGCAAATAAACCAGTTTTTATGAACTCCCATAAAAATCTGGCATTTGGGTGCAAAAATTAGTTGGGATCAAATTGCCCTCAAAATAGATGTAGAATAGGTACCATGGAATTTATTCTTTACAAACAGAGCCAAAAATTTCTGATAGCAGAAAGGTGCAGTACTACAGAATCCCCTCTCTAATATTGTAGCTAATAACGACACTCTATCTACCAAGAAATAGTGGTCACATTAGCCATGTGGAATTCGTCAGAGGAAGAACTAAAGGCATTCATCATGACATAGCGAGCGGCCACTGTAGCAGTACTAACATTTGGACAAAGTAATTTGAAACATCCTAGATTCTTACCTTCTTCAGCACTGGCAAAAGATGCTGAGCTAGAGACACTATCAGTCTCTGTGGCACCACCTTCGGTGTTTTCTGTGGCCTTGTTATCGCCTGCAGATTGTGGGAACAGATTGGTAAAGAGATTCTCGTCTCCATCCAGAAGCTGTATAGTATATGGCTCCTCCTCCGATAGCACCCTGGCCTGTAGCTCCTGCTCCAGCACCTGCTCACTAAACTTTTCGGTGATTTCATCAGAGCAGTCCTGGTTGACGGATTGAGCCAATTGGCAGCACATGCTGAATGGCGGCTTCTCCCAGAAGGTAGTATACAGTTTGCAGATGTCAGACTTGGGTATAGCCTCGATGTTACCATAGTCAACAAACTTTACAGTCACAAGATCGGCATCGGTGTCCAGAACCGATGCTCTGTACCATTGGCCATCCTCCTGCGATTTGGCACAACAGCTGACATCTGTCTCGATGTTGTCCAGCGGTCTGATCTCCGAAGCCCTCTCAGCATATACTGTACTCAATCTCTGAGTGAAATCTTCCAATTCCATCTCGTGCTCCGTTAGCTGGATGTAGAACTCAGCTGGCGACACGATGCTGCTCACATACACCCCAGCTTGCTGGGTAATGGTTGGCCTTGGATACGGTTTTGTTTCTGTGGCGCTGAAATCCACACCCAGCACATCGGACAATCCAGCAGCTGTCTCCTTTACCTGTTCAGTGTCCTGCTTCTCCTGTATGTCTCCCTCTTCAAGATCGATCACTTCTTCATTTTCGGTCTGTTCTTCAGATTTCTCACCCTTGGTTTGCTCTTCTGCCATATCAGGTTGATCCTTTTCTCTCCTTTCCTCACTGTCATCTACCTGTTGTTCTTCGTCCTCTTGCTCATCAGCTGCTTTTCCATTGACAGCCACCTCTTCACCATCCCCTATGTCTTTGTCTCCTCCCTCTACCATTGTTTTATCTTTCTCAGTTTGTTCAGATGCAACTGTGGCTTCGGCATCTTCACCCATCTCAGCTTTCTGAGCCTGTTCCCCAGCAGACAGAACAGCAGCGTTAACATCCGTTTCCTTATCAAAGAGTTTCACTCGAAGCGGCAAGCTGCAGCCGAGTACTTCTGCTGTGATGATATTTCCCTCGGTCAGTGTAATAAGTTGATCGATGGCTTCATCACTAAAACTGTCTGCGGTGGGATCGGCGCCGTCCAGATAACACTCCAATGCCAGTGGCGGAGTGCCACACAGTGTCTCTGACAACGCCTTCAGTGCAGTCTTAGGGACAGTCTCCAAATTCCCATAATCCACATATTGTACGTCTGCTTCATCTGTGTCCCCAGCAACAATTTTGCCGCGGTACCACACCCCATGCTCGATGGATTTCACTGCGCACAGTGCACCAATGTTTGTTTCCTTCAGTTGTCTGTCTGTCTCTTCCATTGAGGAATACTCTTCTTCCATCTGATTCAATATTTCCTCTTCTCTCACTGCATCCTTTCTCAGGTGGATGAAAAAATTCCCAGGATGCTCCACATGAATCACAGAGACCTTGTGAGTGCCCTCAGATATTGTAACATCAGGTAGTTTGGCTGGACCAGTAGGTTCAGTACCAGTTTCTATGACTTTGGCTTCGGGTTCAGCTATAAGTGTGTCCGGTATAGGCTCAGATATTTCATCCTCCTGCGGTGGTAGAAAGCTTTGCAGAGTGGCACTGAGATCTTCACTACCGTCTGTCAGTTTCACCGATGACAGGTCCCCACTCTCCAATGCAGTGATAGTAAACTCTGTGGATGATTCGACATGTGATTCCAGTTTCTGAAGGAGATCTGCAGGCCAGCCACCAACCGGTTCTCTGAGATTACTGAGACTGCAATGATAGGCATATGACGGCTTTTGAAGCAGCTGCTGAGGTAGGGCCGTTAACTGATCCATAGTTACAGTGCCACTGTTGCCGTAATCAACGTAGTGAACATCAACACTGTCATTGGCCCGGTTTGTCACTACAGCCCGATACCAGGCTTCATCAACTGGATAGACAGCAGCACATGCCTCACCTATGGCAACGGTTGACATGGAAACGGGATCTTGCAGCTCTCCTAGTTTTGTCATCAATGTGTCCAATTCATTGGTATGATCTACCAGGTGCAAATAGAGATCATTAGGATCTTCAAAGTGACTCAGGAAAACACGGGCACCAACAGCCAATGGAGTGGCTGCAGGAAAATGTGCCACTTCTGGCAGTTCTGCTGGGAGCTTCTCATCTGTTGCTGGAGGTGCTTCTCCTAAGGCTTCAGCAACATCCTTATCCTCATCCAGCAGTTGCACAGTGTATGGTGACGTGTTCTGTTTGATCCTCACCATAAATGCCTTCTCTCCCTCCTCAGACAAGGCATGGAATGCTGCTATCTGCTCAGTGCTCCATCCACCAGCCGGAGTTGCCACGTCCAGTTTGCAAGGCAAGGAATACGGCGGCTTGCCTGCCAGAGCTTCATCCAGAACTTTGAGCTCATTCAAACTGCACACATCCGAGTTCCCATAGTCTACAAACAGTACAGTGGCTGTGTTGTCTGTGATGCTGCTCACTTGGCCTCGGTACCAGTATCCATCGGAATACTTTGCAGCACATATGGTTCCAACTTGGGGTGCCAAGAGTTGTTTTAGTTCTTCGCCAAGGTTGCTGCAGATTGACTGAACCTGACTGGCAAATGTTTCCAACTCCTCAGCCTGGCTACTCAGCTGGACATAGAAATCTGTGGGAGAGTTGACTTGGGCCAGGAATCCCTCCATTTCCGGTGTATCAAACACTGGCAACGGATATGTAGTTTTGGTCTCCACAGCTGCATTAGACGCCGGAACAGAAGCGGCAACTCCAAGTTTCTCGTTGAGCTTTGCCAGCACGTCATCTCCCTCGGGTGTTATGAGCTCAACCTGTGTCACAGAACCAGATGAAGTTTTAACCTTTGCTGTGAGCTGCAAATCTACAGTCAACCCACGGAACGCTTCTGTTGCCTCGTGAGACGGTGACTGCTGAAAGCCATGAAGGCTGCATTCCACAGCCTGGGCTGGCATCTTTGACGCAAGCTCAGTGTTCAATGCCCCAACAACATTTCGTGACACTTTTTCAGAATTCCCATAGTCAATAAAGTAGACTTTGGCATCATTCGTTCCACAGAGATCAGTGATGACACTGCGATACCACATCTTGTCTTCAGAGTACTTTGCGACGCAGGCACTACCCACCTGGAAAGCAGAATCCGGTAGTTTGTCCGATGTTGCATCCTTGCTATACTTGGCTTCTAGTTTGTACAGCAGGTCTTCTAATGCTTCCAGTTTTTCTGCCTTCTGGCACCAGAACCTGTGAGGACCTTCAATGTTTGAAATTTCCACTGTTAATGTGGCATTAACTCCAAATCTTTCGGGTGACGGAGGCTGGGTAACCGCCTGGGGTACACTCGCCTGCTGAGCTACTGGCATTGGCCTGGACTCCACTTTTGCTGGGAGAGCTGGGGATGCAGGCTTCCCTCCAGTGAGAATTCTAGTGACTTCTTCGGAGACAGATAGTCCCCTGACATCCTGAATTTCTACAGAGTACAAGTCGTCCTGCCCTATGGATAGGAACGTACATGAGAAAACCTCACTGACAGCTTCCTGGAAGTATGCAACAGCCTCATCGGTCCATTCCTTTGGTGGTGTGCTAACGCCTTTCAGACAGCATCTCACTGCCTGCGTGGGCAGCCGCAGAAAACGTTCATCCACTCTCTTCACCTTCGACAAGGGAACGACGGCTTTGTTGCCATAGTCAAGGTAACGCACCAAGGCTTCGAAGCTTTTCAAGCCAATGATTTTGCCTCTGTACCAGCATCCATCTGCAGCGTAGTAAGCCACACAGCTCTGGCCTTTCTCTGGATTGTCCAGGCTGTACTCGCTCATTTTTAACTTCTGGTAGAACTCGTACAACTCCTCAGTAATGTTGTTCACCTCGTGCGCATTCCTCTCCAGCTGTACATGGAAGTCTAATGAACTAGTAAGCCAAGACATTGCCACTCTGTACGGCTTTCCAAGGTCAACAGGGATCTGCATGAACGTGCCACGAGTAGCGTCAGGAACAGTCTGCTTTGCAGGTGCGGGCACTGGATTTGTTCTACTCTTCGTCACGTTGAATGCGGTTGTTGTGTCTTGAGCCATACCTTCTTTGATCAGTACATCCGACACATTCCTTCCTGCTTCCCCATCTGCTTTCCCTTCTCTGAGCTTGATGAGGGAAACACCATCTTGTGTTCTGCCAATCAGTTTGGCGTGGCAATCTTTGTCCAGTACCAGGCTTTCAAAGTACTCCACGGTCGCGTCATCCCATTCCTCTGCCATGGAAGGTTTTTTGATCCCAAACAGCCCGCACTGTATCGCCTGTGCTGGGAGGTCGATCAGTGACTGCGGGTCAAGACGTTTGACCTGGTTGACTGCCTCCTCATTTCCGTAGTCTATGAATTTCACATCCACGCTGTCATGGTGCTTTTGCAGGACCACGGCACGATACCACGTATCATCCACATCATAGAGAGCTGCACATTCCTGCTTTACAGATAGGGAGCTAATTGGCACATCCTCTCCCGCTGGCAATTTTTCCAGCACTGCGTTCAAGGCAGGACTATACTCTGCAAGCTGCAGCCAAAAACAATCTGGGCTGCTTGCATATGTCACATTCACATCAATGAAGCGATCAGAATGCAACGTGGGAAGCTTCTTCTTCTGACTGACCGCTTGATTCCCACGACTGGACGAACTTCCTCGACTGGATGTGGAAGCACTGGACAACCTCCGCTTAGTCGTTGTTTCACCATCCAATGATTTTGCTAGCCCTGCGTCTAAAAGTTGCTTATGCACGGGGTTGTTATTTTCGATAATCTCCAATTCATATGAGTGGTCAGGCTTCTGCTGCACCACACAGGCTACTATGTCCTTGTCCATGACCACATCCTGGAATTTCTCTATGGCCTCATCACTCCATTCTCCTCCCAAAGGCTCAACTCCATACATAGAGCAGTGGAAAGCCTGGAATGGCACCTTTAGGTATTCTTCTCCAAGCAGCTTCATTCTGTCCTTCTCTACACTTTCCGTGTTGCCGTAGTCGACGTAGAGTACCTTGAATCCAGATCCGTCAGGCGCGAGCACCTTGGCACGATACCAGTCATCATCCAGTGTATACTTCACGCAGCAAACCTGAGCTGTTGAAGGCCTCTGCATTGTCAGGTCATTGTGGCCTAACTGGGTGTATTCTGTGCGGATAGCACTCATAAGCTTGTCAAGCTGGGTAGCATTCTCTTTGAGCTGGCACCAGAAGGATGTAGGGGTCTCCGCATACACCACAATCACATCTAGGAAAGCCCCATCTGTAATGTCAAGGGAAGGCACAGCAACCAAAGGTGTAGCTGCTGAGGGACTGGAGCTCGCAGATTTGCTGATAGGAGAAACTCTTTCACTATCCCAAGAATCTCCCGGCCTTGTCCGTGACCCAGTCTCAGGTTTCGTTGCACCAAAGTTTCTGTTGCTGTCATATCTCGACCCCTGTCCAAATGTATTGGGACTCTTTGACTCCCCAAATCCACTTCTTGATCCATCCCCATCCGGGGTCTTTGGTTTCCTCCAGTACATGTCAGTATCGGCCCTGGAATTTTGTCTCTCAAACCCTCGGTTATCTTGGGACGATCCAAATCGGCTTCTAGGCTGCTGCTGGAATGTACCAGAATCCTGACTTCTAGTGCTGACCGTTCTCTTTTCATTCCAGGCATTATCATTCTGCTGAATTCTGGGTTCCGCCCGGGATTGTGAAGGAAAGTCGTTCTGTTTCTTTCGGTCGCTTTCCTCAAAACCACGAGCCCATGTATTTCTAGCTGCGTTAGAACTTGCAGCGAAGTTATCATTTGCATTTCTGTTCTGGCTTGTGGATGTCAGTGAAGTTCCAGACGGCAGTGGTTGAGGTGGTGGACCAGACGATTTATAGCTTCTCGACAATTTGCCCACTGCCTGCCCATACGCCTCGTTGACATCCACCTTGTCCCCATACAATCGTATACTGTATGACCTCTCGACTTCGTCACACTCGCCAAACTCAACCACCACTTTGTCCACATCCACATGGCGCCACAGTAAGTTTGTGTCCTCCTCAGACCATATACCCTCCTCCCCACTAAAAACGCCCTCTAGTGAGCACTGGACGGCCTGGACTGGAAGCTCCGTGAACTCGGGTTTCATAGCACGCAGATTATCTGGTTGGACAACTTCTCGATTCCCGTAATCCCCGAAGAAAACTTCCACTGAGCCATTTTTCATTACACCTGAAAGGGAAATAAACCATCTGTACAGCGGAGCTATCAAAACGTCACCACAAATGCTTAAGAAATCTGTTACAACAATGAAATGCAACTAGACAGTCGGTTGCCTGCAACGCGAGGAGGCATCCCGTTGTTGAGCATCAGGATGCATGTAGTTGTAAACGCTATAACCTTAAAGTAAAAGTTTTATGATATGCTGTCAATATCCTGGTTGCACCAGTTACAGTGGTCCCTGCGATTTAAGACCCCTCTATTTAAC
>JAAUYG010225620.1_pt1 | contig 10251 bp, 1 predicted proteins | sample 7278091 | NCBI WGS metagenome assembly JAAUYG01 (sample SAMN14350201, study PRJNA611818) | marine sediment metagenome | isolation source: surface marine sediment (0.6m) | place: French Polynesia: Moorea | collected 2018-08
AGATTTTTCTTCCTGAGAAGCTGTAAGCATAAGATAAGCCAAAAAAATAAATAATTAACTGTTCTCTTAGCACTATAGATTATTTTAGGTAACGCTTTACGTCATTACGTCAAGTCAGTGTTACTCTTCGGACACACCCATGATCTGCTTGGACACTGGGGAAATAATGGTCCCTCGATCGTATCCCTCCATGAGCAACTAATTTCGTGGTACTTCTCCAAATCATGTTTAATGTCTAATGTAGGGGCGCATAATTAAGATTTAACAACAAACCAGATCCGTTGGTTATTCTGGATCACTTTCTCGATACACCCTCAGTTTGGTATGTTTGTCATTTGTCGCGGACTGAAAATTGCATGATTTTCTTAGATCTTGTACTCCTTTATTATTGACTGTCAGACATATGTCATGTTAGGTATCAACATAAAGCTGTATGTCTCACTTTTCTAATACATCTATGTCTGTTTAAGTTTCTCTGCAGGGTTATTTTTTGTAATTCATAAACAGGTATTAAACATCACCATATCCTAGCTAGTGCTTCTATGGCATTCCTACAAAAATATGAAACAAGTTATATATAGAGAGAGATAAATTTATTCTGGATCAAAACTAACATGGTTGAATAAATGGTACAATGTGTGAAATTTGTAGTTTCCGGGCAGACATTACGAAATTCCACTGCAGTATTGATGCTCCATTTTTGCGCTGAGTGGCTTTATGATAAGCCCATGAAATTGACAATACTCTTCAGTAAAAGGCACTAGGAATTATTTTACAGCCAGCCGTTTTCAAGTTACAGGCCATTTTTGACAAGTGCACCAAATGACCCCAAAATGACATCAAACACTAGAAGGTTACAGTACCCTATATACATAGAGTACAACTACCTCCGAGTTCCAAAATTCACTCCGCTACCTCAACGGCCAGCCCTATTAGAGTTACAGGTCGTTTTGAGACAAGTGCACTGAGTGACCCCAAAATTAACCTGAACACTAAAAGGTTAAATCTACCCCCATATACATATCACAACTACCCGCAGAGACCCAAATTTTATTCTGTTTCACTCTACCGCCAGCCGTTTTCGAGTTACAGCCCATTTTGAGACAAATGCACAAAAGCACCCCAAGGACCTTGAGCACTAAAAGGTCAAAGGTACCCCATGCACATAATATAACTATTCGTGAGTCCCAAATTTCACTTCTTTTCGCTCTACGATTGGTCCTTTTCAAGATAGTGGCAATTTTGCATTTTTTCCTGGGCTACAGTGGTAAATTTTAATCTTTTTTTTACAATTAAATTTGCAATTTCAAAAATCCTATAAATACCTTTTGTGAGGATTGTCACAGGGAACATTCAGAAAAAGTTTGGTTGAAAAAGAATCATACGTGTAAAAGGATTAGAGTTTTGAAATTAACATTCCCATAGAGTCCCATATTAACAAAAATTCCAATCTTTATTTTTAAGTTTGAAATTTGAAATTTCTAAATTCCAATGGGTAACTGTTGTGAGGACTGTTACAGGGATCAGTCAGAGAAAGTTTGGTTGAAAAAAAAATCATAACTGTATCGGGAAAGTCATTTTGAAATTTTACCATTGGTCACAATGTTAAATTCCAATCTTTTTTTTAAAAAGGGTTTTAAATTTGAAATTTAAATATACAAAGAAGTAAACTTTGTGGGGATTATCACAGGGAATATATTTAGAAAAAAGGGGGCGTGAAAAGAATCATAACTGTGGGAGGAGTAGCCTTTTGAAATTTTCAACCCCATAGGGTCCAATGTTAACGAAAACCAAAACAAAATTCATTAAAATTCAAAAATCCAAAATTTTGAAAAACGAAAAAAAGGGGTATAGAGATATGATGGATAGTTATCTTTCCAGAAATATTTGGCGTTAATTTGCTTGACGGCAGACTCCGGACGCCGGAATCCAGACGCTGGACGCTCGTGCCACTGCACTAGGTCTGCGACACAGTCCTACAGAGCTAAAAAATACTCTTGGGTAAAGGGTATAAGTGGTGGATCTATCATATTGGCCCTATGATAAGAGATAGGAGATAAAATTCCAAGTGGTCTAGTTGCAGTTCAATGGTGGGATTATAAAACATGCATGCAGGGTTACTCTTAGATGCCAATTGGGAATGACACGATGGTATTTGTGGGCAGTCTGGGTTTCCCCGTCCCAGTTTCCAGAATAAAAGGAAAAACGCAAAAGCATTTTGCAAAATCTTTAATGCAACCCACCAAAATTCTTGCTGGTTAAAAGCACACCTGCAAGAATCAAGATACGGAGAGAATTTACATCAATAAATCAATAAAACTGATACCAATTAACATACATGTTCAATTGATTACATCCCATTATATGAACTATCATGTAATATTAGCAATAAATTCAGGTATTTCTGAACCTGAAACCAGTAAACTATTCCACAGTACTTATAACTAAAAACGGTTTGACTATTTATAAAATCACGTCATGTGTAATCTAGCAAAGATCAAGATTCCGAGGCTAAAGTATTGTCAATCATTATTATTCTTCAATGTTGATTAAGGTGCGAATAATTTTAACCAAAGTGATATCGGTGAGCCAGTATCTACATTCTAGTTATGCATTTTAGGGTTCGGCCTTTGGGAACCGTGGGCCAGAATAGAATTGCTACACTGTATTCTAGCATTAGAAACAACACACGATTAATTAGGCAAACCGACAAGAATCAAGAGACTAATAAGTCAACAAAAAAAAGATGAACACCCCAACCGAGTAACATTCAATTGTCTATTTTATAATGTAAGAATTAGTGCGTAACAATAAACTCAAATAAAATGCAATTGCTTGCAAGAGCGCCCCGTGACAAAAGGACAACTAAAGTACAACTGTATGTAAAAACTCAAACAAAAATACAACTTCGTGTAAGAACTCCCCCATGACATGAAAAACACACGACTAAAATACAGCTTCCTTTGAGAACTCCCCCATGACAAAAAGTAACCACACGACTAATTTAAAAAGACAATTTCATGTAAGAACTCCTCCATGACATGAAAAACACACGACTAAAATACAGGTTGGTGTGAGAACTCCCCCGTGACAAAAAGAAACCACACGACTGAAATACAGCTTCGTGTGAGAACTGCCCCATAACAAAAAGAAACTATACGACTGAATACAACTGCTGGTAAGAACTCCCACGTGAGAAGAAAGGGCAACTAAAATACACTGTATGTAAGAACTCCACACCCACCTGCGGTGACAAAGAAAAACTACAGGACTACAGTGTACGATACAAGTCTAGTAGGTAAGAACTCCCCCTTGACAATAACACAACCACAATGCAACTGCATAAATACATAACTGATCACTCTATCAAGTTCTTCTTTGGCTGGATATTACAGTTCGATACCTCTTTTTCTTAGTAGCCAGTTCATCAAATTTCCAGTTAGTATATTCTGAATAGATTCACAGGTGTAGAACTGGATCTAGCACATCTCATCAATAATTGCTTACAATTTGACAAAAAACCTGTTGTTTACGAAGTTTTGTGCTGATCTGAATACATGTACAAATACACACATCCATATATGTACCCCTTTAAAGTACTAGATTCGCTATGAATGTTAAACATAGTGAAGTGGAAAGCTAATAAAAGTTCCCAATTCTGGCGTTTAATGTCAATGTTCAGTAAGTAATGCTATCTATACATCTATGATCATAAAGATCCATTTTATGCCTGCAGTCAGAATTCCCTGTTGGAAGTAACCATATCTGAAATACTAGACATTAAAACTCATTACAAATAATACAATAATTCTAATAACAGACTTGTTATCGCCACGTATCTACATTAACTACAACATGACTGACAACACTGCAGGGTCGAGTGTGGACTGGGCGAAAAGAAACAACATGCAGGGAGCTAATTATAACGCTGGTCAGATACTCTTTGACATCTGTATGTCAATATACACCCCTTGAAAAATCTTGAATTTACTCTTAAATTTGTAACCTGACATTACATAACAGTTATTTAACTCACGTCATTTATGTCATATATTATGTTTTAACATATATGAATTCAAAAGATCACATTGAAACCCAAACAATTTTATATCCTGAACCCTGCAGAAAAAAATTGCGCTGGTGGTGCAGTATCGCCAAAACTGCAAAGAGGCGTGTTTCTCGCGGGTCGCAGTTTTTACCAGATCTCCCAAAGAGTCTTTGTTTATAGTGTCGGAACCTACCACTGTTATTTTTGAGAGAAAAGTTCTGTTACGTTTAAACATATCTCATACACTGATTTTGGAAAAAAATATTCAGTCTATTTGAGGCAAACATTCGATACGATCCTCTAAATTTATAAGCGCAGCCATTTGAGGTCACTACCATGCGACATGGTCCACTTAAAATCGACCTTTCTGATTAGTTCATTGCCGTATTCTGTCAAAGAAAAACAAGCATTGCTAATCAAACTTCCGCAAACACCCGCCAATGTGACCATTCACTGCAATTCCGTGCTATGCATAGAACCCCGAGCGATGCACAGCAGTGGCTGTGATTACGACGATGATCAGAGTTACACATGGGGTGTCGCATAGGCACATTTCGTTTCGCGTTATGTAAATATTGTGTACACGTTATCCATATTATATATATTATTGGTTCAGTTCTTGTTGATACCAGATGTTCTTAGTATAACATACAAATGTTAATGAGCAGTGGGCCAGCAGATCATGTGGCGCCTTCTAATACGGCCTTTTTTTCGCGACTTAGAAACGGAACAAACTTAACTCGAAGTTTAGAATTAGAATCCCAACCAATTACAGTGCTCTGGGCCGGAGTTCTCGCAAATACTTAAGCCTAAGTTTGGACTTAAGTCATATTTTGAGCCAATCACACTGCTCAGATTGCTGACTTAAGTAAACTCTTAAGTATTTTTTGAGAACTCAGGCCCACATTGCTGAATTAAGTCAAACCGAAGGCTTACGCTTTTTCGAGAACGCCGGCCCCGAGCTTTACGGGGCCTCTGAGCGGGCCTCTTACAGAGATAATCGCACGATTGTGGAAAATGTGGAAGCTGTATCATGGAAGAATTGGTACGCATTAAACGACCTACATGGCTCGGATCTGGACGACCAAAGTATGCAAACGAATGAAATTGTTTCAATAGCCAATTATACGTTTATGTAGTGGGAAAAGTTGGTCATCCACACTGCGTGCACTGTAACGACAAAGACATAATCATCGTTGGAAATACTACAGGGTAACAAGGGTAGCAAGGTCGTTTTCCAGGATAATCTATGGTGCAATCTTGTCAAGTGTAGAAATACAGCACCGCCTTTGGAATTTCAAAACATCTTCCTGTTGCGGGAAGAACAACAACCCTTTATTGTTCTCAGCAGTATAGATTCTGCTCTCTTTTTATCGTGGATTAAAAATCTGGATTTCCCCAACAGCCTTCGCGGCTACAAAGACAACCTTTCACAGATCAGTTAAAAACTGAATAGATGACAACGAAGTTTCCCCTGGACAAAATAAGGAACCACATCAGTTAGCAAAAGGTCAAGAAAAAAGAAAGAAGCTAATAAAATGAAAATTACCCCCCCCCCCCCCAACAACAACAAAAAATGATGACATTCTAACGATTAACGTGGAAAATGAACCATCTAGTTGCTCCAAATAGAACAAGACTAGGAAAAACAGCGATAAAATTCTGCCAAAGTTTACTTTATTTTGTTAGAATTATGTAAATTTATATTGATATAATGGTTGACTATGGCCAAGGTTTGGCGCAGCTCCCACAGAAATAGCCGTTTAGTCTAACGCAGCCTTGGGGTGGACAGTTCCTGCAGGCTGCAGGCACTGGGTCAAAGAACTGTTTGCTATCGGCGCAACATACAGACCGGGCAGAAGGCAGGGGTTCATTGGCGTGCTTGCCAACACTGCTGGCAGCTGTACCAATTTTACAGAGTCTGATACCAGCCTGAAGATAGAAGTCCCCAACCGGATTTACTGGGCTTAGCGTATCGGTGTGCCCTTCCAATATCAAGCTCCAGCGACTGTACACTGACGCCAGGAATGCCGAGTTTTTATTCGATCCTCTGGAGTTCATACATAACTTTCGTCTCTCCGCACAGCCCGGGGTCTGATAGGGATGATCCACCAAGACATTGTAGCAACTGTGAGGGTTTTCCTGGTACCTCAGATCGAATTTTACAGGAGTAGTAAACTCGTATGTTCTGCCACCGGGTGTTATCGCGTTGTCTCCCATCATCTCTTTAGTCACGTGAACACTTAGGGTGTTAACGGAATCATAGGGCAGGAACAACTCGAAACGGTGGAAGAACCAGGCACTTTCGGCATCGTGCTGACTGACCCAGCCATTATCAATTAGCCACTGTTTATCTGGGATTTGGAAAGATACGGTATTGCCCCCGTATAGTGCACCTAGGTCAATTGTCCCCCTGGGGATAGGGTTATCTGCGGTAGCGTAAGTAGCTGGTATACGGGCGTATTTAACGATGTCATCAGTGGAGCACATGTCTCTGTCATACGGATATGCCACGAGGTAGTCATACTCCTCGCTGAAAGGGTCTTGAATTAGTCGCAGGCACTTTTCTGGCATAACTCCACCACTTTTGTACTCAATTAACGAGCAAGCGTCGTGTATCACCATGAGCAAACTAGTCTCAGAAAGTATGGAGATCTCCAATGCGTGGACCCTCAACTTGAGCATGTTTCTTTCTTTTTCCGCTTTTTCGAGTTCTGTCCGGACGTCCAATAGGGCAGTCGCGGATATCAGAGCAACGTTTGCACGGACGTATGATGCCATCGCCTCCAATAAGTCAAATTGGAGTTGATAATAGGCATTATAGGTCGCGATCATAATTGCTACATCCACCTTGGTATTGAAACAATCCCCTTTCGAGGCGAAAATATACATTGGTATAGACGACTGCACAGTCGTACCGCTGAACATTACTTCGCACAGCTTGTCAACGGTTTGGTCAAGGACCGCGCCAAACTCAACTATCATCGGCCCGGTAATACCAGGGTCGTAATCACTGTATGCCTTCAGGAAGTCCGTGTAGTATTTTTCCAAGTCCTTGTTTGCCATGTTCCCCTTCTCGGCTTCAGATATCATTTTTCGGACACTCTCGTGAAACACGGAGTTCTCTTCTACGGCTTTTAGCATCTTATTACTTATTGTACGGATCCTAGGGAAGACTTCTCTTTTTATAAAGTCCAGATGCACTGCTTCCACTGCGGCTACAGCCAGCTTATCCAATTTGTCCATCACGTCTAGGGGGCCCTGGCCGGGAGGGACTGGCACCACAGCCATAAACATTGCCGTCGCAAGCCTTATAGAAAGCGCAACCATTTCAACAGTCGTAGCGTTGACGGCATTACCAAACAGAGATCCCAGCTTTGGTATGAGTGCCTCACCGCTCTCATTCAGGGACTTCTTCTGGTCGGCTAGACGCCCATAGATGAAGTCCACGTCGGCCTGTGATTTGTCCTGGTCGTACTTAGCCAGCTCACTGAAGTAGTTCCCAAGGTCATTTTTGAACTTGTTGACAACTGCCGTCAACTCGTCAAATCCCAATCTCATGAATTCACGTAGACCGGAGTGTATCTTCACTGCAGTGGCACGAAGGGATTTTTGCTGTAGAATCCTATGCATGTGGTACTGTGTCTGTAGGATCCTTCTCGTGACAGTGGATGAATGCCTGAAATCGGCCAGGGTCTTCATATTCGTTGCGCATGTGTGTATTCGACACAATAGGGATTTTCTGTTCTCCGGTTCCATGCAGCTATTGGGAGGGCAGGTTATGATCTGATTAGCGGCGTAGAGTTGAATGTTTGGGTCAGGCTCATTTCTGTACCGCTCCAGTTCCTCTACGAGTTTAGTGTACTGTGCGTTTTCAGTCTCATTTGTCGGTTCAATTGCCCAGAGGAAAGTGGAATCAATAACGGACAGATTGACCGACGGCGGGAAGGGAGAGCGACACCTGATAACGTTGAACCGATAATTATTGGTGTTTTGCCTACCAAGAAAGAACTGCTTTAGTCGCGGGTTATAGTGCAACCATGAGTATTGCTGTGCGAAGCTTTGGTCTACTGTAGCTGAGTAGTTAAACCTATTGTTCAAATCGTGTGGATCATACGCCAGGATATTATCGCGAGTGACGTAATACAATTTGCCACACAGCATGAAATACTGAGCGTGAGTGGAGTAAGTATCAACTAGTTCAAACGGCATAGTCGTCTGGTAGATTACCGTGAAGTCGTGTGGATCCAGCAGCTGCAACACCGCATTGGAGTCTGTTCCGCCATCATACAACAACCACATGCCAACTTCGTCGATTAAGAGTAAAAACCTATATTTGCAACAATGTTGACTATAGTCGTCATAGTAAGGCACATCATAAAGTGTCTTTTCAAATATAACCGCACCCGTTTGTACATCTGCTTTTACCAAAACATGAAATGAGTTATCATTGTACTTATTAAATTTGCGACAGTACACATAGCCGTTCATTATGCGCACAGAAGGGAGAAAACAATAGACATTCATACGTATCTCCTTCAAATTCTGGTCATGATAATATAGCTTGTTGTTCTCTTTCAGATCTGCATACGAGAGGAAGTGTCTTACTACGAAGCATGGCCCGCGTTGAGAACCCGCGAGCAATTCCGGCGAACAAAATTCACGGTAGAAGGCATAGTAGACCGTGGTGTCATTTTGGGCCACCACATCTTGCAGTACGATCCCGGTAAGGACCGGATATCCAGAGCTCCCTGCGCCATCATACTCCAGCATTTCACCTGGACCGATGGCCGTTAGGTCTCGGCAGTCGGCTGAAACGTACACAACCACATTGAGTGTATCTACTCACGCATGTAGGATTCAACATAATCAAAACACGCACAATTAGTATGCATAATGTTGATTGCCACGAAACTAATTTATAATCAAGATTTAGGTTTGGAAAACTTCTGACAATCCCACCGTTACACTGCGGCCTTCGACGGCCACATTGTGATAATTATGAGTAGTTTGTCCACCATGTCCACATCAAGTTTCGTTTAGCCTAATCGGAATGTTATTGGGTTGGTCTAACCAGATAATGACGAATATAACTACAATATCGGTCGATTTAGCTGGATAATGGTGAATAAAAGGACAACTACGCGTCCTTACACGATACATCCGGACTAACCAACCAAGTAAAACGCCTCGATCACCACGCTGTGATATTTTTGTGTGGTCAGAACAGAAGGTATTTCCGGCCTGAGCGCTAAGTACTGTGGTGTTATCTCCTCGAACCGGTAAATCTATTAACTTTTAGGCGTTTATTTGTAAGCACGGAATTTTATAGTGAGACACTGCTCTTAACTTGTTAGATAGTTGCTGCCCAGTAACCAGGCTTTATAAGGTTGTTTATACAGAGGGATATGTAGGAAACACGGACAGCGAACATCAAACAGTTTAAGAAAGTAAGCGATTGTTATATATTCATTTTGTTACGGTGGATATTTTGCACCTAGGTTCTTTTGTTTGTTCCAGAATAAATGGCAGAGGATCAAAGGTCAAATTGAACTACTTATTATTAAAACTAACTTTTGAATGGTCAATTACAAAATATACAAGAATTCACTGAATAATACAACTATTACACCAGCATAGTTAGTCACAGGTATACTCGCACACACACGGTTTACTTTACAGCCGAAAAGTAGTGCGGGACAAGTGTTAAATTCTGGATAATCCTGAGTCCAAAACAACAGTTCTTAAAAATTCTCTATGTAAACGTGATACCTATTCTCGTTGTTAGATAATTCTTTGAAATTCAGAGACCTAACACATAATGTGCACATTAAAGGCCATACATCCGAGTGGATTCGACTATACATCGCCTATACACCAACCACGGTCACCCAGAATCACCGCTCGGTGATTCTTTCACTGGAAGGCTTAACAACCTTCTCGGTTCTTATCCGTTTCCTCAGGCTTGGTAACTACTTCTGAACTGGCTCTACACACACCACAGTCAGCTGATGATTCTATGGCCAAACGGCAAGTTTTTAACATGACATATCCGTGATCATACGACCCTTTATTTTAAGGGGGCGGGGGGGGGGGGGGGGGGGTGCGCTGCCCGCAAAGGGAACCGGAGTTTCCTCGCCGATTTTTACGTAAGCCAAGCCCCACCGGTAACGCGCAGCAATGCATAACGACCGCAGAACACA
>JAAUYG010242634.1_pt1 | contig 10251 bp, 7 predicted proteins | sample 7278091 | NCBI WGS metagenome assembly JAAUYG01 (sample SAMN14350201, study PRJNA611818) | marine sediment metagenome | isolation source: surface marine sediment (0.6m) | place: French Polynesia: Moorea | collected 2018-08
AAGCACCTAAGATTACTGTTCACAAGTAATATTGTTGGCTACTGGTGGAAGCCGTGCCGAATATTACTGGGAGACAGTAAGCTTACTAAATATAGTAAGCTCCCTGACTGCCCTGTATGGAACATTATAGGAAAAGTGATGTTTGGGAAAACAGAACAATATGCGAGAGACAAATTGAGGTGAAAGATTAAGGTGTCCTCAGCTGGATTCGCACGTGTCTCCTGCTGGGTAAACGGGCCTCTTCTGCACTGCTATAATAGAGAAATATGTGGACTGAGAGGCAATACGCGCAGACTTTAAGCAAGCAACTGAAATGCTCCTATCCGTGGTGTTAAAAAAGCTTTAAATAGTTTTAGAGTAAAGAACTTACTCTTGTAATGAATGGTGTACAAATTGAATATTTAATAAAGACTCAGTGTACATGTACGTCAAACAATGGGCGCTGATGAGTCGACGCTTACGTCATCTTACCGTCGCCTATCATTTCGCTCATCCGCATCCACATCAACATTTCAGCCATAATCGTGTCGAAAATTGTAATTTGTACCAATGTTATTATTCAACTACCTACAGCCCGAGGTTAAATAAGTTTTATATCATCTTAATATCTTATTGAAAGTAAATTCCAAAACATCGTTAAGAGAATAAATGGAAATTAAAGTTTTAGGTGGTATGCTCGTTGGTAAACTTGTGGGGTAACGTGTGGTATACCTTATAATAGACGTACAATTAACATTCGTTTCTACCTGAATGAACATTTCCCCCCACGTGTTATAGGGCTAAATCGACTAGCTCGTGTCTTGCTTTTATCTGCCAATGTCCCAACATGGGAATGATGTATGGTGTATGGTCAGTCCATCTGCAGTGTGTTTGGCACACAAATATTAATATGTGAGGACCTGTGACACCTGTGACTTAGAGCTGCTATAGAAACGGTGTTCTGAATAGGAAAACGACCTTTCTGTAGCCTTAAGACCATGCTCTTGCAGTGCTTATACCGATGGAAAGGGCGACACCAGCTTCCCTATTACTGTTGGACTATTTATGGAACAATTGGCTGGCTAGGCAATAGCCGGTGCTTGCACAAGATTGACAACGTGGGATATCTTAAAATAACGCAAACTTCAACTCAGCACACAAATGTCTCAAGGCTAATGACATTGAACCGTACAGGCTTTCGAGATTGACAACCATGTAAAAGAATACAGTGTCTAATGACACACATGTGACCTTCTGGTTGTCAATTGAACACTACTACTACTGCTGCTGCTGCTGCTGCTGATGATGATGATGATGATGATGATGATGATGATGATCATCATCATCATCATAATGAAAGTATTGTTTCATAAACGAAAGTATTGTTTGGATACATGTATGCTCCGCGTGTGTTCATTTTGAACTGGTAACGTGAAATAATTAGTAATGGTCTTATCATCCCCTTGTGAAGTTAGGATATCAAACGTGTCGAAACGTTCAAAGGAAATTTTAAGGACTCTCTCTCTCTGTCTCTCTCTCTCTCTCTCTCTCTCTCTCTCTCTCTCTCTCTCTCTCTCTCCTATTATATTAATTTGTATGTAAGACACTGCAATGAACAACAGAAGGGGTAATTCGTTCAGACAAAACATCCACAGATGCAAGGAAAAGACAATAGACCCGCTAATTAAAGTCGAATAGAAAATATACATGTAAAGTCTCCTTTGTTTTTTACCTTTCAAGGATAGACACTCTGTAGACGATGGGACTCGATTGTTTCTTATAGAGCTGCAGAGGTGTTCCTGATGGGATGTAGATTAAGCATTCCGTATGTTATTTCGGAGACTGAGGCTCTTCTGGACCTCTCCCAATTCCTTTCCTTCAAATAGCTGAGTCTTTTGTGCCACAGTATGCTTTTGGCATAGCATCGATTGACCTTAATTTTGGAGGTCACAGCTGTTTTTAGTGTCATACGTATTATACAAGGGAACATAAGGATCGTTACATTCCTTGGCTGCTTTCTATAAAGTAAGCAATACAATGGGTTATACATTATATTAGATGGAATTTCTTTCGATTTAATTGAGCAGGGCCCTTGCCTTGCATATATTATTGGATTTCTAAAGTCCCTAGCATTTTATGTTCGGGAAATAAACACCTAAATATAAACTTAATATAACAGAGTCAAGACCTGATTTACTCCATCCATAGCTTTTTTATCAGGTTCATCACATCATACTTCTAAAATGAAATATTTAGTAGACCTGATAACACAAATAAATAAAATACCCCTAAAATACTACCTCTAAAATGTCTGTAAAATAACTCAGTAAATTAAATTTCTATATGTATATTCATTCTTTGATCTTATCCCTATCTTATTCGTATTACATGAATCACACCGCGATTATTATCCGTGATTATTACAAACAAAGAAATGTAATAAAATATTAATTTTAATCGCAATTCTATTCTTTGGACCGACCAAGAGACTTGATAAGATTCATCGCATTGATAAAATGCACCACAAAGCATCTCCGCCATGGCAATGATAGCACTGAAAGGCTCCATAAGCTTCAGCATAATGCATCTAGCACAAATTTAGAACAAAGCACTAATCCCCGGCAACCAGTTCTAATTGACTTAAACCACGAAACCACGAAAAATGACATACTACGTCACGAATACAGCAGCAATACTGCTGCATAAGTTTACACGGAGTGGAAACTGTTTCAGTTAAATTACTCAAAACATAGAATATGCCAGTCAATTTTGTAATATCGTTCAGTGGTATAGAGAGAACACTACATCTTCTGCATAGGAACCTTTCGGCCGCATTTTCTTGTTGCAAAGTATATGCAACTTTTCTCTTATATCAAAGGCCTTTAATAAGTACTTCCTTTTAAAAATGCCATTTCCAACTGGACTTACACATGAATTTGCATTAGGAGCAAAATCTAGCCAGCGTCAGTATATTTTTGGCTGGCTGGGTTCTGTTACTGTTCACCAGTGTTAAATGTCTACATTTCCGACAGATGATTTTTGTCCCGTTTTAGTTCCGTTGTGCTTACGCGTTAGAGCTACTGGCGTAGAGCGTGTGTCGTGTGTCTGTCGTACATAGTCCATCCATCGTCTTTTATCTCAGGTTTCACATATTAAACCGACACTTGGATCCGGGCGAAGAATTATTGTAAGCTACGCATCCTCCATATCTCTAGACCACTTTCTTTTTTTTATAATTATTTGTTTCATTTTCAATTGATCACGATTTTTTGTTTGAGTAAACATTGGACTCTATTGGAACGAACTGTGTAGACGCTACTTTCAGCCCGATTTCAAGCAAACTTTATGATAAATATGTAAGTCATGTTAGGATTGTCAGGGGACTACTACTATTACAGCTTCCATCCAATTTCAATCAAACTTTGTGAATAGTATGGTAATTGGTGGGTAAAATCAAGACTATTACGTTTTGGCTATCTGCAAAAAAAAAATAAATAAATAAATAAATAATAAACAACTAAAAATTAATATAAATTTAAGTTTTCTTAACACAGGACTACCTGTATATGGGACTGGAAATGCTACTGTTATATGCGGGCCATTACTCAGTACGAACTAAATGTACAGGGGCTGATGGTGTTTCTTGGTCTTAAGAAACACCCTACGAATATTCTACTCTAGTATCATACTCTGATGATTCCGTGCCTATAAAACACGAACAGGGTTAATGGCGTTAATTATTCATTGCCTGGTGCATAGTATTATACCTTATCGTTTAACTTTCGCCATTCTAATACCTTAAACACTGGGCTGGGTAATAGGTAGAGAGTGGGTGTAGAGTCAGATATTATCACATGTCACGTCTAATGTAATGCTTCTATCGACTCCTTGTTCGGCTTCTGATCTACTAATTCTAATCCTTCCTTCTGTTACTGTCTGTTTACTCCTGTTCTGCTCCTGTTATTTTCTCATCCTGGCTATTCCTTTCTGGTTTTTTTTTCCATTCCTGCTTCTCGTCTCCTAAGTTCCGCTCTCTCGTGCTCCAAAGTTCCGATTCCCGACTGACTGTATGAGAACATGGCGCAGTACAGGCTATTACGTTTCTTGGCAAGTTTTAAAAATTTTGTGGCATAAAAAATGCTTTACAATTTTAACATGACAGTCGATGTCAAAAATGTACGTGCACAATATTTTGAGAAAGACTTCTCACCTTTGCACAGATAATTTAATAGGATTGTGGTGTGGGATACGGTTTATTACTACATGTATCTTAGCGATCTCTGAAAATAAAAAAGATACGACATTTAGAAAATAAATTAACTCAGATGCAGTGCATTGCCAGCAGTCACAAACCTGTGTTGGTTTCATATGGAAAAGGGTCAATCAGGTCTGGAAGGCACCTGTCCCTTATGTGCGTGCTAAGGACACCTACTAATGGCTTTCTGTGGGAAGAGGATATGTCGGAAACTGCAGCAGCGTTCAGGGAACAAGGCAATTAGATAATTAGATCAGCCAGCGATGATTAAAGGGCCCATATACTAGTAGCAGTTGTATCGTTGCAAAGTATTCACATGCAACGATTCGCACATGATCTCATGGCTTGCGAATGAAGTCTAAGTTGACCAATTAAGACATTACCGGCTGTACAAAATTCCCATTAATAAGTCCCAATACTCGGCTTCCGATGATCGACTCGCAAATGGCAACTGCAATAATGGCAATCTGGGCACACAATAATAACACTAAATAGTAAGTCCTTTCATTATCTGGGATGCCTCACGTTTCCTCTCAGGTGATGCCGATTTGATGCAGCGAGCTTTGTTGGAGGCACATGGACATGTTTGTAGTACATGGAAGCACTCGAACGTTGGTCGAACGTTCAACGCGTCTGCCGGGGTTTCCCAAAAAGCGCAAAAAGGAATTTTGGCCAATGCATTCTAAGCGTGCTACATGCAGAGACAGCAAACTAATCATATTGTCATAAATCGTTATTTGTCACATTTCGATATAACCCGACCAGAGGCTGGGTTCATACACAATAAACCTCTTACATAGCAAAATGCATAAGCATATACCGGACAAATATCGGCATGTATCTCGGCCCGAAAATAAGCCCAACCACCCCATCACCACCAACACCACCACCTCCTGCTGTCACGCATCCACCACCACACCATGTGTAGAAAGAGAGTATCAATACAAATTTTGGACCTTTTGCCAAATTTCAAGTTTTCGGCTCAACTATATCAATTTGAAAATGGAACTATATCTCAAACAACAGATGAAAAGCAAAAAAAGCTCAATTTCGCCACGTGGGCGAGAAAAATTACTAATTAGCTAAAGAAGTTTTGCATATATAATTTCTAGAATATCTTTCAAACATCAAGTTTCATGCCAAAATAGGGCAATTTTGAAAATTGGCCTGCAGCTCGGAAACAGCCTGCGGTAGTGTCAATTTCGACCTCTGGATGCAAAGCGTGTAATAAAAAATGACTAATTTTGGAAATTGCTGCCAGTATAGTATATGTATTCAGTAAAAACTTCAGTCTCTGTGTTTATACCAAAACCTGGCTTGCAGACCATGAATTTGCTTGCAGATTCAAGTCGTCTAGTCTTTGCCCATTTCTTTTTCGAACGCCCCGATGAACACGATGCCCACACACTGGATGTTGATCATCAAAGAATCATCAAACTACATGTAAGTCAGTAGATCTGTAAAGCGCCATAAGGTGTGATGTCCGAATATATTCGTGAATGGTCTCTTATAATAATACCCTAATTAATTTTACCCTAATTGAAGCTATTTAACTGCTGCAGTAATGCTGCTGTATGAATTTAAACGGGGAGGCTATTGTTTCTGTATACTAACGGCATTTTAGTTAGCTCAGTGAAACTGGATTTCTGACACATTCTGCACAGGTGAACACATGAATTTGCCTGTCCGACAAAGTTTACGATATAATAATAATTATCAGATCACGCCTGAAGAGTTTCTGATAACAGACTGACATCATCAAACCTCTTTGATCAAGCACGAATAAAACTGGTATTTAACATATGAACTTACTAATAGTTTATGTTCCTGTTTATAATGTTTAATGCACTAATATCGTTTCCAAGAACAGGCCAACAAGAGGTCCATTCCCCCTGACATTCCGCAAAGGCAAACAGTTTCAAATCCCTTGTATAACTGTTTTGCTATGGGATCGCAATGGGATCACGCATTATTTTTCGAAAATTACGTTTTTTTTTTTATTTTTTCCACAATTCTGCTACAATGATTAATTTAAATTTTCGCTATAACATTCGTATAGTTTGCAGCAGTGCATAGATTTTTACAAATCAACCAAGTAGTTTTAGTTGAAGTATCTCAGGAAATTTACAGTAACATTAATTTTCTGCTTGAAAAGACAACGTGCCATTTAAAACAATCATTTTCGAACAAGCCTTGCGCAGCGAATGACCAAAAGATGCCCTTAACAGGTTAAAGGTATCCCTTGGTAGGGGCGTTGCCAGCTTTTTTAAAGGGGGGTTTCGAATGTTTGTGAAGGTCTTGTGGCAAGGGCCGAATGCGCGCCGCCATGCTAGGAGGGCATGCCCACCCCCACCCCCCCATACCCGAATTTTGTATTGATTTCAGGGACGCTCTGTTGTTGCATGTTGAGACTTTTCTGATGGATACACAGCACACCATTGAAACCTTTTAATACATATCTTTAACAGAAAATTGCTATACAAGTCGCTTTTTTCTGTCTATCCATTTTCTTGGAACCTCTTTAATGAACAGGGTGATGAATTGATGCCAATCTGAAATTGGGTCCCTGCATGGGGACACTACGAGAATATATATGGCACACCGGTACATGTCATCTTGTAGAGTATTCAAGGTCAATAATTGCCCTATCTTATTTGTTTATTTGTCATAAAGTAAACTTCCTGGTTCCATCTTTCGTGGGCGCAGCTCCATGTACGCCTGACAACAAGGTCTAAATCTACAGGGTGGGAGTAGTGGATTTGCATGAGCACAAGGGGCGTCAGTCGGTCTTGGCACATCGTTGATCTCATGTAATTGCTAAGACGTCGTAGCACACGGTAGCTCCTTTCACACTCACATGAGGAAACTGGGAGTCTACAGGCTGTGCGTAAAAGAGTGTGAATATTTGGGAAAGGGATTTTGTTGCATTCGCTCAGAGCTTGCATGCATGTAACTGCACGGTCGTGAGCAATCTTTTCCATATTCACGTCCCTCCAACCGGCAAGCTCTTCCTCTACAGTTTCCGAGGACGGCAAGTCAACACTGTACACATGTACAGCGATACAGCTTATGAAAGGTCAACATCTCTGTCACAAAATGACCCCAGGAACAACGCCTAGAAGGCGACTGTATTTGTTAGACATACCAGAGAACTGGGCTTCAAGGTCATTAATAATATGCTGAAGAAAAGGGATGGCTAGATTTCGGAGGTAGTAGCTCCTCACTGAGCAGTAGCATGGCTCAGAGCAGCTATAGAACGTTTCTGCAGGAGTATTGCTGCGATGTTGCTGACGTCCTGCAGTGCGTGGCATCATAGGGTACTCCCCAACTTTTTCTGCCATCCGTTGTGCACGGAAAACCATCTATTAAAATGAGCATTGATGTCCTATCTCATCTTGGCATATTCTTCTTTCACAGATTGAATCAGCCCTTAACAGGTTGCGTCGAATATGTCGATGGCTTTCTTCTGGAGCTTAACAGATATGTCCTCCAGCCGTGACAAAAGCATGTATACAGTCACGACTGTTATTATGAAGTCAACAGTGGTCAAGGCATGAAGGACGGCACTTGCGTTTGACTTTGTAGTTGGATCCCAATCCCGCCCAGTAATACGTTGGTTGCATCCTTTGTCGTTATGCATTCCAAAGACAATAACTTTCAGTGCAACCGGGATTATGTGAACATAAGCTTGATAGAAGTGACGATGGGCTTCCTGCCTTTCAGCCCATCGGCTTGCACATAAATCCAAGAGTGGCTTTCGTCTTGATGTTTCTGGTAGATCCGTTTTTATTATATCTTTTAAAGGTGTTTCTCATTTGGGGCTGTTATTAAAAAAAACACACAGGTTTCCTTGAATTTGTCTAGCATATTCCGAACTCCCACCAATTTTCAGGCATGGACAATGACGAGGTTTACACAGTGCCCGGAACAATGAGTATAAATGGCCAGAGGAGACAGTCTCTTAATGTAGCCTTGAACGCCATTCTTAGCGCTAGACATTGGAGATGCACTGTCATAGCCCTGCCCACATGATGCACCGTCACAGGCCTGCCCACGTGTGTCCTCTATCGGCAGTGTCAAACGATCTAAGGCTGCCTCAATTTCTTTGCCAATGGCGAGCCCAATAATTTTCATCAAAGAAATGAATTCAATGAATTCTTCTCGAGGTGTGTTGGTCTCGTCAACAAACCTTATGCATAAAGGCATTTGCTCCTTATAAATTATTGTGACAGGAGACATTATCATCAGCCATTATGGTATAGAACTTTGCAGCTTTTATCTCGTCTATGATTGAGCGTCGAATCATATCACCAATGATTTGGTTTATGACTTCGTTCTGGCTTGAGGGTGACCTGCAGTGCACATTTTTCTTCTCTGGTGTTTCAATATGCCGTTTTAAAGTGGCTCGGACTCGGACAGTACTTTAAGGGCAACGAGAAAATTTCCAGATTTTTTTCATCATCGTGTTCCATTTTCCCGCTTGACACTGGCGGCTACAATACAATACTGCTTTGCTAATCAATTTTTAATTAGTATATGCTTATTTTCCTCAATGGGCAAACAAAGGGGTATGATGATGCCCCTTTGTTTGTCAGTATTGATCATACATGGCAACGTTTGTGATGGATTATCCAACGAATTTTGAACGTTAGGGCATCAGATGGCAAATGGCAGATGCGTGATGGGATCCTGAAGCATGGTTCTTGAGAGTATCAGATAGTTTTGTCCATTTTGTTAATGGAGTATTTAATAAGGCTCCCTTGGACTCCCGTTGCCTAGCAGCAAACGGCGCACAGTAGATGCAGAACACGCCGTCAAGGGATGGGCTGTACACTAGCCATGGATATTTGTCAAGCCACTTTCCATTGAAGGCCCTGTTGCATTTGTTCATGTAAATGTAGGGGTACATGTGTGTAATTTAGAGCCGGCCTAATATGGTTTGTCAACAGATTATATTTTTGCCCTGGTGATACGGCATCAATAGCAGCAATTGCAAATATACAATGTCCAAGTTGGCCATTGTGTATTTGCTCTCGTGCTACTCGCTCTACGATTAAATGACATAACTGAACGATTGTACTTTCCCTTTATGGTGAAATAAATTCATATCTCTGATATATCTCTGCTTCATATTTCTGAAGTTACCACAGGAGCTTTGTGTGCACTACAAGAGGGCACTCCCAGAAGAACAAGCTACTTGTAAAAGATCTAAAGAACTGCAGCCGAAGTGAATTTTGAAATGTCGGTCCTGTATAAGAAAATGAAAATGTCAACCCCAGCCCCAAATATTGTAGTTCCAGACACGGAACATATTAATATCTTGTTGAAAGAAAACATGCTTGCGTTTAAAATGATTAATGATATTTAGAAAAATAGACAAGAAATGGTCTGCCCATGCAGGAATGGTGGGATAGGTACCACAAATTTAAGCTTTAATTATGATAACCTTCCTCATAAAATATGTTTTACCACGTTTCACAGACTAACATAAATTATTTGACCCATAGGCAACGCCTGGTTGACAGCATGTCTCAAGCAGGTCTAAAATACCAACATTTTTTCAGCTTTTATTTTTTTCTTATGAGAATAATAGATACATTAGTGACAAGATCCACTACCTCAACTTTCTAGATGTGCCTTCAAAATAGTCATCGTCAGTACATTTTTCAGGCACCATGTCGAAGTACAGCAGGGGGTCCGGCCTGTTTCGCTGCCTGTTGTGTATGCTGCTTATTCTGAGGGCGACTAGTCTTCAACTACGTGGGGCAGGAGCATCTTTCCCCGGCGAAGTCTATAAAAGCTGGATGTCATTCTTCAGGTCTGACTCGCCTTTTAACGTGTAAAGAATAGACTGCATTTAGGGCATAGATGATGATGATGATGATAATGATGATGATGATGATGATGATGATGATGATATCAAAGTTTAACGGCACATCAACACCAAAAGGGTCATACAGTGCCAAAACAGTTGTAAACTGGCCTACGAGTCTAAACAGAGTCCACTAGAAAATAAT
>JAAUYG010012818.1_pt1 | contig 10250 bp, 12 predicted proteins | sample 7278091 | NCBI WGS metagenome assembly JAAUYG01 (sample SAMN14350201, study PRJNA611818) | marine sediment metagenome | isolation source: surface marine sediment (0.6m) | place: French Polynesia: Moorea | collected 2018-08
GTCCCATCGGTATGCGTTTTCGCGGGTAATCTTCCATCTTTCAACATGCAGGTATCGTAGTCCGCCTTAATTTTTTTGTTTGTTGATGCGACATTGACAGCGCTCGGCAAGGCGCCCAGGAGACCGAACGCGACGCCCCATCCAGCTGTTCGCCAGTAACTTTTCGACGTTCGGTTATAGACTTGTTCTAAAGTCAAGGCAGAACTTTCGACGTGGTTAGGGCCCTCTATTTGGGCGTATTCGACCCCGATAAAGCAAGGATTCTCTCCCACATTATCGATGCTGACCTTAACGGGGAGAATGCCTAACGCGATTAGATCCTCATCGAAATATGATTTGAGGCTCTGCTTTTCGTGAATGGCCATCATCATGACTTCCACGTCGTTTATGACCTGTTTCTCAAGCTGGCATTCCGGATTCGAAACAAGGTCAGGCGTTTTGATTGAATCATGAGTTGCACATCCCAAAAACGAGACCGAAAATAGAATCAAAATCGACATCAGTTTTTTCATTTCAAACCCCAGTCTTTTTTCATTTAACCCCATATTTAAAAAAAGCCGGCTTACCATGATGGCAAACCGGCTTTAGCTGCTTTCATAAGGGGCAACTTGGCCAACTTGGTAAGATCCGAAACTTACCGTCCCAACCTCGCGATAGGTACGGACGAGTCCCGGTTCTCCATCATAACTTATAGTGATGTTTACTTTAGGCGGCCCCTGAATGCTCACTATTATTCATACATTTTACTTTGATCCTTATCCTGTGTCAATTCATTTGAACCTCTTTTTATACCCATAAACCGCAATAGCGTTCGATCAGAAAGGGGTAGTTAAAAAAAGTAAAAGGGTTCATCTAAGGAATCAGTCGTGTCCGATTAAGAATCGAATAAATTCAGTCATTATCTGATCGAATGTGTCACTGGATATTGTCTCGGTGAAGACCCGATCCTCGCGATTGTAAAATCCAAATGTCGTGAGCGGTAATAGACCGCCCCTCAGGTTCGCTTCGATCGCGCTCAGGCTGACGGATTGATCGATTTGATGTTTTTGGCGATCGGCATCGTTCACCATCAGCTTGATCAATGCTCGAAATAGAGCCTCGATAATTATCGAGCCTTTTGCGTATGGGTAATTCATTTCGATACGATAAGTTTTGTCGGATGATTGGCGTTAGCATTCAATCCGGCAACTTGCAGAGGTGGTTTGTTTGCAGGGCGGGAACCCTGCGATCCTGCCTGGAGCCGGCACACTGTGAACCGACGGATAAAAAGGTCGATACTGAATCCCGCAACGCAGGCATCCAACGAAATTGCAGAAAATCATCCAACAAAATGTATTTGATCCAGTCCTATGGACAGGCTCCTTTTCTTCTTAGGTCCCCCCCGGCCCGACATCGGGTTTCGATAATCGGGGTTGCCAGAACCTATCCACTAAGGCTAATGGTGAACAGCCGGGTTGGCGACTGGCGCATTGAGATCAAGCGGGAGTATTCGCCTTTGGGCTATCGATTTCGGATCAAGAGAAATGGGCCTTTCATCCACCTCCGGTATCGGAGCACATGCTTCAGGTCTCGTGGCTTGGGCACATATTCAGAGCGATGGACGATAATCGCAAAATCATTCACATGGACATGGACGCCTTTTATGCGTCTGTGGAGCAACGGGACAATCCGGAGCTGAAAGGCCGGCCGGTGATCGTCGGTGGCGAACCCCAGGGCAGGGGGGTGGTGGCGGCCTGTTCGTATGAGGCCCGCAAGTTTGGAATTCATTCAGCCATGGCCTGCGCCACCGCGTACAAGCGATGTTCACATGCCGTTTTCATCCGCCCCAGGTTCGATGTTTACAAGGCCGTTTCCCTGCAGATCCGAAATATATTTCTGGAATACACCGACTTGATGGAACCGCTGTCATTGGATGAGGCTTTTCTGGATGTCACCCAGAACAAAAAGGGTATTCCTTCGGCGACACGGATTGCCCAGCAAATTCGAAAACAGATCTTTCACGTGACGGACGGTTTAACCGCTTCCGCGGGTGTTTCGTTCAACAAGTTCCTGGCCAAGGTCGCTTCGGATTTCAATAAGCCCGATGGTATCTTCGTCGTCACCCCTGAACAGGCCCCAGATTTTATTGACCGGCTTCCCATACGAAAGTTTTTCGGTGTCGGCAAAGTAACCGAGGAGCGCATGCTCAACCTTGGGATTAGAACCGGTGCGGACTTAAAAAAGTTCAGCATCGATGACCTGGTCCACCACTTCGGCAAGGCGGGCAGTTACTATTATCATGCGGCCCACGGCAGGGAGGACCGGCCCGTCCAGCCTGAACGTGAGCGAAAATCCTATGGCAAAGAAACGACTCTGGGCGCCGATACGAATGACACTCGCCAGATGATGGACGTCCTAAGCGGCATTGCCGAGAAAGTATCGGAGGGATTACGGCGTGAGGGTCATCAGGGCCTGACCCTGACATTGAAGGTAAAATACCACGACTTCCAGTCGATCACCCGCAGTGTCACCTTCCCGGAGCCCATCGGCGATATCGACGTAATCATCGAAAATGTGGAGAGATTGCTAAGAAACACCGAAGCCGGGGAAAAGAAGGTGCGGCTGCTAGGGCTATCTGTTTCCAATTTTCTGGGGGGGCAAAAAACAACCAATGGATGGGCGCAGATCCCGCTGCCGTTCAGTGTCAAGGGCTGAACATTGGTAAGATTGCAACATACCCCGGTATCGCCCCCTGCTTCGAGCACGATCCGTGGGGATTTGGGTGCGGCCACCTTTTTAAGTCCGGTGCTGTTTTTGTTCCGGTCTTCCGATAAAAAAACTTCGCTGGAATGATCGAAAGGGATTGTGCATGTGGCTTTTCGTCGGGGCATCTTGTATTCCAGTCACGAATGAATAATTTAGCGAAAAAATAGGGCACGGTATCATCTGCCCAAGGATGCGGAATGAAACAGGAGGTTTCATTTTCTGGCATTTTTTTCCTGAATCAAACAGTGGAGAATTCCAATGGAACAGTCCAAGTTGCCGGACGATAGTGAACAAAAGCATCAGGATTTTTACATCAAGCTGCGGGAAAAGGTCACTGCCTGGTACGGGGACAAGACCGAGAACATGCCGGAATATGCCAACTATATTCTTCTGGTTCCCGACTTTTTCTATCTGCTCGTCAAACTGACCCTGGACGACCGTGTTCCAGCCATCGAAAAAGCCAAGTTTGCCGGCGTGCTCGCCTATGTATTCAGCCCCATCGATTTCTTGCCCGAAGCGGTTTTCGGCCCTTTGGGCTACCTGGATGATCTGGTATTAGCCTGCTATGGCTTGAACCTTTACATCAACAAACAGGAGGAGGCCAACCAGGCGGTGGTCAGCGAGTTGTGGCCGGGGGACCAGGATGTGCTGACGACGATCCAATCCGTCCTGCAGAAAGCTGACAAATGGATCGGCTCCGGCGTGCTGGAAAAATTGCAATCGGTGTATGCGAATTTTTCCAAAAAGCAAGAGAATCAAAAGCCTCCTGAAGCAGACGCGGATTCGGAATCCCATTAATGTGAACCGGACTCCATGTCAGCGACCTGTCTGTCATTGAGGTTGGCTTTTGAGAACATTCTAGTCAGGTGCTGTGGCAGGTCGACAAAAAATAGCTGAAAGCCTATCAGTCGGATCCACACTCCCTGACGGAGCCATAATCGGCTGCAAATCAGCCGATTAACAGTCAGGAGACGCTGGATTATTTCGGCTTTTGAGATAAGCGCATAAAGCACTTCCCTGGAATCTAGCCTGTACGCCTTTCTGAAGGCTCGATCAATACGACGACCCCAACACTCGATCGGAACGGCCCTATACCGTTCCCGGACGGAAAATGCCGAGCCGGCCCAGTCAATAAGTTTATCCTGCCACAAAGGCGCAAGGAGATGGCGTCAATCAAGCCTTATTCTCTACCCGGCTTCCTTGATTCAAACGCTCAGCGCAAGCTCTGAATATACCTCGTCCGCCCGTATGAAAACCGGATCGCTTTTCTTGTCGGGATCATATCCACTGTAGGCCAACGGGTCGATATGATCCGACCATCCACAGAAAGTACACTGGATGACGCGATTGGGCAGCAAATGGCCGCAATCCGGACAAAACTCGTTGTCCATTTCGCCCTCCCCGAAGATGACCTGCACCTTCTCTAAAGTGGTTATGATTAACATAGTGCCCGGCGCTATTCGACCGCATTCGTGTTATTGCGCCAAGCTCTGAACCCTTAGGCTTCATCTTACGTGAACGTCGATAATGAGGTTCACCCCCCTCAAACCGATTCCAGCCATTGAAACTTCCGCCGTCATCCCATGCCTCGTGTTGGGCGGAATGGTCAGCTTGAACTCGCGCCTTGCCTGGACCACCTCGTAGCCACGGCACGTTTGGCAGTATCGTCCATACCACCACCTGTCCTGACTGCATTGGGGGCAAGGTGCCATCACCGGTACCGTAACGGGAAAAATGCCGCCCCGTTCCGCTTCCTCGCGAGACAGAACGATTTCCATGTAGAGATCTTTGTCACCGGAACGCGAAGGAAATTGACGGTAAATGCCCGGTACAAAGCCTTCGAAGAAGGCATCCAGGATGGATTGCGGCGACCGGATTTCATTCAACAGGGACGAAGGGGGCGTGACGGCCACATCCGGATCGGCAGTCATTATGGGGACATCACGCCGGTTTAGCTCGGTGTCGTGGGCACGGCGTTTATCGATATCGGAGAGGACTTCGTAGGCCTCTCTTGCCTCGATGAACTTGTGAGGGTTGCTGTCACCACCCGCCATATCGGGGTGATAACGCTTAATGGCACTGCGGTAGGCGCGCTTGATCTGATTTGGGTTTGCACCCCGATCAATGCCCAAAACGATGTAATGATTCCTCGGCACCTGAACCTCCTGATGATGTGATATCGAGAAGGCGGCTGCAGCGGACAGCAGGGATCTGTTGGGAACCGATATGAAAATTCTAAACTGTAAGACAACGCCGGTAAGTGTTTTGGCCACTTACCGGCATATTACGGAAATTAGCTAGCCTTCACCGTTATTTTGCGTGGGGTCGCTTTTTCAACCTTTGGCAGCAACAGCCGCAGCACACCATCCAGCAACTGGGCTTCGATCTTGGCCTGATCGATAACCTCCGAGAGGGAAAACTGGCGGTAAAACCGCCCCATCGAATATTCGGAGTAGACCATTTCTTCCTTCTCGTCGCCCACCGGAACGATGTTGCCCTCCAGGGTCAGCGTATCGTCACGCAGATCGATCGACAGGTTGTCCGGTGGTACACCGGGCATATCCGCCAGCAGCGTAATTTCTTTGTCGGTCTCGAAGATATCGACACTCGGCGTGAAGACCAGGCCGGGACGCGTCTGCTCGGCGGGCTGGGCGAGTTCCTGTTTTTCGCGAACTTTGAGCTCTTGGGTATCCGTGGCAGCCATTTCGGAGCCTCCTTTCAATAATTGACCATTAATGGCGAACCGTAATCTGTTTGGGTTTGGCAGCTTCCGCTTTGGCAATCTTGATCGTCAGAATGCCGTTAGCCAACTCCGCATCGACCTTTTCCGCATTGATGTCTCCGGGGAGCGTGATCACACGGGAGAATGTACCCCCCTCGCGCTCGCGTCGATGGTAGCGGACACCATTGCCCTCCTCGGCGATTTTTCGCTCTCCCGAAATCGACAGGCTGTTTCCCGAGGCCTGAATGTCGAGCTTGTCGGCCTGGATGCCGGGCAGCTCAGCACGAACGAAGTAGGTTTCCTGATCCTCACTCAAATTGATCGAAGGGAAAACCCCGGCGGAAACCCGCCCTTCACGCTGGCCGCTGAAGGCATCGAACAACCGATCCATCTGGCGCTGCATACGATCCAGTTCGTTAAATGGGCTGCGAACTCTCCATGCGGGCACACCGTACATGCTGCGGTAAATCATGGCTAAGTCCTCCTTTTAATTATTATTATCCAACAAAAAAACTTAAGTATCATTCATTTGACCAGAAATTTAATAACGAAATATGACCTGTCAATATATATATAGTAAATTTATGTTGCATTACGAAATAGGTTAGTTATATATTGATAATAATTCAAAGCTGAATTCTTGGGAGCTATTCAAGCGATGGAAAAACCGACAGTGAAAAAGGCCAGGAATCTATCGATACCAAGGGCATCGGCCACTGTACTGCGTCGCCGACAATCGACCCGGGTCTCATTCAAGCTGACGACCAAATGCATCGAGGCAATGAATATCCTGGGTTCGCATCTGCGGCTCAAGCCCAAGTCATTGTTCGATCATATGGTTCAGGAATCGGAGATACTTGACGCGATTGCCAACAAGGCGAAAGGCTTGAATATTGACGATCAACCGCGGCAGGCCAAGACGTATGTCATCAGCAGAGATGCCGCCGATCTGCTGGACGAGGTCGCGCGTTCCCGCCAAATATCGCGGGATGCCCTGGTCGAGGCATCTGTTCAGCACCTCATGCCGCTCATTGAAAAGGAGCAGGTGCGACACACTTCACGTAAAAATCTGGTATCCAGGATGGAGCGTCATCTGAAAAGCGGCAGAAAGCTGCTTGAAGACATGGTTGACGAACTGGGAGACAACGATCCCATGAGCGATAAAATGAAGAACGCGATGGGAGCCTATGAGAGGGCCTTTGAATCCATTTCAGCGTTTATTCATAAAGGGGAAAATATCGAGGGGTTCGATCCGCTCCAATGAGTGCCCCAGGAGCGTCAAACAAAGTCAGAGTATAGTTTCTTGGCGCATGCCGGGCAAATGCCGTGGCTGAACTCAGCTTGCGTATGATCGCTGATATAGGTTTCAATCTGATTCCAATAGCCTTTATCGTCACGAATTTTCTTGCACGAGGCGCAAATCGGCAAGAGACCGCTCAGTGTGCGGACCCTGTCCAGCGCATCCTGCAGTTCCGTGATCAGCCGCTTCTGTTCCTGCTCGGATTTTTTTGCCGCCGTTATATCCCTGACCGTTTGAATGGCTCCAACGGTTTTGCCGTTGGCATCGTAGAGGCGGGCTGCCGTGGCCGACAGGTACCGGTTGCCCCCGCCAAGCTGCGGATGAAACGACTCGCCGGCCGTAAGCATACCATTCTTTTCTTCGAGGGAAATATACTTTGCTTCCCAGTCGCTGTCGCGGTTAAGCACAAGGTTTGCAAGGGTGGGGCGTCGGTGGCCGTACAACGGAAGTGCATGCGCATAGTCCCCTTTCCCCAGGATGTCTTGCTTCCTTACGCCGGTTAGATCCTCCACGGCGCGATTCCATGCGATAACACGTCCTTCAAGATCGATTACCCATGTGGGGTCCGGCAGAAAATCAATGATATCCGCGAGTCGCCGTTCCGAGTCAGCCAACGCCTGTTGCGCCCGCTTGCGCTCGGTGACATCCAGCGTGTAACCAATCATGCCAGTCAAATCACCAGCATCATTCCTCAGCACAGATAGCGATACGATGGCCTCAAACGGCTTGCTGCCCTTGCGGATGAGCGTCACCTCCATTTCGAGACGGCCCCTTTCCAGAAGTGTCGGAATAATTTCGTTATGCAGCGCATTATGGCTGTCTTCGGGATACAACGCGTCGACATGACGCCCCACCACCTCTTTCGCCGTGTAACCAAACAGTCTGCGCGAGCCTTCATTCCAGGACGTAATGAAACCGTCCAGATCGACCGAGATGACGGAATCGTGCACCTGCCGAATGATTTGTGCCTGGAGCCGCAGCTGCGCTTCGATATCGACACGCTCGGTGACATCCTGCAGTGTCCCAAACAGTCGCACGGGCTTGCCATCGACATCATACTCTGTCTCACCACGCGCCCATATCCAGCGTTGCGTACCGTCGGGAAGAATAATCGGGTATTGGAATTCGGCCTGGCCAACTTCGTATATTCGTTGAAGCTGCTCGTTGTGATGGTCGTGGTAATCGGGATGGATCATGCGCAGGAGCAGCTCGTAATTCAGAGGAGTGGTATCCGGATCGAGCCCGTACAGCGCGTAGGTTTCATCCGGCCATATCACTCTGTCGGCGGCAATATCATATTCCCACCATCCGGATTTGCCGATTTGTTGGGCAAATTCCAGTTTGCGCGTCAGCACCTGCAGGGCCTGGTCCGCCTGCTTGCGCGCGGTAATATCGGAGGCTAGCCCTTCGATGACCACGCCAGCATCATCCATGCTTTGTCCAATGGATCGATCGTGAAACCAGTGCCAATCGCCATTTCTATCACGAATGCGATATTCAATCGCAAAATGTTGGCCCGTCTTGAAACCTTCGATGGCACGGTCGACCCTGGAGATATCGTGTGGATGAATCGAATTGTACCAGACAAAAGGGTTGTCCATTAAATAGGCGGGGCTGTAACCTAAAATTTCCTCAACGCGGCTGGAAACGTAGAAGCCGCCGTGTCTTGCCGAGAAAGAATACAGGATGTCGGGCGAGTTCTCCACCAGCCGCTTGTATCTGTCCTCGTTTTCCTGGCGCACCATCATCGCATTGGAGACGATCGTGGAAATAAAAGCCGCGAATGCTTTGTTATATGCGAGAATCGCATCGACTTTCTCGTGCCTAAGGATCGGTACACGTTCAAGCGCGGCGAGGTATTCTTTCTGGTCAAAACCGCATTGATCAGCCTGGGTGATGAAAAAAACCCTATCCGGTTTCTCATCTTCATAGAAGAATTGGCCGAGAAATACCGTCGCGATGTGTTTGTCGAGGCAGAAAATGGGAATCCCGATATCCCACAGGCCATTCTGGCCTCGATATGCATGGTGCTCACCACGAGCAATCTGGCCCGAGATCTGTCTATCGCTCTCGATGGAGCGATCCCGGGTCAACCGGTTTTTACGGTGAAATTTTTCGTAAATATCCTGCCAGCCGGCACTGGCATAAATCGCCCCTGTCTCGGCATCGATTATCCCGACAGGTACACCCGAGACGACGTGGTTCGCATTGACCAGTTCCTTGAGATTGGCAATGTCGATCAGATCTTCAAATTTAAATGGCGGATTTTTCATTTGGTACGATGCCTTGCTTTGTCTCGCTCAACAATCGTCAAGTTCAAAGGGCCTGAAAAAGAATCTCAAGCTATTTAATCCAGATGGAACTTACTGTTAGTGCGAGAAATTAAGCGCCAATTTAGGGGAAATCAATACCGTAAAACCATGCGCGTTCGATGAGCAACAGGGGAGGGAATATCGAATCGATTTGGCAGGGACCTGGTGCTTGTCCGCCTCCGGATGACTTGTCTACCTATGGAGGGCTAGCCCGCCTTTGGCAGGGATACACCCGTCATCCTGCAATTAGTTTAATGCCGGCAATTTTGGACTTCGCAATGGACCATCCATATACGAATTTCGATGAGATCGTTCGGTCTATCCGAAATAGGCATCTTCAGTTGAAGTGGATGGTTTGGTTCCAACCCAAATTCCCCATCTAACGACACGCTTCTCATTTCTTCTCGCCCAACGGGATTTCGATTCGGTGCGTTCCAGGCGCTATCCTTCCAATGATGCTACCGTGGTCGTGCTCCTCCTGGAGACCCCGGTAGAGGCTGAAGCACATGGCCAGCAGCACAATCGTGAAGGGCAGACCCGTGGCGATCGAGGCGCTCTGAAGGGCCACCAGGCCACCGTTCATCAGCAGCGCCGCCGCGCAGACTCCCTCCACGACCCCCCAGAAGATGCTCAAAAAATGACGCCGACTGCACTTGGAATATGACCGTCGCGACGATAAGCAGCAACACCAAGCCCCCGGCCGTGAGGGACACCTGGGGATGGAGGTCGAAGCCCAGGCATGCCCAGTAGTTTTCGCCCGACCGATGACCGTGGGATTCGTCGTAATAGCCGGCCGTGGGGACGATCTGTACGCCTTCGGAGGTCCGGTGCTCCTTGATGGCTTTCTTCTTTTGCTCTACCCAGTGCGCGCACACTCTTTATTGCGGATTCAACTTTATCGGCGATGAGCTTACGTGCATAGCCGACATGATGCAAGATGGCGTCACTCTAAAACCAATGCCCGTATCTCTCCTAGCGATCGATTAGGATGAGACTAAATCGAAATCTTCCGTAGCTTGAAAAAAAAGCAATCGGTACATAATGTTTTCATTAAAATTTTTACAAGCTATCTCAAAATAATTTGAACAAGATCATTGCACAGCCTAACTGAAGAAAACCCAGGAAGTTGTCTGCATGATATTCCCACCGAACCACAAGACGCCTGAAGTTA
>JAAUYG010178984.1_pt1 | contig 10250 bp, 6 predicted proteins | sample 7278091 | NCBI WGS metagenome assembly JAAUYG01 (sample SAMN14350201, study PRJNA611818) | marine sediment metagenome | isolation source: surface marine sediment (0.6m) | place: French Polynesia: Moorea | collected 2018-08
GATACACATAGTCTGTCCTTAAAACGTATCTTATTCAGCAGTATTCTGAAAGTTTATTGGCAATAGCATCAAATATGTCACTTTATCAAGTTGAATGTAAGTCTTTTTAAAGCATCATTAATGAATACGAATTCCCATTAGATGACCTCATGACCATAAATTGTCATTTACGCCCTATAGTCAAAAACGAATGCCTGGGCAGAAATGGTAACTGTTCCCACATTTGTCAAAACCTTAATGGATCTTATACCTGCAACTGTCGACATGGCTACAGCCTTGCATTTGACCAGCAAACATGCTATGGTAAGATACGTACACCATGCCACACAAACAAAATACTATCTTCCATAACTGTCATACTACTGATAGGTTTGATGCACTAGATTAGATATAAATATAAATTCATGGGATAGAAAATATTTTTTTAAAAAAATAACAACAAATATCAAAATGGAAGACAGAAGAATAACAGGATCTATTAAGCTCTCCATCAGGCCACCTAATTAAATAAATTTGAACACAAAACCAAGCCGTACAAAACTCATATAGCATATAGCCTTATTCTTTTCATTCTAGACATTGATGAATGCAGTGGTGGGGTCCGTAGATGCTCCCATCTGTGTACAAACACTATGGGGTCCTATGTCTGTGACTGCCCATCGGGTTACAGACTTCAGACTGACAGGCTGACATGTGAAGGTAAATTCTTTTATATTAAACATTTTACCTTGTTGTAACTTAAGATTATTATTATTATTATTATTATTATTATTATTATTATTATTATTATTATTATTATTATTATTATTATTATTATTATTATTATTATTACGTACCAACAACTCGTATTACCCATTGTTTTGAAAGTGTAGACTTATTATACTTGAGGCATTAAATGTGCTGAACGTGAGTATTTATTGGTAGTATACATGTATATGTGGATATGTATATTTATGGTGCAGGTACATTTGCATAATTCTACAATTCCCCTTCACTCCTGTGTAATGATCTGATCCAGTGTTTATTCATTGTTCTCTGCCAACTGAAGATATATCTTGATATATAGGCGTGCTATTTGGGCAGGAGAAGACTGTACGACAAAATTATGTATACGGTTGCTTGACTATCACTTTGTATCTTCTTCTTGTATCAGATGTTGGCAGCAAATGAAATGTGTGCCCATTATATATACGGTTGATTTTTTGCTTGACTAAACTTTATCTTCTTCTTGTATCAGATGTTGGCAGAGGATAGAATGTGTTACCATTCTCTCTATATACCGCTGTTTGGTTTGCTTGGCTAAACTTGTATCTTCTTCTTGTATCATATATATACGGTAGTTTGATCAGACCTGTATGCTGCTATTGTATCAGATGTGTGATTATTATATATGTATGGCAGTTTCAACAGTCTTGTGTTTGTATCACATGTTGACAGGAGACTCATTGTGTCACCTTTATATATACTGCAGTTTAACTAAGACTTTATAAATGCATGCATGTTTTTTGTCTTATTTGTGTTAAATAACACTAAGGTTACATACATGTAGCTGAGACTGGATATTGGTAGCGCTTCCCGAGCTTTTGGTAATCACTGGCCCACTTCACGGGTGGTGCGTCGCAGATAAATATCTGAACTATGGACCAAATCATCATCTACAATACAAATGATATGTGGTTGATACACTCATGACATGGTAAATAAGATCATCAACGAGGAAGAAGACAAAAAAGCAAACTTCACACACGTAATATCGAGCCTGCGCACAAATGGTTACCAATCATGGATGTTTAAAACAACAGGCAAAGAAGAAAGACAGCAAACCAAAGAACACAAACAGTGCCAAGACCGGAACACTGAGTATTGGCCTCCCATACATCGGGGGACTGTCCGAGAAATTCACACCACTATTGCAATCAAATGGAATGCGGACGTTCCACAAGCCCCTGAGCACTCTAAGATCGTTGCTTGTGCATCCTAAGGACCGCCAGAAAGGTGATGTGATATTTAAAATATCCTGCTCCGGACTGTGATGAAATATACATCATAGGGGAAACAAGAAGAACACTGGGTGAGAGAACACACGAGCCAAAGGGGACCAACAACAGCACAGGGAGAACACATAAGTATGAAAAGACACCAGATAGCCGATGAAGAGGTGGAAGTACTGGCAAGAAAGTCCAATACATGGCGGAAGAAGATAAGGAAAGCATTGGAAATACGAAGACACCAACAAAAGATGAAGTGGGACGTTGGATACGGCCTCCCAACCATATGATTACGACAACATTACGACAACATCAACATTCTACGGCAACCCTTCCTGGGAGTCGGCGGGGGGGGGGGGGCATCCGGAAGGTCTGACGTCACCACCTCGGAAGAATGCCAGTGATGACCGAAAGCTCGAGAAAAGCTACCAATATCCACTGTCAGATACAGTAACACTTCATGTTATACTTTTATACTATTCTTCTGTCACATGTAGACAGAACAGAATTTGCGTAGCCATAGTTGTAACTAGATATACACTACACAAAAAAGTTAAGGATATTTAATATCCTTTTTTGTGTAGTTTGTACATGCTATACGTGTACGCATTATATGAACTACACAAAAAGTTAAGGATATTTAATATCCTTAAGTTATTTTGTGTAGTGTATGTGTAGGATATTCTTTTTTGATATGAAGACAGAAGACAAATTGTTTCACCTAGATTTTGACACCTTTAACTGTATCAAATGTAGACAGAGTACAAATTGTGTGACAAATATATATACGGCAGTTTGAGTAGACTCCGTAACTCTTATAATTGTATTTGATGTAGACAGGAGATAAATTGTGTGGTCTATATATACAAAATGTACGGTAGTTTCACTGAGTTACTTGTATATCATTCTTTTATCAGGTGTAGTCAGGAGAGTAACTGTGTGACCATATATATATATACGACTGCTCGAGTAACGATGTATATTCTAATTGCATCAGATGATTATATATAATGCAGTTTCACTAGACGTTTATATTGTTCTTGTATCAGAGGTAGGCAGAGCATTTTAAATTGTTTGATTATCGTATATATGGTAGTTTCACTAGAAGTGTATACTTTCTTCTTGAATCAGATGTGGACGAGTGCCTGACGGAGAACGGGAACTGCTCTCACACTTGCTCCTACTCGGCTGTGTCTTACAGTTGTCTTTGTCCGTCTGGCCACACGCTACTGCATGACGGTGTCACATGCCGCAGAAACATCAATGCTCAACCCACACGTAAGACAAGCCGCATGTTTGAATGGATATGTAGGTGCTATATATTTCCGTAGGTGATGGATATTATATAACTTATTGCTCTTCTTGAGATGGCTACATTATCTTATTTGTCTTGCCTATTTTTAAGACTGTATTTTAGAGCCACAGAGAGGGTGATTGCAGTAACTTGCTTCATTTATAGTCTTGTCTGGTGTAAAATATTTCATTTTTTCTTATTTACTGTATCTAAATATAGCTTTTGCTAGACCTGCATGCGTAAATTAAAAATAGGTACTTTATGTGTAGAAAATGGTTTAGACAGAAAAAGCATCTGAAAATCGTAGAATATTATTATAGATATTTGGCATAATATAGAGACGTTTGAAAATGGTAGGGTTATATAGAGCTTTTGCTATGATGCATATAAAAACTATAAAACTGATAGAGTACTGCATGTGTTGACTATGATAAATATAGAAGCTACTAAAATGGTAGGTTAGTAGAGATTTAATTATATAATACAGATAAAACTATTGAAAATAGAGCTTTAACTATATTAATTATAGAAACTATTGAACAATTGGGTACTCTAGAGTTTTAACTATAATACAGAAAATATTTCAAAATGGAAGGGTACTATGAACTCTGCTTGTAATAAATATACTGTCAAACTGGTAGACTGCTACAGAGCTATATAATACATCTACAAAATATTTCAAAATGGTTAAGTGCTATAGAGTCTTACCTGTAGTAAATATAGATGCTGAAACAGTAGGATGGTACACAGCTTTACAATAATAAATAAGCAACATATGGAAGGGTGCTATAGAACTTTACCTATAACAAATATACAGAAACTGATGAAAATGACAGATTACTATAGCATGACAGAGCTCTAATTATAAAATAATTATATTAATACTCTTCACAGTGGCAGGGTATTATAGAGATTTACCTGTAATAAATATACTGTTGAGAGTGCCGTCCTATAAAACTTTTAAAATATAGAAACTATTAGGGTATTAGTAGTACAACATGTTACCTTAATTGAAAATAAAGCAGTATTTCCGGGTCCTCAGCCTCGCTGTCTCTGTTTCCAGGCGTCTATGAGTGGCTGGAGGAACCTAGGAGTACGACAGCTACCCAGGGTTCAACCGTTCTCATGGACTGTGGAGTCGATGGGATGACAGAAGATGACGTCATGGTCTGGTCACGACGTAACCCGGACAAGACGTTGTTCTACAACTCCCTGAAAATTGAAAATGTCCCACAACGGTACTCCGTGCAGCCATCTACCAGCGGGTTCAGTTTGGTTATATCACAGCTGAGGTTGGAAGATGCCGGGGAATATGTGTGCAGCATTCGCGGTTGGCAGCAGAAGTCCATGATTCTGTCTGTGAATGGTAAGCACGTCTTCTACCAATATTTATTGCTTGTCTGTAGCTCATCCGTGACACCCCATAGCATCGTCGGGTAGGTAAGGTATACTTTCTATTTATTAGGTAGTTAATACACGAAGATAGAGGTATCTATGTCCAATTAAAATGAAGATAGAAATAGTATCTTTTAGATCCTCTTCTGCATAAATAATAGCTCAGCACACGCTTTCAAGCAGCGCTTGTGCAATGCGTTAGGTGGAGAGATACAAGTGATCCAGAGTGGATTCGAGCTAATAACCCAATCACATGAAGCGAAACACTCTACCGCTCATGGTAATTTAAAGCTAGAATGTCTTTTGAGCAATTGAATGAATCTTAACGTCAAAAATGAGACTCTTTGAATATGTTGAATGCCTGTTTAGATTTTCTGTCTGCAAAGCTTTCTCACAAACTGCTAACTGTGACACACTGGAGATCCAATCTTGACTTTACTTTCTGCTAATCGTGTTGTAAATGTAAATTCTGTAAAACACATTCCATTGCAAGACGTGTTGCATTGGGTGTATATGAATTGCTACTCATGCAACATAAGTTTACGTGTTGCACCGAACTATTTCTCCATGAGGTTATTCCTTAAACCGCACGTGGCAGCTGAACTTATTTATTTATTTATTTATTTATTTATTTATTTATTTATTTATTTATTTATTTATTTATTTGAATACATACCGTTATGTCATGCATTGTAAATTTAGAATTGTGTAATATTAGAGCCATGTGATCCACTGGTCTTTGTGATGCAACAAATACATGATATGCTTTACACGTCAATTTGTTCCCTGTTGTTTTCCAGATTTGGATGAATGTAGTGTCAACAATGGCAACTGCTCCCACATCTGTACAAACACTCGAGGGTCGTACAGGTGTACCTGCCCATCTGGCTTCGGTCTACAGGAAGATAGCCTGACTTGTGAAGGTAAAAGAATGAAAAGGAGAGTATCGGTAGAAAAGGGGAAAATATTCAATGGAGCCCTGCCTTAATATTGGACAACCAAAAATTATACACCGATGCTATAGGGTAGAATCTATCATTAAATACCATCCCATTGGCTATAAAAATATGGTCTCTCAAGACAGGTGGTATTTATGTGACAGGTTCAATTCCATTGAAGTGAAGGATTTTCTGCCAGGAAGATTTGATCTTTGAAGACAGGTGTTCTGTCATAGCAGTGGTCTCTCACGACAGGTTTTACTATATTGCTTTAGAATTAAGACCACCTAAGAATAAAGACAATGTTGCCCTTGACCTGTTGAGGAATGGTTTTAATTCCGGGTTTCCACTGTAACAGATTATGCTCTGGGGATAAGATGTTCTTTCAAGCTTAAGAGAAGTGGATGATAAGTGATATTGTGGGGAATACAACTATAAGTATTTCCGTATATTATGATTGAAATCAACCAGATTCCACATACTAAGTTTAAAGCCTTGGAGTTTTAGTGTACCTTAACGTACAGTAGCATAATAGACGCAATATTGCCCCACAACGTTTATACTATGGTTTTCACAATAAACCCTGTCGAAGGTGCATCCTAATCCGACACAATTATGAAGCAGGAACATTTCTTTTAATTCTTCAGTTTTATTTCTCTCGTGTTATTTTTGACGGTAGCAAATAAAAAAAACCCTCTGTTTTTCTTTTGTATTGATTTATGGAACATTTTGTTATTGTGTCCATTTTGTTACAAGACCATAAATAAAAGCTGTATATGTAATGTAATTCCATAACTTCCCGCCTGTACAGTAGATGAAGCTTATTGAATTACATCCAAAAATTAACGCAGCCGTTTATTTTATTCATCTTTTTTTTTTTTTTTTTTTTGTCTTTTTATAGAGACTCCCAAGGACGAAACGATTCCTTTCTGGGTATATATTGCTGTTGCTTGTGGAGCTGCAGGCCTCGTCGCCGGTGTTGTTGGTGGTGTCATCGCTTGCTGTCGTCGAAAACGACCCGGACATAATAAACAAACAGGGGGGAAGTCCGATTCAGATTATCTGACCACCTTAGGTGTCCAGATGGAGAAGATTGAAGGTGGCCCGAGATACACAACGCCTGTCCCAGCAGTACCTGAGACCCCGGATGGGGACCTCAGCAGCGTCTATATGGAGGTGAACCCCTTACACAGAGCCACTGGGGGATTTTGAGGAAAACCCGCCACCCCAGTGGGAACGGTTCGAGGAGGAGTCCACTGGTGTGAACACTCACGCGTCATCAAATACGGCAGACGACCGCCCTGAAATATAATGGCGCAAGCGGCAAACAGTTTATGGCGATTCGACTTCTGGCGACGTTTATTCTGAAATATGTTACTGTAGGCTAATAATTTGGTCTGAACGTGGTCTGGGTAATGTTTTGCGAATTGGTCTCACAAATCCAAGAAACGCTCATCTACTTACAATGTACTTTGTGGTACTCGGTTGGGATTCTAGATGAAGGGTAAATAATTCCAATTTGAATGTAGACAGTGGTGGTATCTTTACTTTTAAATCACAGGAGTCTTTTGCTGATCTTGCACTGCTATGTATGGATCTTTTCGCTTGAGTAATTTTGGAAGTGGCATTTAATGCTACTGATGGACAAGTGACTCGATCCAGTGATATTACTCACGGGAGACGGTAGAAGAAAGCCACCGAATCCATATATTGAATTGATAATTGTCATGTACAGTACTAGTATGTATATTATGCCCTACTCTCTGACAGGTTTAAAGCAAATCAGTTTGTCCTTAATACTAACAAAACGAAATATGTTCTCTTTTTCCCATGCAGGTAAAAATATGGACTCAATGAATATGAACCTAACAATCGATAGTGTAGCATTAGAGCATAAAGCATACGTTAAATTTCTTGGCATTTAAATTGACCAACATCTCAAATGGCACCAACGTATAGATCACATTCACACAAAACTATCTCGTGCCACTTATATGTTCTTAGAAGTATGAAAAAGTATGTTTATAAATATGACCTAAAAACGCTTTATTACTTTATTGTTTATTCCCATCTAACATACGGAATTGAAGCATGGTGAGCAGCAAACAAGTCAATCATTAACAACAGTGAGGTTGCGCAAAAGGAAGTCATCCGTTGCATTGAATCTGCACATTACTTGGCACATAGTTCACCTATGTTTAACCGATTGCATAGGCTCAAAATTCCAGATTTGCATGAACTGTACACAGCAAAACAAATGCACCTTTACAATATAGACTCTCTTCCTGCCCCCCCCCCCTTAAGGAACTATTTATTAGAAACGGACACAACCATTCCTAAGAAACTAGGCAGAGGGCCTTACCTCGTCTAAATAAGTTCAAGTTAAAGTATTGCATCAAAAAGTTTTAAAGTAGTTGAACCCAAACTGGATCAATCAGTTAAATCAGGCGTGCGCAACATTAGCACCAACGGCTTTTACTTAATAAGTATTAAGATCTGGATACATTTTGTGTATTGTTTTGTGTGTGTTTTTTTTTTCCTTTACCAATCTCTCAGTATAGTAATGACGGTAATCTTTCTCCCCATTTCTGTTCCAAAATTATCTTGATGTGCACCCATTTCTTAAGTTTTGTTTTCATAGTTTAAGGGATTTGTATTAGCGCCTGATATTTAATAGGTAACATACTTGCATTGATCTAAATAAATACATGTACATAATATACATATTAAGTTTAGACACTACAACTTTGTATGTACGCATTTGCGTAATTGGTTGTTTCATGTACCAGGTACGTGTTATCTTACATACAAATTTGACATTTATTATTATTGGATGGAGGTGTTGTTTGACCTAACTTCACAAGAAACTAGTGTAATGTAATTACTGCATAGCATACAGCACGATATCACACTTTACTTATTTAATTGTCATTTGTAACCTTGTCATAACCGTTACTATAGCTGTCATAATGTTATCCTAGTTTGTGTTGAAGTCATCTATCCGCAAAAAAAAATTAAATTCTCACATTGAGATTGACCCACTATTCCATTGTCTATCCTGTTTTCGAACCAGTGCTTGGTAGATGTATTACAACTCAATGGCAGTGTATCTATGCAGCACATTTATGTCTGGATTGCTGGTTTTTTACTGTTATGTTACATATACACGTTTTTAAGACACAAATGTGCCTTCAGTCAAAAAGTATTTGAAAACCTCAAGTCTAACCTGGAACTGCTGTAGCTTGCAATTTGATTTTATACCGGATTCATTAGTAGAAAATTATATATAACAAGCAGACAACAGCAGTAATATCGCACCGATTTGATATCATTTTGTAGATGAAAAAATGCATGCTAAACGAGATTGAATTCGGCGTTGTATTGAGTCCCAACAAAAATATACGGTTGAAAGTTTGCCACAACGGTATTGCTACTTCATTTTAAGTACATGTTACGCGGTGTTTTATACAAGATAAACTTTTAAACACCACATGGCTACTAATCTTAATTGATAGCAAACACATTCAAGCCACAACCATAACGCAAAGGAAGATGAACAATAGCCGTTCTTCATGCGTGACTTCATTGGTCAAATGTTTCATCATACATAATCTCATTTTCTCCCATTGGCTGAAAAATTCGGTGAGATCACGACGCAACATAAAAAGGGCCATCGTGCAGTTCAGGAACATACTACACCATCAGACTGGACAAATTGAAATATATACAAAAAGTAACCAATCACGAATTCAAAAGAAAAAACCCTAATCATGTTATAATAACCGAACGTGATGTTGGCATTGACCCGTACCACAGGCTGGTTTACTGTATGTTTCACATTAACAACAACTGTTGCAGACAGAAATGTGCTTTATTGAGACTACAACACAACATGCACAGAGAATTTGACGGCGAGACCAGCCACAACCCACAACACGGTGAACAGAAATATTTAAATTGTACATTACAAAAGAATTATAATATCTTGGATCAGAGGCATTATATTAAAATTTCTCCTTAAGGTCATCCCGGAAATAGACCACTCCATAAATAGGAACACCTCTGACTGACTCTCAGACTTAAGACTGACTCTCTCACTCTCCCTCTCCCTCTCTCTCTCTCTATCTCTCTATCTCTCTCTCTCTCTCTCTCTCTCTGACCGTTTGAGATCGGGCGAGGAATCTTAATTCAGGGGCTTTTACTGTACACTTCCGTCATATAACGGATTACACAAACCCAAATAAAATCTTAACTCGTACAAAGAAGTTTCACAGTTTGCCATCTTCTCCCATTATTGTGTTAGTAAACCCTTACAATCAACCGTTAAATAAAAACCACTATACATTTCGCAGTATCATTCTGAATATTTAAAACAAAATTTACAAAATATATCTAATTACTGCATATATATCATAATCTAGCATATATATCACATAAAAATATAGTATACATCACATATAATATATAAATAATCTTTGACAGATATTTAGAGATTTACATCATTGTACAGGACCGCTCGTTGGTGGGTGGGTGAATCAGGCTTATAGTCGGCTTTCAACCACTCATGGTCATACCACCGACTGCAAGTTGGATTCGGTGGTGTATGTAGGTGTATGCGTGGTGATTTAATGTGGA
>JAAUYG010022704.1_pt1 | contig 10248 bp, 8 predicted proteins | sample 7278091 | NCBI WGS metagenome assembly JAAUYG01 (sample SAMN14350201, study PRJNA611818) | marine sediment metagenome | isolation source: surface marine sediment (0.6m) | place: French Polynesia: Moorea | collected 2018-08
ACATTACTGGTTCAGATTGTCCGTTGCCAAGGTAAGTGTTAGGCTGTCGCTAAAGGTAACGTCAAGGCATGGAAGTCTTGTTAGTCTGTACAAAACAGTTAGATACATATTCTAATTGAGAAGTGCAGAGGAGTACTCCGTGGCTTGTTTTGCTCCATGCCCTATCATCCAACTAAGCTCTACCTTAGATATAGATAAGCTAACAAGAATTGGCATTCCCCATATAGACTGGATACAAGTACATTTTGACTATAAAGTTTGCATTTTGACCACACCCCTTTGTGTGTCCCATACCCTTTTATCCCCCTTTGTCCCCCTCTTTCGCATTGCACCCTCCCTACTGTTTTACTACCCAATTTGTATGCAGTTAGGCTGGCACATTCTTTGATAGTATCTGGTTCAACAGCTAGATTATATTGCTCTTCTGGGGTGGTTTGGCGTATATTTGCTTGAATAGTTCTCAATACCAGTCCTGTCCAAGCAGAACTGGTACCAGTACTTTGAATTGGCGGAGGAGGTGGAGGTTAAAGAAAGCCACACAAGTTAGAAAGCTTAATTGTGGAAACTTTTTGTTTTGTAATATAAGTATAATACATTGAAAATATTTAGGATAGTGGGTCAATACACACGGTTGGGGATAGAACCTTTGCTTCCCCCCCTCGCTACCATCCCTTATCTTAGCTTTCATAAAAAGCATCTAGCTTCCAGCTGTTTATTTACAAAAAATGTACATCTGGCACGCGTCAATTGAAGCTGCCAGTATCACCACTGGTACCAACCACTGGTACCAACCACTGGTACCAACACTAGTATCACAGTGACCACTAGTACCACCACCACTGACATTGGGAGAGAAAGATGTGGTAGAGACTTTTTGTAGGGTGGGTTGCGGATGTACTGTTTATTTCATCCTTTAACCGGTATCTTAGTCCTAGTACCATAGTATATATATGGTGGCCTCGATCCTAACATCACCATGGCTTTACTAAGGTTGCAACATTACCATGTTGTTATTGTTACCTCCTCCAGGAATACCGGGGTGTAACTTAGTTACTGCTCTATCCTAACACTAACATGGCCGCGATGTTCTGGCTCTCCTAACATTTTCTGTGATGTTACTGCAACAACTGGAACATTTGCAACGTGTGGATTGGGGTTTGACAGCCTTTCTGAAAGCTTCAAACAAGTTGTCCTCTAATCCTCTATGCATGTACTGTATGGTGCTAAAATCAGAGAAACCTATCTCTAGTATTAGAACCTGTAGACTGTCAACCAATACCAGTGTCTTCCATTAGTCCTAGTATTTTCAACACTAGAGGTATCAGATTTCCTGTACTGTAATCTAGTATTCCAGTACCCATACTACCTGACCAGTAGCAGTTAGTACAACCCCTTGTTGCACGTTTTTCTTCTGAAATTTTCACTGTTTTTGGCCTAGCGTAGAAAATTTTTGCCGGATTGTGTTAGTGGGCTGGGTGGTATATCTTTCCCCATCTGGTGGTGCGCACAGACTCTGTAAAAAAACCCCTGCCATGCACGCACGTCTCCGGCGCCACTTTCAATGATGATTGTGATTCAGCGGTTAGCATCGATTAGATTGAAATCAGTGTACGGTGTTCCCTTATATGTAGTTTGCCTTTGGAGGACTTGTAAGTAGAACAAGACGTGATCAAGCCAGGTAAATTTCTTCAGCTTATAATTGTTATAACTAGAGAAGACCAGCTGAGAACTAGTCTTGAAAGACCAACAATATATCTACCATGCAAAAATGGTCTTTCAAGACTGGTCCGTTTTTGATAAATTGCAAGTGTGACAGGTCTTTCAAATCAGGTGGTCTTACGCTGGGGAGTCCCTTGTGAAAAATACTGTGTTAATTATTATAAATTGTGGGAATTGGTATAGGATTGTGGGAATTGGTATTGGTATCATGTGTAGACCTGTAATCCTTTTCAGCATAGTAGTACTTAGAAAATTCTCTATATATCCACTTGTCAAGATTCTGAGAAATGGCTATGATTTATAGAAGTTAGTATCCAATATAATTAATGCAAAACATCACTTTAATTTGCTTTTACATAATTTCTGTGTGATCCTTGTAACTAATCCAGTTGCCATGGTTACTACCACATTGTGTTGTCTGCTATCACTGCCAGTAAACAAAACAAACACTCCAGGCTTTCTGACCACGTCTCACAACTCGTCTCACAACTCGTCCTTTTCTCCATTCCCCCCCACTTTTTTTTCTCCCCCTTGTTTTGCAGGATCATCTCTGTGCATGCGACGATATTGTCAAGGAGTTACGTCCCGCTCGCGTCGCTAAAACTGTGCAGTGTCTCTTACATGTCCCTCCCCTAACCCCTGTCGATCACGTCGTGTCCGCTTTCTGTGTGCTGTGTTTTGTCCTGACCTGTAGCCTGCTCTACGTGTTTCCTCTACCGACATAAATATGGAGCCGACTAGGGATGGAGAATAAATGGCATTTATGTCACAGCAACTAAAAGAAATAAAAACAAAAACCAACAAAAAAATAAATAAATAAAATCTTCTTTGACCCAAATCTCATGCTATAAATTTCAAAAGTAAGATCTTGGACGACAAACTATGTGGTGAAAAAAAGCGTGGTAGATAGTTCTAAACTGGGGTAAAAGTACTGAAACCGTAGCCTGCGCTAAGCTGTGAACAAAAATGTGTCATACCATATCTCTAGCCCTTCTGCCTGTGCATGTGCCTTTGCGGCTGTGTTCCTGTTGTCTGCATGTTGCCTGTTACAGGGTGTGGTTTTTGCCGAATGCTTTTGTAGCTGTGTTACATTTTTCTCTACCATCTGTACATGTACATACATGTAGTCAGTACCGGTACATGTACTGACTCAGTGACCTCGCACTGCGACAGAGATCTTCGTAAAGGAAATATGCCGTAGGAAATGTTATAAATCTCACTACGATACATTTATATCTTGCGAAATATGTATATACTAAATGTACATAAAACAAGCCTTTTCAAAAAGTTATGTACATTTCTGCATATTCTAGTCTTCTTATCAAGTAAAGTGGAAAGTTCAAAGTCCTGGTCAAGAGAGCCAGTTCAAACTTTCAATTCAATACGTGTAGAATGCGTACCAACCAATGGTAAATACAGTGATTTATGGGCGTTTTTCCACTGTAAGTATTTTGTGGGATATCTTCAGCCAGACAGCAGTTTAAAGCATGTTATTAAATCTGTGTATTACCAAGTTACATGTGGTATGTTAGGTTATATGTGCCAGCAATAGCAAGGCTTTATCTAGTCCATATTCCAGTAGATCATGTAGATAGATTGTTAACTTTTCTTAGCCCTTGGCTTCTGCTGTCATGACCATGACAATGGCCTCGATGTGTCCGAATTGATATTCTCATCATCTTGATCATTCTGCTTGGCTTGACAGGTTTAGGGCTTGCTATAGATGGTCAATCACTTGGAGATATTGTTGAAGTATGTGTAATGGCAATAGACTGTAAAACGAGTGAAATAGGTTCCGCATTAAGTACTGACTGCAGGAAGAACGCTCAGGTGACCAAAGACAGTTGTTGCGACATTCCAGTGCTTTTCTATTCCACTTGTAGTTGCATTAGTTACTTACCTTGAAGGTAACAACGATTGAGCGGTCAGATATTTCAGTTTCAAGGGTGGTTGACACCTGACACTTACCGGTATATACCGATATAGGATAAGAGGCAGCAGGGATTGTATTCTTACAGTTTTCTAATTTTGCATTGTTTCAATGTTTTTTTATTGCGAAAGATGAAAATGTTCAATTTTGGCTGGCTGTCGTGCAAAGTTTCTGTGTTCGGTGATGGGATATGTGGAGTTTTATTCGTGCTGATGACACATGTGATAAGTTGTGATATTGAGTGGAATTCTTTGTAGCTTTGATTTTGTTTTGGTGCTTTGTAGCTGGAATTCACGGTGCGTGTGATGAAACTTAAGGACAAGGGTCAGAATTGTGAGAATTCTGAATAAGTGTTGGTCAATGTAATTCCTTGTTTGATGTCGGGTACATTTGCTGGTGTTCAAATCAAGCAGATTGCTTCTTTTAGTTGGCCCGAGTCAGCTATGCAATGTTCGCATTTCCATGGTAATGTTGTAGTGTTCCCACGGCGATCTTTCTCCTGCACTTTTACACTTGAATGCACTGTTGCTTTGTGGCCTTGATACAAATTTGTCAGAGTTAGGACACTCAGTGTGGCAAATACATATAGCACCTCCACCCACCAACCCCCCCCTTAGCCCCGGGTCTGTACCAAGTCCCTCTGTATCCCCCCCCCCCCCCATCCCCCCAACCTGCTACCCGTATCCTTCCCATATCCTACCTGAACCAAATTAACATGGCACACATTCAGGCTCTACCGTGATGTTCAGTAACGGCCATAGTGGCCCTAAGGTGAGTAATAGCTGGGAAAATAACAAGTAGAAACTCATTGTTTGGGGTGTATGGAGATATGTGGCCCATCAGAGTTAGGCACAACCATGTTTAGGGTTTAGTGTACCTGAGCAAACTCTACCAAACGGTTGTCACCGAAACAAAAAATATGACAGTTTGCCATTTTACCAAAGGTTAATCTACTCTTGTTCATGTTCATTCTTGTGTTACTGGTATGTTAGAATAAGAAGTCTGATGTTTAATGGTTAATATGTTGTAACTACATGAGTCCCAATGGCAACAAATTCTTGCCAGCATGTTTGCTTGGGGATGCGAGGTATTTAAGCATTTATCATTAATATGTTTCTTGCAACTGCCTATGTCACGCATGTGATTCATTTGTTATTGTTCCAAACATTACATCGGTGAAGCTTGAGTTGTTTGGTGTTAAGTAGAATGATTGACATGATATTAAAAAAAGTTACAGATTAGTGTTTTCATATACTGTGGATTCTTTTAATTGTGCTTGCTAGCCAAGAGTTATGTTTAATTTGAGTACTTGTATTAAGTTTTGTTTTCTTTCTTTTTGTGTTTTTTCTATCTCCCTCCTTTTGGTGTCCCCCTCGTCCTTATCCCCCCAAACACTGCCATCTCCTTGACAACCACAAGGACTTGTTAGTGCTGCCATCTAGTGTGCTGGAGGAGAGTTCCGTCGGTATGGTGGGGCTGGCTAACACTGTCAAAGCGCTGGTGGAGATAGCACAACAACCGTCGCAGTCTGTTGTATGACAGTGCCACCGGACCTAGTGGTGCTTCCAGTAAACTGTAGCAAGATATCGCACAGCGTCAAATGTGATAACCCGTATGTGACCGAACTATGTACATATTGCCAGCTGTATTCTGTGAAACCATCTGTCTGGTAGTCGGTGATACCTGGACAGAGCAACAACTGTGTCTGGTAGCCACAGTCTTCCTGGTTTGCCCTCCACATGCAGATTCCTGTTTTATACCTCGCTGTAAAACAGCAATCTGCATTGCGATTTTATAGCTCACTATTAGCAAGACTTATTCTCAGTGTCCCAAGCAGGTACTAGAACCTTCCGTATTCACTGGTATTGCACTAAAAATCAGGTAAAAATCAGAGTGTTTACACTGGCGAACTTCATGTACTGATAACAGCTCGTATCCTGTCTTTTAAGAGTCTCTTGCATATCACTGCTGGTGTCTACTAAGACTTACACAGTAATCATTACAGCTTCATTTTCGAAATCTGATTTTGTGACTTGAGTATTTATATTTATATTGTAAGGACTGCACTACATGTGCAAACACTTGAAACGAGTGAGAATGCCCTGTGAAAGAAGAAATTTATGGTATGGAATATGTTTGTGGTGATTCTGGCAAGGGCATTATCACAGATGTGTGTCCCAGCCATTATAAACTCACATGAATGGAGTAGCTAGTATGTGATATCCAACCAACACATTTCTTTTTTCGCAGTGATATCTCTTCTCTTGTGATAAGAGTAAATGATTACTAGTATCATTGTTTTGACTTTGGGTAAAATGTGGTCACAGCTTATTTGCTTAATGTGTATTTAATGTACTGCAGACATATGTACCCCTTTAATGTACATACATCCTGTGTTTGTAAAGCTATCTATATTATCATATCATTGTGTATAGACTGCTTTCTAGCTGTACAGAAGATCATTGTATTTCGTTACAAGGCCTGGCGCCTTGTTCTATGCAGTATTTTATGTTTCATGCCACTTTAGTTGTAGTATTGGCATGGTTGTTTTCTCTCAACTTTTTCATGTAGGAATTTTTGATTCCCTCATTATGCGAGTCCGACAATTTTCACTGATAAACAACTTTAATTTGATACACTTAGCGAAATGTTGACACTCGGAGATCAAGATGTGCTACTCCTTGGCCAAGTCAAAATGTGTATCAAAGAGATATCCTGGGAAAGTAGCTGTTTCACATAATGTGACTGTTCAGCAAAGGGATTTTCTGGGTTAGCAGTGGTCTACTTGTTTGGGTGTGAAGACCCTTCTCACAAGTACCACAGTAAAGAATGGACCTGATGCCATGTCCCGCAGAAGAAGTTTCATATTTGGGGTAATTTTGTGTAGGTAATTCTGCGGAATTTAATAGATATGTTAGTGTACAGCACTCGGTAGTACGCAAATTTCGTTTCAAATGAAATTTCTTCTTGAGTGCTGAGAAAGCAGCAGCAGGAGTATTAGCTACCTGTACTTGACAACTGCCACTAGGGCGATTATTGGACGTGCTTTACAGTTATCATTGAAACCTGGAACCGTTTGTTACATGTTAGTTGCATTTGCACGTAAGTTAAAATGGTATACAAATTTTTCCTACAAGATATGGTTGGCTTCCTTGCAATATGTATTTTTTCATTGCTACATGACCTGTTTATGACTTGCTGCTATAACTCTGTAGGCCTTTCTTCAATTTGCATTTTTTTGGTAACAGTTAATATTATACATGTTATAATGGCAGTTGCATTATGTACTAGTAGTACTGAAGAAGCACATTAACTAGATCACTATTTATGCAATGTAGAATGGTTTTATCACAGCAGTGCTCAGTTTCTTACTGACCTTACATCTGAAAAGAAAATTGTTTGCCTTGTTTATTTATAGTGAACTGAAGTCTGTTTTTAGACCTAAGACTTTTCTAGAAGATGACTCCCTGAGATAAGCTGTGACATTGGTATTTGCTCTACAGAATGTTTTAATCGTGATCTCTGTATTGCCTTAGAATCTCTGGATGTGTTTTGTACGGTATTACATACACCTAGACATTACCTTTGAATCTTGCCAACAGGGACATTTAATACTTAGGTACATTCTAAACTTATTACATACCTAGAATATAATCTATTAAAATTTATGCAAATAAAATACGTAGCCAGTCGTTCTGTTACAAAGCATATATGGTAGACTGTATGGTATTTGTGACATAACTATTACCAGGTAGATATATATGTAATATATAAATTGTGTAGTCCTGGTTTTAGCCGAGTCATAAGATCTAGTGTTGCTATTATGTTATGTATTTGGTATATACCAGTATGCTACCTGAATCAAAGTCAGGTTCCTGCCTAGTATGGTAACATGAGGGAGTACTGGAAACCTGCGTACCATACCAAGCTAACCCATGTGTGAAAGTTCTTTAGATTCTACAAAATTTCTAATCTTTTGAGTCATTTTGCAATTTCTTTTTTGATTTTATACTTGATATCTTAATATCATGGATGTCACAGGGTTCGTGTATTCACTTGTTGGGTGATTATGACCACTTAAATATATATTTAGTATTTCACGTTTTACGATTTTGATATGGCCACAGGGGAGTAGGTTCTCCAAGTGGAGGAAAGCAGAAAGCAAGCTGCATGCTGTGCAGCTGCAAAGTGATTTCTTTCAAAGGTGCTAAGGTAACATATAAATGTGACACCTGACAATAACATAAAACAGGGAATGTGATTTATTGTAAATTCATTAATGTTCGCGGGGATTAATGTTTGCGTTTTTGAAACCAAAATTCACAGGGATAAATATTACAGTTAGCTCAGGTCTGGCTAATTATCTTCGTACATGAATTATGTTTGCGAGTATTTATTTTTGCGATTTAAAGGTGGTTGCGAAAATCGCCAATAAATCCCTCTCAAACATTAATGAATTTACAGTATTGCATTATAAAACTGGACATTTATACATATGGCTTCCATGCGTATCCTATGTAGTTTGATCTCCAGGCCAGCTTATTCTCTGAAGAGAGTCATGACAATATGGCAGCCATCTATTTTGTACAAGAATCAATTTTACTTTGTTTGCTGCTTTTGTTTTTTCATTTACATTATTTAACCACTTGGCAATGTATTGTTTGTGGCTCGATATACAATTATGAATGTTAAAGGCACAGCAGTGAGTGAAGATATTTATGTTCAAGTTCTTTTCTAGCTAATAATATGCATACCTACATTATATTTTGCCAGTCTTAATAGGTGTTGTCTACTGCCATAAAGATATCGGTCCACACTGGACACATGCGGTAGTATTAGGTCCCTTATTGCCTTCTATAGATATCGGTTTGCTCCTCTGTTGTAGATCATGGCCACAAAGCCAGGCAAGTCCTCATATATGTGGGATGTGACAAAATTTAGTGGTAATGTTAGAAGGGGCTTACTCAGTATCAGCTATATCAACCTTGCCATGGTCTGTATCGTCCATTCCGATTGGTGCATTCTTTGTTTGTCATGGTCAATCAATATTACATTGTAGGTTCAACTAATATTAAAAATACTGCTGCTATATATATCAAATACTCTGCTTGTATAGCTTTACGGTAGAATCCAAAGCTTCCCCACACATCTTACCTCACCCCAGTCACTGACCAGTCTAATCAGCAGGTTACAGGCATAATATCTTTTAGCTGCCGATACCAAATGCTTTCTACTGATGCCAGTTTGTATATATAGCACGAAACCAGTGCACTTACGAAGCCAGGTGTTTCTACCGAGGTGAAAAAAGGGCATTTAACGGAATAGTTGGGCTTTTGCTAATGTTTATGCAATGTGCTGTGTAAAAAAAAAATTAGAACATTAAGCTGGACTTGCAACAGAAAACCAGGTTTAATTCCTCATAAGTAGATATTCACCATAAACTTTTGAGAATGCAAACTTTGCAATCTCCAGCCAACTTAGGCTGGCCACGACTAGCCAGCATTACACGCAAGTCCAGCCAGTATTCCTTGTTTTACAGTATACATTATGTATGAGCCAGGGTATTCCACTCTTAAGGCTGTACAGCTGCATGTAGGTGACTGATTATATAACCCCTGAACACCGGAGAGAGTTAGAACCTCAGACAATCCTAGACTGCGTATATTACCACTGATTATATCAGCATTAAATTTCTTCTGATGAATAAATGATCTCTGTTTCATTGATTAATTATAGAAAATAATCATGACGTGATTTTGGGAGTCTATTAAAATGCATGTATATGTATACATTACACAGGTGAATCCTCTCAACACTACAAAAGAGGCAGCACTAGGAACAGTAAAATGGCTCATTCTACTGTTCCTGGTTGCTTTAAGGAGGCTACTCATCTTTGTGTTGGAACTGTATAGAAGTCTTCATTTACAGGAACTAACGGCAACTGTAGGCTCCCAACCTGCTTTGGAGACGCATTTTGTTTTTAATGGGAATGTGCCTACCCTAGGTAACTGTGGCTGTATAGTTACTGTTACGGAGTACTGCTACCAGTACTGGGTTTATGTAAAAAATGTAAATCCTTGTTAGATTTTTTCTTTGAAGACAAGGAAGATGAAATGTTTGAGACACTTGATATGTTTTGGAGAGTTACAGGTGGTTGTTACCAAAAGTATCCTAATATTTCTGTGCCTAATGCTTTATGCTGTTAAAAAAAGTTGGTTGAAGTAGCAATCCCAGTCCCACATAGCAATGGTATGGCCTTCCTTGTTCTAGATGGCAGGGGTTGGGGGAGGGGGGCAGTGTGAGACAGATTCCCGGGTAGTCCTAACAGGGTTTTTAGCTCTGCTTGACTTTGTCAGCAGAGCTACTGTCATGGCGCAGGCATCCGTCGTCCGTCCGTCCGTCCGTCCGTAAACTCAAGTTTCTCAGAAACCGCTGCATGGATCCAGACCAAATTTTATGGGAAGCTACCTATCCACCATATCTCTAGACCATTTTTTTGTTTTTTCAAAATTTTCAATTTTCAAATTTTTACGAATTTTTTTCGTTTTCGTTAACATGGGACCCTATGGGAGCAAAAATTTCAAAACGCTACTCCTCCT
>JAAUYG010064381.1_pt1 | contig 10248 bp, 8 predicted proteins | sample 7278091 | NCBI WGS metagenome assembly JAAUYG01 (sample SAMN14350201, study PRJNA611818) | marine sediment metagenome | isolation source: surface marine sediment (0.6m) | place: French Polynesia: Moorea | collected 2018-08
CAAAAATGCATTCCTGGAGTGTTGTAATGGGTATTTTTTTGGCCAACCGGGATGCCCCATCGCGTTGCACAGCAACCGACTGTCTATTTTTTTTTCATAACATTTCTGAATATAAAATCTACTGGCTTTTGTGCAATTTATAATGAAGAGACTTCTTTGGGGAAGAATCAAGTATGCAATCGGTAATCGAAACAGTTATATGTATAGTTTCTTGCCTTGAAAAGCACAAGTTACATAAAATTGTAGAACACGTGGAAGGTAGCCCTTTCTTCTTTGGTAAATATAAGGTAAATATATAATGGAAGGCCCAATTTGAGGCAGTGGATCTACATAAATGAGTTTCTATAGGATTAATTAAACCTTCTGTTACTTTCAGGATGTCTACACATGGAAGGAGAATCTGCCCAAGGTGAGATATTTTTCCAAAATTGTGTCAAGGTTTCTTAGATGTATTGTTAGAAACAACCAGTTTATTATGTACCCTTTTATAAATTTAGGCGTGAATACTAATGGGTGAACTTCATCTAAGTGCAGTAGAATAGGTACATGTACAAGCTTGCATACACTTTGAGTACTAAATTGTTGATTAAGGTTATTTTGGAACTAATTTCAACTTAAATCTGTTGAACTTTTGTACCACAATTAGCATATCTATAGGATCAATGAAAGGGGTGCCTCTTGTATTTCCAAGTTTTATGATAGCCTTTCTATTCACGGACATCTTCAGTCTAGTGCACTTCAAACTAAACATCTTCATGTGCTCTGTGCTTTAACTAGTTGTATTGTTTTCTTATTTTTGTGATAGGGACAGCCTGTAGAGCCCAGCAGACGGCACAATCCTATATCTGAAGCTGCCCCACTGGACCAGTATCTGGTAAGTTACCAAGCAGAGTTCACAGACCTGTGGCACATCCTATATGATATCTAACCCCCCTTTCACACCAGTAATCCGGAGTAGTACTTCAGCTGATAAAGCAATTAAAACTCTCATGCTGTGTCCGGCCGCTCTTTCAATCCAGAAAAGTTACTTCGTTCGGTTCAGAAAGAGGCTGATTGACTTTACCCGAATTATCTGCCAGGTGGCAGCAAAGTCAGTCATGTGACTGGCCTCGAGGTTTGCTGCTGTCTAACGAACTTTCCCCATTATTATTCAGTAAAATTTGACATCAGAACAAACCAGTCTCGGAAGTGCTTTTGGTTGGCAAAATATCCTTTAAAAGTCTGATATTCGTTTTGTGACATTGCGACGGCAGCCCGGTTGTGGAAAATGGTCCTTTCACACCAGAGATACGTCGGTGCAAATTTTAATCCAGATTACTAATCCGACTATTTTCCTGGATTAGCTACTTTGGCGGGGGGGGGGGGGGTGCAAAATTTGCGTGGGATTAGCGTGTTCACACCTGAAATCCTCCGAAGTTTCAGGACTTACGTCGGCATAACTTTCTGGTGTGAAAGGGGCCTAAGCCTGCCCCACTGGACCAGTATCTGGTAAGTTACAAAGCAGAATTCACAGACCTGTCACACATGTATCCCATCTCATGTACCTGTCTGGACCAGAATCAGGTGAGCTACATGCAGGATTGGAGCCTGATCAGATGTTCACAGTGCAGAGTTAGTCAGAAACAAGGCAATGCCAGTAGCATTTTGTGTTACTTGCCCTGTTATACAGTACTGCAAAGCTCAGACACATTCATTCATGCTGCCGTTAAATGTATAAACAAACAGAACAGGAACGTTTTCTAGGCCAGGTACCCAAAAAATGCTGGCATTTGACTTTGAATCAAAAACCCATGTATTGACTGAGCAGTATAGCATTTGGCTACAGATCAATGGGTCATAAGATTGAATCCACTCTACAGCACTGTTGCCCTTCATCTTATTGCCTTCACTCTGCTTGGCCCATTTTAGCCAGCCACAACATGTGCAGAAAAAGAGCCTCAAGACATCTTACTTCGTTTGCACCATCTTTGCTAAATTCCCCATGGAGTTCAATGTTAACAGTTTTTACCACTAAGTTTTTTCACATAACTGCGGGGTAGCATATCTTTGGAGGGGCAAAAAATATGAAAACTTGGAAAGAAGCTGATTTTGAGCTTACGAGATGCTGAGCTGGTCAAAAGCCAATGGCAAACTGAAGTGCTGCAGCGATCATTAGAGATTTAAAACTTCACATCAGCACCCTGTAAAGACATCATAGAGAGACCTTATATAGTGTCTCAGCTTGACAGATGCCTTCCACTTCACCTGGCAACTGCCGCCATTGTCCATCATGTTGCTAGGCGAGGTTCCTTGGCTATGTCAAGGCAACCCCGGCTCTATATCAAAGGTGTCAAGGGCCCATGGCAGATGTTCATAAAGCCATATAGGGTCCAAGTGCTTGCTAGCCACGTCCCTATTCCTCCCACTGTGACCTCCCTCTGGTAATAAATATTTCTTAGGAGGCCGCCAAAGTGCTGGCAATCTGCATTGATTGATGTTTTCCTTTCTGTTGCTTATTCCCCTATTGCCTAATGTTTTTGTGCGGGGAGAGAAAGGCCAAATTATCCCGATCAAGAGGAAGGGTCATTGCGTATTCCGTGTCTGCCTCGCCTCAGGTTTTTCACAAGGTGCCCCTTTTTAACAAGCTAATTACTGGGGGCCTTTTTGGAGTTGGGGAGAGGGTTAGGGCCGGGACGTGTGGAGGTGTTCAATCAGGCCGCGTCAGCGCTCTTCCAGACTCTGTCAGATCAATCGACCAGGGAGAAATGTTCCTCGCCGGCGTCAACTTATTACCATATTGGCTCGAAGCTGTGCTCTTTGATGTGCGCATCTCAATCACTGCTTTAGTCATGTTGACACTTGTTGAGAATTAAAGAAATTAGAAAAAAACATATAATGGTTCAATTCTGTTAACAACAGAGAGATATTGTCAGTGCGTGTATGTGGTGCCGACTTCTCAGCAGAGATCAATACCATAGTCAACACGGCGACCTCTTCATTGTATCCTGTTAATAAATCAATGTCAAGGCTGTCCCTTTGAACAATTCTCACACAGGTTAACATGACATCAATCTTATTAAGCTTTAAGATTTCAAAGTGGTCCGTGTTTACCGCATTTGTATGGATTTAATAAGACCGTGCATGCAACTAATCTTGTTCTGTTTATAGAACTTGAATCAATGACATAAGCATTTTGATTATGTTCGGATCCCCTAGGGGATGGATACCCAGACATCATATTCTGCTGGCTTGATCAACAATTGGCTTTTTCTGAAGACAAGAAATTTGCATGTAGGTCTACCAATAGGTGGAAACCCTCAACTGAGCATGCCTGAGCAATTTTAGGTAGAAGACACTTGTGCAACCTTTTCTCCCTGATAACTAACCCCCCCCCCCCCCCCCCATTGTTCCACCCACCACTCCATGTGCGATGTCTGCTGTTAGAGACTAGCCATCCTGTCACCCCTGCTGGTGTCTCCCCGCCCCCCTCCTGCCGGCCTCTGGGCCCCGTGATCGGAGGAAGGACAAATTAGTTGCCGGGTAACAGCAGTGAGCAGGAGTAATCAGGTTAAGCTGGCGGCAGAGCTCGGCATCGCTACCCCACGATCTCCCTGATTACTGGCAGCTACAGAGTGGTGAGGGAGGGGGGTAGGTGGTTCTGAATAATGTTTAGATTGCCGGAATATAAGCATCAGCTTGAAAATCCATGTGTCTGAGGTCATTTTATTTCAAAGAAAATTTTACACTGTTCATATCAATAAGTCTTTGCGTATTTGCTGCTGCGCAATGTAACATATAGGTAACATTTTATATATAAGTCTTTGAAATACCGGAATCCAATATGAATGTGTGTTCTGGGGAAATTGTTGAAAATATCGTACCTCTTTGTGTGTGATGACATTGTACTGTCTTACGTATGCTGCATGGAGCTGTTATTACCAGAAGATGTTGATGATTCTACTAGTAATTAATTGGCATGAACTTCAATAAACTATAGACTGTAGAAATTTGTTTGCATACAAGTACATGTAGATTTGGCTTGGCACGTTTCAGAACTGTTTCTTACCGACCTCACTTGTTCAGCACTTGAATACATGTACACGCGTAAATGGAAGCATGTGACGACCCTGAGTAACCATCCATTTCTGCATTATGATCTTATCTATGCTTGCATGTAAAGGTTGCATTATGATATTCAATGCTGACGACTTGATGTAAAACAGTCTCATAAATTAGACCGCCTCACAAATAAGACCATTTTATAACAATCCCATTTAATTCTGACAGTTTACTGTACATTGGTTATATTTTTTAAGAAATCTCTCTTTATGTCGCTGATGCTGGCAAATTCCAGATAAAACCAGGATCAGTGCCCCCAACCAGTCCCTACCCCAAGCTGGGACCCGAAGGAAAGGAAAAGCTTGGCAATGTACCGGTACCCAGTGCCAAGTTCAGTGAGGCAGAGCAGACTCTCCGGAAGATCCAGCTCAGTCGCTCATATCTGGAGACCAATCTGGATACGATGCTCAGGAATCGGCAGGAGTCTGCGGTGTACATGTTACTGGAGAATATCACACGGGACAGGTGTGGACTGTGAAGTGTAAATAGTGGAACCTCCTTAAGACCACCCCCTAACTTAAGACAACCTTAAAATTAAGACCGCTTCAAAATTATGACCACCTCAGAATTAAGACCACTTCAAAATTAAGACCACTTCAAAATTAAGACCACCTTAGAATTATGACCACTTCAAAATTAAGACTACTTCAAAATTAAGACTACTTCAAAATTGAGATCACCTCAAAATTGAGACCACCTCAGAATTAAGACCGCCTCAGAATTAAGACCACTTATTGGATGGCCAAGCATTACACACCAGTGTTATAATAGTGTTTCAGAATTAAGACTACTTCAGAATTAAGGCCCCTTTCATCTCGACTGTGGGTGGTCTTAATACTAGCTCCACTGTAGCTCAATACATGTACATGTAGAGTAACCCCCGTATTTTAAGACCACCCACTCAGCCAAGCAAATATTATGTTAAATTTGAAAGTAGTTTTAAATGTAGGGGTATCACTGATGGAAGGAATTTCTGGCTGTTTAGCTAGGTATTCATTTTTTGGCTACATGTATGGCTGTTAGCCAAAGTTAAGGTACAGTAGTGTGAGTGTGTGTCTGTGTGTATATGTAATGACTGAGCTAAAATGAAGCCCTATTTTGCATGTTTGCATGTTGGCAGGTAAAATAAAGGTTCAAAAATACACAAAATTGAACTTTGGGACAAAAATAGGCAGTCTTATAATCAAGGTGGTCTTAAAATAAAGGGTTGTAAAATAGAGGGACCACTGTATGTGTTCTGTTTTTGGAATGTATTTTAGGAGACATTAAACAGTACAAAAATTGGTGTTTTCTTTTGGTATTTCAGCTCCTTTGCAGATAAGCTACGTATCCAGAAGATGGTGGATGAACACATAAAGGCAATGAATACAGACCTAGAGGTATGAGACTTTGTGTTGGTATAACTTTGGAATAGAATAGTGAATATCAAATAAAATATGTATTGGAAAAGCAGGGTGTTGCTGAACGGACTCGACATTACTCCCAGTGGTGCAGCAGTACCGGGTACTTTTATATTAAAGAAACTGAGCATAAGGCAAGCATGCAAGTTTTTGCCAATCTAATCCAACCTAATCTAATGTTGTACCTGTACATTCTTTATGAGGCCTAAATGGACTACAAATCCCCGGGTACAAGCCACATCTCCCCAAAGATGGTACAATACCTATACCATATTACAGCTGATAAAGTTAAAACTAATTTGTTCTCGGTCATCAGGGTTATTCTGTGCTTGTTCTCAGTGTTGTTCTCGGTGTTTCTCAGTTGTTCTCAGTGTTTCTTGTCCATTCTTGGTGAGTAGGCATGCCCCTATAGAAACCACACTGCACTTATAAGAGCATGTGCAATTAATAATAAAATGATTACGCTATATATATGTTTCACCAGCATGAGGTCCTGGATGAGTTGCTAAAAGTAGAAGAAGCCAAGGAAAAGATGAAAAACTTCCTGATCCCAGAGAGAGACACATCGGAGACCAAACCCGCCTCCAAACCAGACCTCAAGGCACCGAGGTCAAGGCTGAAGGGAAAAATCGAACCTCGGATTGATACTGGACCGAGACAGGGCCCAAAGAAAGAATTGACAGCTGGGAAGAAAGCCCAGGATAAGGAGAACATTCCACAGAAAGCCAAAGTAAGGATTGTGCTGCAGCTATTGAGGGATACTGAGAGACGGTCTTCACTTTTCTGCTGTCATCGCATGTGTTGGTTAAATACATGTGTTTAAATTGATGTTAGTTCTGTATATTCCACGTATTACTATTAGACAAAACTACTGGTTGTTTGCTTGTCAGTACAAAACTCCTTGGGCTTATTAAAGGCTGTGTCTGAAAAATCATGATGAAACATTAATTATCGGTATAGCGATCCCATCTTGAGAGGCCACTGCTATAAAGACCACCTGTTTTGAAGGACCACATATTTCTGGCAGAAAGGCCAACACTTCATTGCAGTTAAACCTGTCACCAAAGAGCCCCTCTTTTGAGAGACCATATTTTTAGCTCTGCTTGACTATTTCAGCATAGCTCTTTATATCGAAATTCATCCGTCCATCCGTGTCGAAATTATTTCTGTTCCTAATGCACAGATTTCTTTCAAATTTGGTTAGCTCTGCTTGACTCTCTCAGCAGAGCTCATGGTATGGGGGTCTTTGTCCATCGTCCAGCATCCGGCTTCTCTCCATTCAAATCTGTGTCGCAATTATCTCAGAACCTATGAAATACATTACTTTCAAATTTCAAAGTTGCAGGTCGCTCTAGGGTTAAACCAGGGTGGAAAGTGAGACTTTCGAAAATATTCACGTTTTCTGATTTTTTGTGAATTTTTCAATTTTTAGCTCTGCTTGACTAAAATAAACTTGCGCCTTAAAAAGATACAAGATACTTCACTTCAGCAACATGTCCAAGCATGTAACATAACTGGATATCAGGGCAAGTGGTTAAGCACCACAAGCAGAGCGACAATAAGGCCCATTGGCCTCTTGTTTATGACTCATTTTGGATGTTTTTTCAAGACAACTTTTACTGTATTGGGTTTTGGACCAGTAATATGCACAGGGCGAAAGGCAGATACAGATCTTAAGTATGTAACAATTATGAGCTTAATGCAAATTTCCATAATATATACATTTGGAAGAAAATGTTCATTCATCTGTTATTTTAATGTAAAACAAATCAAGTGTTTTGATTCCAGAAATCCAAACTGACCAATCCCCTAGAGAGCCAGGCCTACAGAGACCGTGTGTATGGGAAATCACAATATCAGACACAGCGGAACACCCAGAAAGAGCCGTACCTGAGATACCAGTCCTCGCCAAAATCCAGACAGACAACAATCCAGAGCAACTTTGTCGAGACTGAAGGTTCACAGGATATACTATACATGAAATATAGTTTTACCATAGATATACTGGATTGTTATGTGGTGCTCTTCCTGATCTTTCGGCCATCACTCACCTTATTCAGGTGTGGTGATGGAGTGATGACCGAAAGCTCGTGAAGAGCTAATCGTTCAGTCTCAGTTATGGTAAAAACTACTTATTATTTAACATGACTCAGACCAAAAACAACATCTACAGGCTGTATTCGTGTAGGATATTTAAAATTTTACAACTTTGTGTCAGATCTGATTATAAATACGGGACCTGTCCATGGATGTATTATTTTTACAAACTACATCACGCTGTACCACTTAAAATTAATTGAATCACATCCTATTTGTGTCATATTCTCTACAGTCACAGGACCATGTTGCAGGCAATATATTGTAACAAGTTATTCTGAATTCATCAAGTAAATTCGAATATAGCGTAGAATCCAGTAAGACTTGTTGAAGCTGCATCACGAAATGGTTTGCTTTAAGAAGTAGATTTTCCAGTATTTTGACAGGGGTACCAGATTCAAGTTTTATTTGTTGAACATACTCCGATTGTGTATTTCTAGGAGTTGAGATGGCTACAGCTAAGACACAGACACCTGGGGGTCGCATCCCAGCTTCCCAAGCCATGTATTTTGATGCCCGGAGTGGACAACCCTGGGCTGGTAGCCAAGGTAGATTTACATATTGCACAACGTAAGACGTACATGTGTGTCATATACCATTATCGATTGGATGGATGTAAAGCAGATAAAGGCTAAGAAACAAGGTTGTTGTTTTCCAGCATGTCTGTCTTATTATTACATGTAAATTCAACTTTAACATATCGAACCTTTGTGGAGCTTAACACAGTTGTATGTGTACATGTACTGTATGTACCGTTACAAAATATTTTGAAATTGTGGTCTACCTACATTGTAAATTTGATGCCAACACTCAGTGGTAACCACTTTGTGGATTTCGTTTTCATGTATATTATGATATTCCAAGTATCATACCACTTGTGGTTGCTTACATGTTGTCCATATAGTACACGCAAGTAAGCTCATATGTCCATAGAATAAATAGACATACCAAAGAAACCCTTGTACATATGACATATATATGTACAGTAGATAATGCATAAAGTAAATAGACCTACATTAATTGTTTCCGTCTTAGATAAACCTTCATGTATGGAAGACCAGAGTTGCCATAAATGTATTACAGTAGTCCCCCTCTAATACAGACACCCTGTCTGCCAACAAAATTGTCCTTATTAGAGAGGTGCCCTTTGGTGAGAGGGAGCACCACATGCATTCACAGTACTTGCTGTCAAAAATTTGTGTCCTTTATAGAGGGGTGTCCTTTCTAGAGTGTGTCCTTTAAGAGAGGGACCACTGTATTTTATTTATAATAAAATAATTGTGACACATATTTTACACATTGTATATGGGAGTCATTCAAGTGCTTCTTCTAGATTTTACAATAATGGCCAGAGCCAGTCTAAAGCTTCTCTCTCCTTTCAGGCCCTATACCTGATCACCTCATCCCTATGGCCGTCCCGCTGAGGAAACCCCAGAAACAAGGGGGTCTGGCTCCCCCCTTTGCTTACCCTCCACAGGCCACCCACCCTGAAGATCTTGTAACCTCCACCCCAGTGGCTGGGGTTTGGGTTCATAGCCAGCCTCCCAACGTCAGGGTGATCACGGCACATAGAGGGGGTGAAAGGCAGGTTGATGGAACAGCTGTTGTCACAGGGCCAGCTGATAAGAAGGCTAAACTTGCAGTTCAGGTCAGTGTGATCAATTGTATGTGTTTCCATATAGATTAATATAGATTCTGTATAGATTAACTTATTGAATTAAAAGCCAGAAAGACTCCAAGTTAATCTTTATTATTTACTGATAGCAATATTTACTCTTCTTTGACACATCTAGGGGTATACATGGGTCTATAAAATATTGCCCGGTTCGAGTTTTGTTTTTAACAGAGAACTACGAAATGCAGATCATTATTTAAAAATCCTATCTGAATTGTGTATCAATATTTAACAGCCATGGTGAGTCGCAGATCGCTCTTTAACAGAAGATCGTCATCAGATCGTAGTTTTACAGGTGGGCTGGATCACGAATCGGCAGTTAACAGGGCCACCACATCGCTCTTTAGCGAGGAGTGCAGATCGTGAATCACAAGATAAGAATTTTGTCGGTTCGCTATATCGATTTGCCAAAATGCCTGGTTGATGTGATTCGTTCGATTCGATTTTTACCCATGTATAGCCCTATATCTAACTGAAAGCACCACATCTATACAGTTGAAATCCACCTTAAGACCACCACCACCCCTGGAAATAAACCACCCCTAGTATTAAGACCACTTTTGGGATGACCAGACGTTGCACACCAGTGCTACATGTATGTTGTTTTAGGATTAAGACCACCTCAGATTTAAGACCATGCAGTTTGGTTTTGACCAAGGCTGGTCTTAATCCTGAGGGTCCACTGTACATGTACATGCACACGCATGTGCAAACAAGAGGCCCATGGGCCTTGGCGCTCTGCTTAACAACCAACTTGGCCATGGGCCAAAGTTCCAAAAGTAGTGACATACACTCTCTTTCCATCCCAGGACATCAAAATTGAGCATATATTTGATCTATGGGCAGCAGTTTCCGAGATAATGGCTGTTTTTCAAAATTGCCATATTTGGGCATGAAACTTGCATGCTTGGCCATTGGCCAAAATTCCAGAAGTGGCACATATACTCTCTTTCCTCCAGGGGCTCAAAATTGAGCTCA
>JAAUYG010038532.1_pt1 | contig 10247 bp, 8 predicted proteins | sample 7278091 | NCBI WGS metagenome assembly JAAUYG01 (sample SAMN14350201, study PRJNA611818) | marine sediment metagenome | isolation source: surface marine sediment (0.6m) | place: French Polynesia: Moorea | collected 2018-08
GCCCAAAAAAGGGTGTTGGCGCACATATGTGCGTCAGGCTTTTTGTCATGTGCGCTAGTTACTGAGCCAGGCGCGACCGGCTGGTGACCTTTAGCGCGATTCCCACTGTAGGTCGGTAAGTGAAGGGAAGTGTGGTGGTCACCATCATGGCAGAGATTTGGGTCACCCTGAAGACTGCATCAGCTCGCCTCAGATTACCCATGGGATGAATCCAGCCTGCACTCGCTCATCAGGAAACTTGCCACTCTATTCTTGTCAGCACGTTCACAACCAGGACGAAGACACTCTTTAACTCACTCTTTCTCACTCTGGTCTGGAGCCGCGGGCGTCATCTTGCACCTCTCGAAATGGAAGTGTCTCAGCTCCACACCAGCGTCTTTCGCACCACCGTCTGAACTCGGGTGTTCGGACAAGCAAGAGCACATGACAGTTGAAGATGACTGCCTGCATGGAGACCACTGGATCTCCTTCATCCAAACTCTGCCCCAAAGAGAGTCGTTAGACGAACCTAACCCCCCTGAGTTGGTTAGCAGTTCACACCGATGCCTAGGGCTGCACCCCGGTCTGCCAACCAGTTCACCTCAGGTTTCCTGAGGTGAGAGTTGAGCCTCTGCCTTTGACAGGGCTCTGGTCAGTCATGGCGCTTGGAGTGCTCATCGTGACCATGACTACTGGGGGAACGTAACCTGTCCCCTCAGTCCCCAAAAGTCAACCAGTCCCTTGGGGTTGCCCTGCTGCTGTTGTGGACGACCCCAGATACGGGCCTGGTGAAAGAACATGACTCCTTCTCGATCCTACTCGAGGAGGAGGAAACCGGGTGGAGCCTGCTGGCCTTGTTACAGGGCTAGAGAAGAACGCCATGGCGTCTCGCCCCAAACAAGGGAGGGGTGACGCTTCTGGCATGCTCAGTCGGCTCAATCCTCCCCGAAGTTGTGGAGAGGCTTGAGACACTGACCCCAAGTGGTTGAGGCTTGAGACACCGGTCCCTTCTTTCCAGGCGTTTTGGCCTTCTGAGAAGTGGAGGCAACTTTGTCAGCAGAGTGGCAGAACTTTGTCCACTCATCCTATGACTCAGAGGGTGTCTGAGTACCTGGCTCCGTGGGAGCATTGGTAGTGCCCTTGGCAGCCAAAGAGCTACGCTCTTGTCAACCCTGGCTGCAGAAACACTTCTTACGCTCGCCACAGCTGTTGGAACAGTGCTGGATGCCCCAGCCGGCACTGTCCCAGTGTAAACTGGAGCAGGCAGACCAAACAGGTTGGGTACACCACTGTGTGAACCTAAATTCGCAATCACAGTGCCACTGCTCAGATCCCCAAAAACTATTGGTTGGCCAACAGGGTATCTTCGTGGTGGAATGCTGTAGAGAGCGCTGTGTGCAGTGCTGGTGACACCACCTCCAGCCCCCTCTATCCCAGGACAGCCTCCAGTCTTCTGAAGACCACCTCTGAGCCTAGTGCCATTGCCAGCATGTGGAGCGGCACCGAGAGGGTGCGTGTTCACACCCCGGGGGATGATCACACTATCAGCGCGCTCACGCCCGTTTTCACGAGTACTCACGCTAACTTGGGTAGGAAATCCAGCCCCCCCGGGGGATGCCAGACTTTCCTGATCAGCGCGCGCACCCCAAGGGACATTAGCACTGTGGTCAGCACTAGGTGCTGGAACTGTGATGTTTCAGGGCGTTCCCTGAACACACAGTCATGGCGACTGCATCCCCCTCAGTGGTGATGCCCCGGAGAGCGCCACGGCCTGGTGGAGACTGGTACCCAGCTTGTTGGCCTCTGGTTTGCACCATAGCGTCAACAAGAGTTTCTCCATTGTAACAGCTCTGTGCTGCGAAGCAAGATATGATAACTCGTGGGAACACTAGCACAGTGGATCCTGGACGATCCACCAAAAACGATCTTGCCGATGCGGTGTTGTCACCTCTGGCTCTAGGGAAAGGGGTCTAGGGCAATTTCCTTGAAGGCACCACGCCAACGGGATGTTTTGCGGTCGGAAGCCACTGGGTGTGGTGGCCAATTTGTTTACCGCCCATTACGGGTGGACGGGAACCATGTGACGTGTTTTCTCCCCCTGCAGGGACGGGAAGAATTGGAACAGAGTCAGGAGATGAAGCTCGCCGCACGCTCTCAGTCGTACGTCGCCTGACGAGAGCCTGGGGCGGTTTCGGACCTTAACGAGAGAGATAGGTAGTGTTGGAATACTCTAGGGGGCTCAGACACCACACATCCGACCGCAAGTTCGAGCTAGAGACTCCTCTGGACCACCACCGAATACCTGGGAGAAGAATGACCACAAGAGATACCGATCTCAAAGTGAGACGGATTTATTAAGCACACCTGATCTCTGCCTCGTGAGGCAGAGACACCACCACGTACATGGTAGACGAAGACATGACACCAGACTTACACGACATTTACCCAAGTAATACCAGTGGCTTAGGGCCCTGAAACTACTAGTAGGTAGTTTTCTTCTGGATCTGAGGTTACACTATATATGACTTAAGGGCTTACAGTTTGAGAGATCGTCGTGAAGACGAAGGCTAAGGCCTTAGAGGGTCGTCGGCGGTTAGCTGGCGACCTTACAGGTGATAACTGGCCGAGTACAGGCCAGAAAGTCCGTGAGAGGACGATACATGAAAATACATAGAAGAAAACATATGTGCGTACGCACCACAACGAGAACTATACGTTGGTGACAGTTTTACACCAATGCAGACATAAACTACAGTACCTCAGCGCTAGTAAAAGCTTCAAACGGTCTGATACGTGTTGTTCATTTAACATTCCAGTTCAAAGCTCTCTGAAGAGCATTACAGACGAAGGACGTTGCAGTAGCAGCTCGCCATAGTACCAGCGCTAAATACATCAATCGCCGATACTCGTTACTGTATCCAGCAGCACGTTACCCTCGAACATTAGAACTCAGCAACTACCAAGCCGATTTACTTCATCTAAAGACTGCCTCGCATGGCTAGTTACCTACTGTATGATAGGAACACTAAGAACCAAGTGTAGTTCATAGTTAAACTACTAGAAGGAGGCTAAAATACCACAATATAAACTTGGCACTGTCTCCCTAGGTGATCCGCGATGTCAAAGATATTTGTGACGAGTGTTCTTGCCATGCTGCTGGCAGAGAGCTTTTCTCTAGGTGAGGCCTGTGTTTATACATGTATGTTTATACATGTATGTGTACGTGCGTGTTTGCCTGCTTGTGTGTGGTCTGTTGCCGAAAATATATGTTATTTAATATCACTCCTCATCACCTGCCACCACTAATAAAATGTGAGCTTTCAAATCGAGAAATTCATGTCATACTTCTTAGCTCTTACCTCTTTATCGTAGTTGATAGTATGCTAATAGTCACTTCTTCTTCTTCTACTTTTTCTTCTTCTTCTTCCTCTTCTTCTTCTTCTTCTTCTTCTTCTTCTTCTTCTTCTTCTTCTTCTTCTTCTTCTTCTTCTTCTTCTTCTTCGTCTTTTAATTCCACCCATGCTTCTGCTACAACCAGTCATTCCACTACTACATATTGCTCGTCCGCCTCCTCCTCGTACTTAAAACACCACCACCACCATCACCACCACCACCACTAACTACTGCGACTACTACTGCTGTTGCTGCTGCTACTGCTGCTGCTGCTGCTGCTGCTGCTGCTGCTGCTGCTGCTGCTGCTACTACTACTACTACTACTGCTACTTTTTCTTCTATTTCCACTCCCATCCCCGTGCTTATTGCGCTACTACTAGCAGTGCGAACTAATGTCCTAAATTTGTCTAACATAATTCTGACATAATTCCAATTGAAAGGTTAACATAATCCTAAAGATGAAAAATTAGCGCCAGTACCCGTTGCTTTCTCTTCAACGTATCACCAAATCCCAGTTTGATAATTTGTTTTAGGCCGTTTGAATATGGCTTGACTTTGTTTAACACACAGTTGTCTGTGCGAGGCATTCACTGGCAGAGAGCCAGTCGATATCACAGTATCACTCCACGTAAACTGACCTTCAGTGGTCACCTCTATCGGCCTCGGTTAATTGAGAACATGGGAAAGAATATCTATAGTACTCACGAATGTCTCCTCGTTATTAAAATCTCTAGGATTGTCAGATCGGTAATACCTACACGCCCTTCCTGCCTTAAAAGGCTTTCAATTGATTAATTAGCGGGCAATGGGTGGCAATGTGCATCTTCCGGCTGGGGCATTGTGCGCTGCGGATGGTCGTGTCGCGGGCGACACATTAGTCGGTGTGTGCGCGGACAATTGCTACGTTTCCTTTCTGGCTTTTGACAGAGACTCCGCTTCCTCTACCCCGTGGCTGTCGAGGCAGACATCGATCCCTAGTCAAACTCCACCGTTACACAGGCCAGCCAAGCTCGGCAAACAAGCAGTAATTACGGAAACACAGTGCCATTTCCAGTAGCCACACCGGCCTGTTGTGCGGCGGCGTCTGATCTCTTCATTGTCTTCTGGCGCGAGGTCGCAGCATTTGCTGTCACGGTGGGAGCGTGGGGGACACCGTGAATAGCCAGTGACACTGTCAGATGCACGGTATGCACTCCCATCTCCAGGGACAGGTTACTGGAAATATTTTTGATCCGGAAAGTCAGCTATTTATTTTCCCTTATTAAATTTAAGATCAGCTTTGGACTTGTCGGGTTTAGACTTAAGATCACTTTTTTTTTCTTTCAAGCAACCGTCCCCACCACGAGGAATCGATCTCTACTCGTACCTCTATAGCACTCAGCTGTGACGGTTCCTCTCCCCACAATGGAATGCATTACACACGCTCGGCTCCCGAATGACCATTTTAGCCGCATTACCAATTAACCGAGGTAAATATGACGCCAGACGACAACAACACGATGGGAGCATTGATCCTCGGACAACTTCCTAATTGAATACACGGAAGATCAATGGGACGATGTGAACGCTGTCGGTCGGCTACATACTGACAAAGCATCGACTGTCAAGTATAAACAGATTTGCTTCCGCCGGTAATACAAGTCTGCGTTGGTGTTGCCCAGTGCGGACTCCCCCAGGTCTTGTACTATCCTTTCGATTCACCTTTCACCTTAATAGTGACTGTGCTGTTGGTCGTCCAAGAGACGATGCACCTCTTACGCCCACTTTTGTCGCATTTTCCACATACCTTAGTGTATTTTGTCGTAGTTCGCCATCAGTTTTGTAGTATACCATGCTAGGATTGTTGTAAAACAGCCAGCTTGGTCATAAAAGGTCACCAGTGTTGTCGCAAGCAACCGACTAGTTTAGTCTCTTATTGCAAATTACGACCTTTTTCGTAAAAGTCAACCACTACCACATTTGTCATCGAGGTGCCCAGTCGCATGTTACACACGAAACAGCAATAGCAGCGGCAGTAGCAACAAATATGATTGCTATTCGTGCCTGTTGTGGTACCTTCTGTCTATCATTATAACCTTCATCATGCTTGATGCATAGATTATATGGTTCTTACAAGTTTACTCCAGATTTGATAAGATACGAGTAGGGCCAACTAGCTGCTTCATCCCCTCCTCTTATCCTCCTTCTTCTCCTCCTCTTCCTTCTCCTGCTCCTCCCCCTCCTCCTCCTCCTCGCAGACAAATTGAATGTCTTTAGCCTTTTCATTTATGTTTTAAAGTTCCTAATACTTCCTTCGCCATAGGAGCGGCCACTATATCGGCGGGGTTAGGCCCTAACCCCATGGAAATCCAACCAGAAAGCGAGTGACTGGCACAACGTGGAATCGAACCCAGGGTCATACTGGCTTGCTAGCCCCATCTGCTGTCACTCATCCACCCCCCACCCCCACCCCCACACCCCAGATCATCAACAAACAGTCGATGGCACTTAGTATTGGCCCTGATTAGGTTGCTTGATTCTTAATTCACCAGGAAACTCACTCGTATAAGCGTGCTTGGACACAATGATCGATGAAGCTGTAATAACGAACGAATCCAATTCAGCTGGGCAAATGGTTATTTGAATGTGGAATATTGCGAGAAAATCTTAGAATGCGCTTGCACAAGGCTAAGAAAAACAAAACCGCGGGAAGATAATAGCAGATATCAGTACCAGTAGATATAGCTAACGTTTTAGGAAGTAAATGTATAATTATTAACAATATTCTCTGCACAATCGTCTACGCGAGGTTTAAGGATGGTCCAGCAGTGCAACAGAGAGGTCTGATCTTGACTCCACTGAGTTTCCTCTAGATCATCAAGGGCTCTATATGCAACAAATTCGGCGACCTGGTTACTACAATAGTTCTCTCAGATTCACCATGCTTTCGTGACGACTACAACAGAAAATGTACCTGTGATAAATTATATTAAATTTTTATTGCGTAAGATGTGGCCCAGCCCATTTATCAACGTTATCACACAATGTACTTCATCACAGCATTGCTTATTCCATGTACACTTTCTTTTCGAAGAAAACACACAGTGCCAGAAGGTTTGGTGACACGTTCAACGTCGGTAACCATCACTGTCGCTAACAATAACATCTTTTATTCCATTAATGAATCTTCCGAGAATTGCTCCAAGCTCAAGCAAAACATCGATTTCATAACTGTCAGCGAAATCATTAACAAGAGACGTGTGCTGTACGTTACGAGGAGAGATGAGGTGACAGGTCCTGAAGCAGCTGTGGTTAGGGAGGTCCTGCCCAATGAATTCATGCAGCGATTATTAATCTTTTCAGGACAATTAATATTTCTCGCAATTAGGGTACAAGGCAGAATGCCCACGGGTCTGTTCCACGACGTGCTGTGTGCAAATTGTTTCGTGAGAATTTCACAATGTGGAATGCCTCGTTCGAGTCATTTAACACCGTTTGGTTTGAAGATTGAGCGAAAATAGGTGGATTGCTACAGACAGAGAGAGGGAATGAACTTAAAAGGACTGTTAGCTCTGCCTGGCAGCTGACTACTCAGTGGTCACATCCTGGACGCTTTCACCACGCCCGCCGTCACGATGCGGTTTCCACGGCCCATTTCTCATATAGTGGCTCCTGGACACGTTATCATTATCATTACTTCTAAAAGAATAAGACAATAAGATGCGCAGCGGCTTGTCCACAGATCTCCTAAAGGTACGCTATATATACATGCACATTCAAGCCGAGCAGTGTGCGGGGAGAGGGCGGATCGTCTGGCCGCGATGCCACCCTCCCCCAGTCCTAGCTCCCAGTGGCATCTGCATGGAGACCTGAAAATTCTAATTAACGCCGCATCCAACAGCCACGCTTTGATGCTGGAATATTAAATATTAGTTAGCGTCGCCGGCTCGACTTATCACTACGCCCTGTCATAACTGAGTTGTCCTCGTGGGGAGCGAGTCTGCGGAGTAAATTACAACCCCTGTCGTCCCCGGGGGCCGGGAGGTGTACGTTGTACGCCGCCGAGGCTAGGGCCGGGCCGCCGTGCTGTGGTTGGGCGGCCCGGGGTTGGGGTGATCGATGGCTCTGTACCCGGGCTATCCCTGCTCATACATCACCGCTGAATGCAGCTCCTCCTCCGTCTCCTCCTCTTCCTCAACGCTCTCCTCCACTCTCCCTCGGATCTAATTGATACGCTCAACATCATAAAATACATAGGCAGAGGTCCGAAACATAGGAAAACATCCCCAACCCACCAAGGGTCCTTACGTGCCTAATAATTAATAATATGGAAGGCCTTACAGAAATCGCTGTAAGGTTCGAACAAAACAGCAGTGCCATCCCCGACATAAATTACATACGTGGGCCGTGAAGCTCCGCCGAAGGTTTCTTTTTTCTTTTTTTTTTTTTCATTTTTTTTGTGTCACCCTTTCGACTAAAGTGACATTCGGTGCAAAACGGAGGCTCATGTGTTCTCACGATGGAACAACAAAGTTTGGTTACAGACTGAGTAAGACAAAAAAATATGAAGTAATTTTTTTTCTCGGATTTTACAAGTGTCGGGTACGATAGCAATGCAAGAACCAATTTGTTTTCGAGGTGTATAGTGATGGACGACGCTATCGGTGTTTATTAGGGTTCGTCACTGGAAGATGACCGTGCGAATCTATAGGGAACCTCTTGCATCAATATTTATGAATATTCATCAGCTACCCGTATTGGGTAGAGCTTTTTGTATATGCATGCGTTTGTTACAAAATACAAATTATTCATTTCCATATGATCGCCTATTCAACGGAGAGTTGTCATTGGCGCTGGCACACAAAATTAATATTAACTGATACAGCAGAATTTTGGAATCTGCTGGAATAATAACAAAACATAATACAATGCAAGTTTTCAATATACAGCGCTTTTTGTCTTTAGGCGACATCAGTGCGTTTTACATGTTAGTACCACAGTGACAAGAAGACTTGTTCAATCGATCACCTGCTAAACTCATTGGGGAGCATGCGCCAGAAAGCACGCTACAGGGCACCATGGGTATGGAAAGTCGCTTAAGAAGGTAGACCAGTTGTACAATACTAGATGTATATACAGCCGTTGGAACAACCACCTTTTGATATAATCGCGTACGACTGTTCTTTTACATACCAAGGCGCGAAAGGGTGGAATCTTTTAAGGCGTTTTAAGAAGCAAGACGTGTTGAAGGTTTTAAAGATATGATACGGCCGTGGACTGCAGTTTCTGCCAGTTTTACAAAGAATGAAAAAGTAGTATTTAAATATTCTCATAATTCATACTCGCGACTCATTTCGTTTGTGTTTCATTTGTTACATAATAATATGACATATTATTGTCTGCAAATAGAGCGGATCACTAATTTTATTTGTTTATCGATCAGACCGACGTTATAAACATGTTAGTATTCAGTAACATATTTATGCCATAACTCTACTTCTTTCTAAGACAGACGGGGTTGAAATAATGTGATCTTGAACTTGATCTTGAATTCAAGATCACTCAAGGTTAAGTGTAATAATGTAGTTGGACTCCCCATATATGACTTCCTATTGCTGTTTAACAGTATAACATATGACCTAAAATCACTCATTTAGGGAATAATAGCCTTTGAAATGTATGTGATTTTGAACTTGCGCTTCGTTGAACATGACCTTTCAATGTCATTTTATGTCAATCTAATGGAGCAGTTAAGTTAGAATCCTCGTATATGACTTCCTATTAGTGCTTAGCAGTACATATGGGCTAACTCAACTCCTTCGTAAAATATAAATATCTTCACTTTACAATCTCATTGACTTTCAATTTGAGCTTTCAATTTTGAAACATTATTACTTGAGAGTACTTGAAAATTACTAGAAGGTGTTGCATATAGATGGCGATGGTGTTGCATGGAATATGCAGTAACATATATAGAGTTGGTAATACATAGTGAGTAAATGCAATAGGTACAGGCCTAGGGTAACGCAATGTGCCTCAACACAAGAATTGGAATGATTAATGAAATTTTTGTTAATGACATAATTCAGCCATGTTGATAAACTGGCTGGTTTAAAAAAAAAAATCTTGCCAGGAGTGTGTGAGCTGTATTGTATAGCGGTTTCTTGACGCGCGATGGTGCTGACCTCATAGCTTCACCACGAGAGCACAAAATCCATAAAACATCACTAACAGCTATGATACAAACTCGGGATGCTACAATGGCAGGGTATTTTGTTTTTGCCTTACATTATTGCCTTACAAAGTGTACAATTATTGAAGTAGGCTGAATGTAAAAGCTGAGCACAGCTGCTGTTAGTGTCGGTGAGTGTACACAGGTAAAATTAGCATTATATCAGATATCATGTATGGTTGATTTAGAAATGCTAGTTACATTTGTTGTACTTTAGTGTTGTTAAGTTTATATTCGGTTTTGCATGTGTAATTTGAAACAAAATATTTGTTGGCAAGACTTTTTAAAAGAAATTTATTGCCCATTGTAGACCGGCACAGAACCCAACGGAATCTATGGCGATTTTTTTTTCGAAATGCTTGCGCCGACAACTAGGATGGTTACCGTACTGAAGAACATCTTAAGTTTTATTCCGACACTGTTTACCATTACGGTGTCACTTGAGACCCATTGGCCCACATGCTACTACTGCTGCTGCTTCTCCTCCTCCTCAACCTCCTCACTCCTCCAACTACTACTACTACTACTACTACTACTACTACTACTACTACTCCTACTACTGCTACTACTACTACTACTACTACTATTACTACTACTACTACTACTACTACTACTACTACTACTACTACTACTACTACTACTACTACTACTACTACTACTACTA
>JAAUYG010112105.1_pt1 | contig 10246 bp, 6 predicted proteins | sample 7278091 | NCBI WGS metagenome assembly JAAUYG01 (sample SAMN14350201, study PRJNA611818) | marine sediment metagenome | isolation source: surface marine sediment (0.6m) | place: French Polynesia: Moorea | collected 2018-08
ATAGTGCAAATATAAAGTTTATCGATTGTTAATTAAATATTAGGTTAAGGTAATGGCAGCATGATTAGAAAGTAACTCATCACTTGCCACAACATTAATCTTTCTGCATAATTAACCACATGGATGCATGATAAATGAAATCAAAATTTGTTGTAGTTTGCTTTTTAAATCTCAAATATGATACAAGTAGGAAATTATGAACAATTAGATACTTGGTAGTCTTGTTATTTAGTTAAAGAGTTTAATATCCTATCCTATACTACATGTACATGTATACTCACATTTTTTTTTTTATTAGTTAAATTCTCCACTTATTACACTGTTTGCTTTGAGTCTGTAGAATTACAATTTAGGTAGCACATGACTTCCTCAACTAAATTACATTGTATACATGTATTTGCATATACTTACTAGCATGACGTTTGCACATACAAAGTCTTACCGCACCCTCACCCCCACCCTACCCTGCAAGGGTCCACCCTTTAACCATTTGTCTTTCCTAACAAGCCATAAAAAGGGTGAAATAGAACACCATTCTAACAGTTCTGAAATACACGGATCAAACTTTATTTGTGAAGTATTTTATTTTATTTACCTCTGTTTTTTCCCAGGTTATAATTTTGGTTTGTTTATACATGTTATAAGTCTGTCAAGATTTGAGTCCAGTTTTATGCCTGTGTACATGTATATAGAAATCTTCAGATAGAGTAGTGTATTGTATCTATATATGGAGCTTGTATATACATGTATAGCAGCTCCTCTTGTACATTTGTGTATGTATACCTTAAAAGATGTAATCAGTGATTTGGGGATCTTAATATATTCCAGGAATTGTATGCATTATACAATCCCTAGGTATAAAACTATTATTGTTGTGACTTATATACAGTATTTTTGCAACCTAAACGGACATATAATGGCATACTTTTGTAACCAGTGCTGATACAAGGACTAAAACATTCTCTCTGCTCCTTAACAGATATTTTTGTCTCTAATGTGTCTGTACGTGACATATCGGTATAGCATCATTTTCAAGTAATTTCCAGTGCATTTTGTAAGTGTGAGAGCAATAATACAGAGATTGTAGATATACGATTGGTGGCCAGTAGGAAGTTTGAACAATATTTTCTTACTCATATTTAACACAATAATACTAATAATAAATACTAAATTTTGTATTATTACAGAGGAATGCCTGTAAGATCATATGACCAAGCTTCAAGCAATTAACGTATTTAATCTTCAATCCTTTCTCCGGATTTCTCTGCCGTGCAGGTAAGAGCGACCCCTACTGCGAGGTGAGCATGGGCCTTCAGGAGCACCGTACCAAAGTCATCAACAACAGCCTTAACCCCAAATGGAACCACTCCATGCAGTTCACAATCAAGGATCCCAAACAGGACGTCCTCTGTATCACAGTCTATGATCGGGATCTTTTCTCTCCAAACGGTAATATCATTAACTAGTTCGCTAGGTTGAGTAACTGGTAGCTCTCTAATGAATAGACAAACTTCTTATTTGAGTGGTCTATGTAGAAGAAAACAGTAAAAGTTTTTATTGGAGCAAAGTAATGTCAAGTACCAAACAATTTTCATGTCCTGCATAATACAACTGAGCAGTAAATGCACAGTTTGTAGAAGAAACTTTTAAGTAGTAATGTTTATCTCATTTTCCACAGATTTCTTGGGACGTACAGAGGTGCGCATTGCAGATATACTGGCCGAAACGAGAGAGAAGAAAGGACCATTGGTTCAGAAGCTCAAGCTACATGAAGTGGATACTGGGGAGGTTGTAGTGAAACTGGACTTACAACTGTTTGAACAAAGCTAACCTTTAATATTCATCTTCAATCTTTATGTGTCATACATATAATATACCAGTACATATAGATGTATCCGATATAACAGAACAGAACATCGGCCCAGCTTCTGGAATAAATCTTAATTCCAAAACTGCTCTTAAGCATGAAAGAAAAAACGGAGGTAATCATCGGACACTTAAGTTTGTTCTTGTACTAAAAATTGAAAAAAAAAATCACTTAAGTTCAAACCGATCTTAAAACATGAATATGAAACAAAGGGTTGCCAAGGTGATCTTGGAGCTTAAGTTCATATTTAGGATTAAGATATTTCTAGAAATTGGCCCCGGGTTGTATGCTGTTCCCAAGAAATCATGGTATTAAAACTAGCTCAATTTGTTATTGCTAGGTGTAGGCCTGCAGCAATCTCAAGGGAAGACGAAGGGTATTGTTTCATATTTCTGTGATTTTAACCGTGAAAATGACGTGTTATGATACTGCACGTGGCAAGCAGACTATAAGTACATGTATCTGTTACCTTGCAGCTAATCATGCGTAGTTTCGTTAGTAAGTGTAGTTCGATATACATTGTGATTGTTCTAGCTTAAACTGCGATCGTCACAGAATCTTATACAGTGGTCCCTGCATTTTAAGACCAGCCATTCAGCCAGAAAAAAAATTAGTCTTTTTTTAAAGTGAAGGTGGTCTTAAAATGGGGGGACATATACATTGAAAATATAAGGAAGGTTTTGGTGATGACCGGTCTTATGTTAGAGGGATCTTAAAACCGGGGGATTGCCACGGTACTACAATATTCGATAGCCATATTTGCTACCTGCTGTGAGGCATGTTAAGTATAAAACAGTAACTGCTGCGACGTCATCTGGGCTCTGTCCTGCCTTTGATGAATTGTGTTTTCTGCTGTCAAAATATACAGTGGTTCCTGGTAATAATAAGACCAGTCGTTCAGCCAGTGAAAATTATGTGATCTAACTGCAGGTGGGTTTAAAAAAGGTGGGATAGTTAATGTTGAAAAAATAATATATGAGTGGTGTCATTGTATGACGGGGAAGTCTCTAACATATAAAGGGCAGTCTTAAAACAGATGGGTCTTAAATTACAGTGCAATGTACATGTACTGTTCATTCCCTGTGCACAAATTTGAATATACCTGTTGAAGAGTATTACCCCCTCCCCCCTTGTTAATATGGCCACTCTCTTTGCCAAGAAATTGTATCCATTCATAGAAGCAGCGGCAACGATTTTTGGCCACATTAGGGAGGGTGGCCAAACGTTTAGAGTGGTCATTAACATAGGGAGGACTACGTGTACATAGCAACCATACTTGTGTTGAAATAGGAGTCAAATGGGGTTCATTCACTAACTGCTATAGCCACTCCGGGACCTGTGGCAGCTGACCAAAGTGTAAAAGTGCAGTGGTCCCTGCATTTTAAGACCCACCCATTCATCCCCCCCCCCCCCCAAAGAATAAAAAATTGTCTTAAATTGAAGGTGGTCCCAAAAATGGAGGGATATTTCATTTTGGAAATGAAAGGAAGGTGTAAACATGGTAAATGATGGCCAGTCTTAACATAAAGAGAAGCCTTAAAATGGAGGGGTTTTAAATCAACAGGGATGGCAGTACGTCCATAGCTCTGCCAAGTAACCTTCAGGGACTACTTTTAGATCTCTGTCTTGATAATGCAGGTTTTGTGTGAAAAAAATAGTCCCGCTGTTTTACAGTGTCAGTAAGTAGTGCATGTATTCAGTGCTCCTTATGTTTTTAAGACTGGCCAATCAGGGAAATAAAAACTGTCTTAAATGGAAGGTAGTCTTAAAATGAGCGTTCTTAAAATGAAGTGGTCTTAAATTGCAAGGGCCACTCTATAGAAGTACATGTATTACTGTTAAGAGGCAGAAATTTCACTTCACCAATTTTGTCAGTATCATATGTATTAATGCCATGTTATATATAGCAAATATGGTAGTGCACAACAAAACGAAACACTTTATATCTTGCATGGATGCATACCGTTATATACATTCCTATAGTAGTTTGTTGTGGAGTATTCATTCATATATTCATAGTGTTAGTAATGGTAGAAAATTGCTAATGTAGCACATTAGCTAGAACAAATGTAGGCTAAAAGACCTATGTACCAGAAATACTACATGTATCTTATATCTTAATGCATTTGTGGGCTTGCAGTTGCTTCAGGGTCGTGTTTAGGAGGTTAGAACACTAAAAGTATAGAGAATTGGTGTTTTAAATCTATTAGAAGTAAGAACCGTGTCGATATAGACCAAGTGACATGTATTTTTCATGTGGGTATTTTCAGCAATTTAAAATCCATTCGCCTATTGTTGATTTAGGCAAGCACTGGTAGAAGGGCAAGATTACTTAATATATATACTTATGTTTGTTTATTCTCATATTCTTTTAATTTAAAGTAACCAATTCTTTCTTCTTACAAATATTTTCTCTCCCCGAGTACATTTTAGTGGTTATTATACTCCTCAAGTCTGGTTTCATATTATTCTTGTAAATGTAACACGTATCGGTTAATATACATATTAAGTTATTATTGTCAAAGCTTGTGTGCATGGCTAAATGAAATACAGTATGCACAGTAGTCCCATTTCATAACCATTACCAAGAGTCTAAAAATGTATGGAATTAGTAATTTCAATGAATTTAAGCTTCATACATGTATGACTGATGATAGTATACAGTAGAACCTCTCTTGAAAGACCGCCCCATTCCCCATAAAAAATCTGGTCTCAAGACAGGTGGTCTCTGGTGACAGGTTCAACTACATTTAAGTATAGAACCTTTTGCCAGGCATACATGTATGTGGTCTTTCAAGACAGGTGGTCCCATTGCAACTGTCTCTCAAGACAGGATTTACTGCACATCTATAGCATGATAGGTTAGATTACACTAACGATAGCACAATGGGCCTGGTGTGTGAATTGTTCAAATGTTTAAGAATAGGATGTACTATCTTATATGCAATTTATGTGACAGACAATATGGTTATGCCATTTGTGAAGGTTTTTTTTTTTTTTTTTTTCATTGTGGCAATGCATTTGGTCATTTTCTTAATGTAGTCACGACAGACATTCTTGCGCCGTCGCATTTCTATAGCCATATATATCAATTTTCATACATGTGGAGATATTTACCCATTTGCACATATTTCACAACACAAAATCCGTGAAATTCTCAACATGAATTCCATTTCATTCTGAAGCCGAACTCCCCTTGATCTTACATCATGTATGATCCACCCTTTAGCCAATCATATTGTGGTGCATGAAATCTTCCTTCATTAGCAGGTGCAGATTTGAATAATTTTGCAGCTTTTCGCTTTGTTTCTAGTATCCTCAGGACAATTTCTTGCTGAAGGGGTTCAAAATACTCCTTCTTAAGCCAAGTGAAAGATGGAAGCCAACAAAAAGCAAAGTACATGTTGCAAGGATTAAAAGAATTGCAACAGCGTATGCAAACTTATTTATGTGTTTGTCCAAATGGATAAATCTCAACCAACATTTTAATCAAATTTACCATAATGTCAAATTTTAGAAAAAAAAATTCAAACCTTAGTGTTTGAATGTTTGTGTGTAAATATGCTGCGGCACATTAAAATATACTGACATGCTTAAGACCCTACCTTACAAGTAAAACTGGAATTTCATTAAAATCAAAAATACTGTATATGGGGAATCAAAATATATATTTTTTGGACATCTTCACCGTTGTAATCATGGCTACATATATATGTCACCCGATATGGCTGTTTAACCAGTTTGTTGCAAAGCGTACATGTACATGTAAGAACAGTGAAACAAAATCTACACAAATCAGACAGAAAATATATCCGGACCAATTGCTTGTTCTGATTGACACCTTAGCAGACGTAATGCAGAGATATAACATGCGTTGCTCACAATGTTCAAAATGAATTTGTACGAGGTAGTAATGGACTAACAGTTGTTCACTTGTGAAAAGTAAATATATAATATGCCTTGATATGTGCCACAGTATTGTTCCTTGCTGCATGCTAGTCATAATTATTAAGAAGTTTTAAGGCCAAGCAGGGGCATTTCAGATAGTCCTACACCAAACAGTACCTCCCGTTTATAGTTGCATATATGGCGGAAAAATGTTTTTCGAATATGTATGTATGGTAATAGGATAATTTAAATGCGTAATCAAGTAGGTGTCAACTGGAATAAGTATTTCAGGGAGTGTGTATGTAGATGATCAATGGTGCAGTTTTTCAAGTGATATAATCTGAGAATTAAGGAACTCTTGAGCCAGTTTCTGGAAAAATTTTCAAGTCCGAAACTGACCTTAAGTGTATGGAAAAGATAAAGTGTGCCAAGGTATTTATTCCACTTAAGTACCCCTTCCAGGCTTAAGGTTTTACGAGAAACTAGCCCCTGTGAATTGCGGGGTTCATACTGTTGCAGATCGCACAGCATACGACTTATTGACCACACCAAGCAAAACCACACTTCAGTCCAGTGACCTTGATCCCTATTCGTGTAACTCTCTGGTTAGGTCATACTACAAGGTACAAGGAAGCTTGTTAAAAAGGACCACCCTAGAGTAGACCAACAGAATGCAGTCCTTATACACAGGTGGTCTTTGTGTGCAGGTGGAGTAACAATGAATGTTTACACTTGGGGATTTGCAGATTTGAAAACGGGAGGTCCTTCTTAGCTAGTATATTTAACAATACATTGTACCACAATGTCACATAGCCGTCATTGGCTCCATTGTCAACCAGGGACAAAATGTTCTTTATTGATATTGTGAGATTCGAATTGCTCTTCATAAATTATCTACAGAGCAGGTGGCTATTGTACACAGGTGGTTGAAGAGTAGGATTGTATGCTTGACTTTAATAGCACGGTACAGAAGAATTGAAAAGAGTGACAAGCAAGCACTAACAATACCCGATAAATTGAAAACTTGGAATCACCCAAAGTAGGCCATGTACTATAGTACATTTATTTGTTCTTCTTTAATTTCAGTTTTATGCACAAAATAGAAGGAAAAGAACCCATAATGTCCGAATAGACGTACACATGTTGTTTAGTATAGCGGTAAAACTCTAGAAACTTCTTTTGCTGGCCATTTTGAGATTATGTGACACTATAGGACAAGTAGCATTTAACCAGTGTACTTTTTTTTTCTTTTTTATTAGAAGTGTTATAATAAGGGCTCAATGTTGGCTGCTGCATTGAAGAGAATTTGATAGTCAAGCATCATGTTTCAAGAAAAGTAGACAAAGTATGGTGTTTACATAAAATGGCCCTTTTGGTGATGCAGCTTGCTATTAAGCTTTTTGACAGCCATATCATGGATTTATTTAGGGGCAATTTTTCATGAGAGAATTAGTGGCATTCTTTTCTTTATCGTGTTTATTGTACGTGCTTTGGTCAGTAAGGTCAGTAATATGTAATATGTCCGCAGCTTAAGAAGCTCATTGTACGAGTTTATATTGGCTACTATCAATGGTGGCTGTAGAGGTACAAGTTGTTATTGGTTACCGAGATGGATTAAGTTTCACAACAATGTAATGTGTCATGTTATGTCAATAAATACTTAGAACATAAACAGAGAAATAGTTTATGTTGTATTTATTTCTTGCATTCATACTGCTCAGCAGTGTATATAACCTCAATTACACATCATAACACTTTGTTTTCCCCAAATATGCTAATGACATACGTACAGTAGTCCCCCCGCCCCCCCCCCCATTAATACGGACACCCCTTCTGCCAATATTGTCATTGGAGAGGCATTCTTTGGTGAGAGGGACCATCTCATGCATTCTCAGTACTTGCCACCAAGAATCTGTCCTTTCCAGAGCAGTGTCCCCACTTGAGAGTATCTTAAGAGAAGGACCAACATCTATTCATTCCCTCATTCAAAATGCTCCAATTCTGCCATCAAAGATTCAGTTCGTTTGCGGTTTTCTTTCACTGCTAACTCTTCTAGATAGAAGAGCTATATACATACTCATTTCACAGGGTTTTGTTCATGTAGGAAACCTAGAAAATCTTGGAAACTTAAGGAAGTCCCCAAAATAAATGGGGCCCAAAACATAAACAAACCACAATGTTTTCTCCAAATACACTGAATCCAGATATCCACTAAAACATTGTAAATTTATATTTTCATAATTCCCTATGTCCACTTGGACACCAAAATTTTCATCACAGGAATATACATGTATATATCTCTTGATACCATCTTGATGCCTCGAAAGCACTTTGTGGTCAGTTCGGTATTCAAATTATCCACACCATTGTAACTCCTAGGAACGAGAAATCTGACATCACATTTTGCTTTTTAGGTGGGTTAGTCTATTCGTTGTATTTCTTCAATGTCAGGCGAGGTATGATGTTCATGGACTGCAACTCCTGGAAGAGCAGTTTGCAGGCGTATGGCATCTTGAGGTTGGAGACGTTTGTTGAGCTGCGGCAGTAGTGACACCTGGTGGATGAAAATGGAGATAGATTTCGTAAATATAAAGACAATGACGCGTGTGCTGGAAAGCTGCAGAATACTTCCTCTTTCAATATATAGTGGTCACTCCATTTCTCAATGGTACACAAAATCTGTACTTTGGGACCACGTTAAGGAGTCCTAGAATCCAGGTGATCTTAAAGGCCAGGCTTAAAGGGTAAAATTGAAGGACCACTGTACTGGACTAACAGCATTACACTATGGAGGAACATAAGAACAAAGATGACCCGCAGCGTGTATAAACAAACCCTACAGGCCATTTCTCATCAGCTCCAAAACAGTTTTATTATGATGTATTATTACCAGTACAATGAGTACAGTAGCTCCCCCCCCCTTCTGCCAAACAATTCTGTCCACATCAGAGGGGTGTTCTTTAGTGCAAGGTGGTATCAAATGCCGTCATGCTCTTGTTACAAGGGTTGCATCCTCTCTAGAGCTGACGGCGCCCTTTAAGAGTGAGACAGCTGTAATGGTGATGTGTTCAGAATGTTGTCATAACTAGTATCCTAGCAATTTTCCTGATACATGTAACCCCAGGACAACACCAAACCTCACTCACCAGTTGGAGTATCCCAGTAGGCCACACTTGTTGCATACGTCCACTTGGAAAGCATCGCTTGAGATCATGAGACGTTCCAACAGCAACATACTGACAAACAAGCAGAAATTATACCAAAGCATGACTCATTCCTTGTACCATATACTGTTGCAGAATTTATGTGACACAATGACCCATCCCTTGTGGCATATACTGTTACAGAAATCATACCAAACCGACACATCCCTTGTGGCATATGACTTATCTCTTGGGACACATATCGTCACAGAAATTATACCACATATTGACTCATCCCTTGTGGCATATACAGTTAGCATTCAATAAAATTTACTATACTATCTTAATATTTAACAACTAAATTTGAAACTGAAGCTTTTGTTTTAGCCTTTTCTGAATAAAATGTGATTCCAATAAACCAATTCAGTCTAAAATGTAGATGTTCTTAAACAGGATTTGCCCTGCTGCTGAAAATATGACTCATGTCCCTTGCAAATTGATCTTAAAATGGACAAATTGTAAATCGACGTGCCTTTGATGTGCATATGCAGAGGTAAGTCTTAAAATTAAGGTGTCTTGAATATAGATAGGGAGATAAATCTTAAAACTAAAGCATCATAGAAATATATTTAGAGAGAAATCTTAACATTTAGGTGTCTTGAAATGCATTTACCACTCTTCAATTTAATGCCTCAAGCCTCTTTATATGACACCACCAACCTAGCACCGTATCCAATGAGGCAATCCCTCTCCATCTCCCCCAGTCGCAGGCCACCGTCCCTCGAGCGGCCCTCAGTCGGCTGTCTGGTCAGTACGGCCCTGGGGCCCTTGGCCCTAGCGTGCATTTTGTCCAGCACCATGTGTTTCAGCTTCTGGTAGTAGATGGGACCCATGTAGATGTACGCTTGGAGAGGTTCCCTAAAGAAAGGAAGTAAAATTTCAAACAATATCAAAGTGAATTTACCGTAGTTTCATTATTATATCTATTAGGGCCAGTAGGGCAGCCCATTGACTTTCCCCACTGCAGTCATGAACTGTTATAGAATATCGGTGAAGGATTGCCTGTGCATAAAAGATTCTGTAGTTGAGGAACAGCTGTTATTTAAAGTGGCAACCAAAACATACACCCTTACATTACACATTATCTATATATTTTTTGGGAGTGAATGTTTTTGGACTCTGGAAACATAATTTCTGATGAAACATTCTATACACAGAGTCAAATAATGGTGGAAAAAGTTCAAGGAGGAGGATCAAGGAGGCCATCAGAATACACCAAGGGAGGCCTGAACTGAATAGGGACACCGGCCTGGACATCCCAGCTGTCATCCTCTAACTGGTGTCACAT
>JAAUYG010160806.1_pt1 | contig 10245 bp, 3 predicted proteins | sample 7278091 | NCBI WGS metagenome assembly JAAUYG01 (sample SAMN14350201, study PRJNA611818) | marine sediment metagenome | isolation source: surface marine sediment (0.6m) | place: French Polynesia: Moorea | collected 2018-08
CATTTCTGGTATTCTTTAACTAGCAAGTGACCTAGCAGAGCGTCAAGGACCCTGGGCCTCTTGTTTACATTAGCGTTTAGAAGGCAAAATGGTGCAGTATTGCAACTTGCCATAGTAACGTTATGTAAATACTCTTACGAAACATCTTAGCCATCAAACTTCTTAACTGTTTTAAGAATTTATTTATTTATGTTTACTTAACTATAATACATATAATATTTTTGAGAAAAAAAAATGAAGTGACCTGTCTATTAAGGTCTAGCATGCGGCATATTTATGAATACTGGTATGACACATTCCTGATATGATTATTAAACTGGCATACCAGTAATCGATACATGATGTGGCATTGCTCAGTGGCAAATAATCTTACAATTAGAAAATTTGTATAAGATACCAGTTTCTTTTCTGTGACAAGAATAATGTGCAGCCTGTATATATATAACACCAGTCTCTTCAGAAAGGCAAAAAGAAGCCCTTTTTTTCTGAAGTACTGGTATGTATTTCTGGTGATCCAGTGAGTGCTGATAGGGTAGATACAGTGATCCTTGGAATCCTGGAGACAGAGCCAAACCCTGGACTTGAATCCCCTGGAGTCAGCTCTCGGGCCCCAGGTATTGATTGACTGGTATTTCCCTGCATGCCTACCAGCTAATGCCTATATACCTCCAGATGCCTACTCCAGTGCAGGATATCAGAAATCCTCCACTGGGGACAAAATCAAGATTTTAAGTGTTTATTTTTGATAGAATAAACAATTGCTCTTGATCTTCACACTTGCTGGGACTTCTTGATTCTTTCTTCTCCTTATGCTTCAACAGGCAGGATATCAATACACAGACAGAGGTTATAAAGTGTGTGTTGGTGGATTGGCCGGCCGGGGAGGGGACAATCTCCTTGGGATTTTGGTGCCTAGCAGAACTGGGGACACGTCTCCCACTGATATCACACAGATCAGCCAGCTGCCTAATATTTGCTACCAGTGTGTTTTCTGTTGTAGTGACAACATGGCAAGCACTGGACCGATAACCAACTGCCCGTATTTTATAAACATTGAACTGTGAAGTCTCAAGGAAATATTTGAAACAATATTGCCTTGATCCCTACATGTAGCTAGCATTCCATGGCTGCCTGTTGCATGTGATGTATGGCAGATGCAGGATAATTAGACAAGGTGGATCAGCATGGGAACCATTCAGCCTTAATCTTAACTAATCTGGTATCCCTAACACAGACCTCATCAATATACAACTCAAGATACATGGCTTTCTACTGATAGATTGTGAAATGTTACAAATCCTGGTATTCAATCCCTATCAGATATGGTATTCAGGTACTAGTATGTATGTGAATATTTTAGCAGCATGGCAAGTTGAGGGTCTTAATTTGCATTGATAAAATCAGCTACACCCATGTACAAGCATTCTGTTGAAAAGAAATAATAGGTCGATGAAACTCAGCTTTTCTGTGGGTTCCTGGGGTTTTACTTAAAATTTATACTAGATGTAGAACTTAGGGTAACTCCCGTAGAACATAAATTTTTGCATAAATATTTAAATATGCTCTCCAAACTAACTCCAGGTACCTGGTACATGATGCACATACAGCGTGACACTGAGTCGCTCATTGAGACCTGGCTGGAATTGGTTTCACTGGGGGAGGGGAGGAGGAGGGGGATCAGGCTTATAGTCAGCTTTCAACCACTCATGGTCATTATATAATCACCGGACTTTTCCCTTCAGAGTCCCCCATCCGGATGCCCAGCTACCCCTTCTCACTTTGCAGTTACCGTAGAACAACTAGAAATTATCAAAGAGGCCTATCAAAACCACAATTTGATTTACCTATGTCCTTGGAAGATAAGGGATTTGACCGTAAAGAGTACCAGTATAAATCTATAATCAATACAATGTCTTACATATAACATGATATATGTTAGATTACATGCTACTACATGTACATCAGTTCTCTCAGTGTAGGGTATCTTAGGATTCACTATTCTATTAAATAGTACCTAATGAGGCATGAAAATTTGCTGTGCACATCTATATACCTTGGCTGTGCCTGATTGTGTGAGATGGAACTGTGCTAACAAAAGGATTTATGATCCTAGCTCTTGTGTAATATATAGCAGAAATACATGTACATACAGCTAGTCTACAGCTGAGTTGACTGGCCAAGTCTGTCGTTTGATGAATAAGCAAATGAGTAAGCCACATATGATGGTCTGATGACGCTCATCGCTATATATGTGCGCAAGTAAAGATAAGATCGGTTAAAGTACAGCCAGCAACATTTTATGGCACTGCTATTCATGGGCGCAGGAGCGTGTTTGAATTATTGTTGTTTTTCGTCCATGCTTTGGCAGTGAAACTCATCCTTTTGAATCACCTATATTGTGCAACTATAGGCCTGTGTGATGTATTCCCATGGTGTAGGGTGCGTGTGCTTCAAAAAAAAAAATGTGTATGATGACTGAAACTTTTTGAAATAATAAGGGGACGCAAGAAGCACGAAGCAAGATCCGGTGTTTAGTCAGAAGTCAGCCATGCGCGACGGATTGCCATTCAGCGTGGGTTAGAACAGGGAGACGACTTCATTTGTGTTTACACACTCATGTGGACTTGGTTCAAGTTTTCTTCTTTTTTTCTGTCTTTTTCTGCTTCTCATTTCAGAAATATGAGCAAAGCAGTGGAGTCAGTTTGTGAGATGTTAGCTTAATGATAATACATTTCGATCTAGGGGTTGAAAGAACAAAATTATGTTAAGATGACATTGTCAACTTGCTTGATGTGCATGATATACATAGCAAATGACCAGGAAGAACTACAGGAGATCTAGTGTAGATCATGTAGATCTAGTGGAGACGAGTGGGACATATGAGATGCATGATCCTGTATGCACTACAGATTTCGCAACTTCTTGGTCAGCATTTAAGTTCCTCTTTATCTGTTTCTAATATTCACAGTTTAAAACTCTGCAGTTTAAAATTGACTACACTTTGTCCAGCGGTGTTAACTTGCTCTTACTCTGCAGCAATTCAGGAATTACATGTACAGAGAGTAGTACTTTCAAAAATGGATTGGCAGCATCGCAGTTGAGAGATGAATATGTACTGTCTGGTGTGTTATGACTGAAATTATATTGCAAAAGCATCCGGTTTTTGGCCATAATATATACAAGTTAGAGTACTGGTACAGTAGTCCCCTCTAATAAGGCCACCCCTTCTGCCAAGCATTGTGACTGTTATTTGGTCACAAGAAGAGCAACAAATTCATTCTTGGCCCTCAACCTGCCAAGTTTGTGTCCTTTCAATCAAGAGAGTGTCTGTAAGAGTGGGGTGTGGAAAGTTTGATAGCACTGGTAGAATGGTCATCTTGGTCAACCAACTTGCTGGATTGCTACTAACCATATTTTTTCCTGCACAAGTGATGATCATTTGCTAAGATTAACATTACAATGCAGTGTGCGGGCAGTGAGGTGAAAAATGAACGGCAGGCTGGATTTGAACTTGCAAGAGCCTGAATTCCCCACCTAATGGTGCAGATCATCAAAATGTGTGGGGTTTAAATATCTGTATCTGTAAATACATATACATGTGCTAGTAACAAATTTGATCACCATTATATCATCTGAAATAATAAAGTATTTTGGTATGTTACACTGAACCTACTAGTACCGCCTGTATATGCCAGGATTTGGCTATATTATTTCCAAAATGGTGATGTGTCCTGGTTGCCGCTTTAAATTGTGTTTAACCGTCCCATGACCTTGATGAGTCTCCGGTCATACCAAGCCGATAGCCTCAGCTCTTCAGTGAGCGGTCACCGTGGTTGCATTCACTCAACGTTCCCCTCGATGCATGATAATAATGTCCGGTCTCTTGACCTTTAGTCAGGACCCAAACCTGATTACTTCACCCGTCTGAAAACACGGTAACCTGGGCAAGGAGCTAGCGAGAGAGAGTCTGAGGGGGGGAGAAAAAAGTATGCAGCCAAAAACTGCCCGACAATGGGTCCTATTCAGCATACTGGTGAATCAAGCCGGATGTGTGAGAGAGAAGATAGCCGCCTGTTTGAGTTATCCAACATTACACATTATCAAACACACTGAAGTGGGACCATTCCAATATTGTGCTGACAGGATGCAGTATAGTAACCTAGGTCAACACGGCCCTAGGCCGGCAACTGGTACCACAAAGGTGTCCACAGGAATTTAATGCAAATTATGTTGTGTCATGGGTAACCACTATAGGCTGAGGTACATGTAGCCATAGGCAGTAAAGTAGGTTTATAGGAAAAATTCGCAAACTGATGATCATAATATATGGCTGCTTATAAAAGCACCATACAAAAATTGAGAATTTTGAAATTGAAAATTTAAGTAAAATTGAGTTCCAATGAAGTCCTTTGGACAGCCTAATGACACATGTTTTCTTAGATTCTGGTGAAAAAGATTCTGGAAAAAAAATGAAATAAAAGGATATTCTTAATTAGTCTGTTTCAAGGCTATAATGCAGCGCTTTCTCTGAAACACAACTGAAATTTACATGTTTTCCTCGGCTCTAATTGTTTCCATGATGCTGTAAGAGCTTGAAATGCCATACTGTGATAGCGTTACATAACTCTGCGGGCTCTACCAAAACAAGGCAATTTTGCACAATCCAGGAAGAACCTTCTATAGTTTCCTCTTCCCTGAACCAATTAGTTCTCCTACCCAGGCTGACATAATTGCTTCAGCAACTGATGAGCCATTGTTCTCTGTCTACCCCAGAGGGCCATTAACTCTGCCTAGAGTCCTGTTGATACCAAAGACCTGTCTATGCATGGATCCATTCACATCCTCCGCACCATGGCAGTAACACTTCACCGATTCCTGAGTTACTGTGCACTGTGTACAGTAGGTGGAGACCAAATGGTAAGCTAAGCTTACCACTGTCACACCTTCATGATAGTAAGGCAGTGAGCCAGGGGAGCTAGCATATCTCTGCAGTAATGAGAAAATGGTGACAAATATCAGGTAGAGGTAAATGTCCCCCAAGACTGTGACTATTAAAGGGCGGATTCCAACAGGGAAGGGCAGGACACCTGGTGCTGTGTGATATCATTAAAGTAAGCCCATTACCTTCCTGGCTGCAACCTGTTGACATATTGCACTTCCTTACTCTTCGACACCGACACTCATGTCATTATTTCGTTCAAGTAATGTGTTCTCTATATCAATTCCTCAAAATATTTATCTTTTTTGCTTGTTTGTTTGTTTGTTGTTGTTTTTTGTTTAAAGTTGGTCTAGATGAAGTTGAAATGGTCAGCTTTAGACCCCTAATGTTTGTACAAATGATGACTGGCGAAACTTAGCCAAGCGCCAGTTTGCAGGAGGTCAAATAAAGGAAGTGCCTGACTGGTTTTACTATGTCAAGTTGATAATTATTATATCTTTCACATGCTGTTTCCATGAGGGCCTTTTCATTTTCTGGCAAATTAAAATTTACGCATAAAGATCGGTTTTCAAGTCCTATATTAAGATGTGTCACTGCGAGAAATAAGGCAGATGAACTGCATTCTTAATAATCAATACTGAATACATATTGGTGAATTTTCACTAAAGGTCATTCAACTCTTCAGTATATCTTTGTTATATATATATTTATATTTATATAATAGTCATGTCCTGGACTTCGTGTCTCGGTGTACGTGCATAGTGGCTGCCACATTGCTATGTTCTCCAGTGTCATCCGTGCAGCAGGGGTGAAAAAAGTGTAATTCTCTATTAGACAAGTATCATCACTAGTTACTTTTTTTACACATTCCATGTGAGCCAGGTGCAGGTAGCCTGAAATGTCCCACTTTATGTGCCCATCCAGGCACAGGGGTTACAGCTGTGCAATTAGTGGTAAAACAAAAACACCCAGCACCTTCTCTCTAATACACATCCAGAGGTGAAACCCTATGATCATTCTAAATACATTTACCGGTTAATAGGGAAATCTGACATGACCTTAGGGTGTCTACCGTCATGTAGCGCCTTCCTTTCTGCATAGAGGACAATGGAGTCAAAATCATGAAGGGATGAAGGACAAGTCGCAGCTACAAAATAAATCTTAAGATGATGATGGCTGATATAATACATTACAGCATTGATCGACAAACTTTCTCTTAACCCCTGGTATAAACAAGATTTGTTTTAACCTTTACTTTTAATTGCACAATAAGATATGTCAGTGCTGGGACCTCTGTATGCTGTTCTCCTATGCTGCTGTGCTGTGGCTCACTCTTAGAGGTTACGGGAGGTTACATTCTAGTGTGTGTCAATAAGTGTATGTATGATACAGGACACCACAGATATTATTTAACATGGAGGTTGTTACGTGTCTATCAGACACGTTGTGTAGGTTGGCTCTAGTTCAAACTCAAGGATGGAATATAGAACTTTACTCCCTGCAGAACTTACCCTCACCATTACAATTGGCTGTTTGAGAAGCGGATGTTGTGGGTTTATGCCCACGGTCTGTCCACACCCAAATTGTTTGCCTGCCCAGGCGCCCTAAAACCTAATGCAAACCTGGCAGGTTTTGGCCCTCCTCCTTCTTTCAGTGATTAAATCCTGGTAAATAAACTTGCCATTTCGAGGGAACTTAGAGAAAGGTGGTGGGACATCAGGTGCAGAAAGGGGAAAGCGGCATAACAGGTGTCATTTTCTTGACAACAAAATCCTGAGACGGGCAATGCGACAAAATGTATTATGCATGACAGTGTTGAATCTATGGGCATAACAACAACCTTGGATCACACTCTACAAAAATGGCTTTTAAAACAAATTTTGACACATTTTAAAACAAAATTAATGAAAAAGGACATATGTCAGAAAAATGTTATGGGATTCTGTACATCCATCAGGACCAGTAGAGAGTTCTGTCTAATAAGACAGCAAATCATGTCAGGGTATTTTTGAACCATTGATATTCATTCAACCAGGTACCAAAAGTTACATTACGGTATCCTTTGGACAAACCTACACTTTCCATCAGTTGGGTCCCTTTACTCTTTAGGTTTGCTCTAAGTGCATGCAGTGACTCAACCAGGCAATTTCCCCCAGCATCTAAAGTCCAGCTTTCTCATTACAGCCTTTCACTTGGCAATGCTTGACTGCTTCTCCTGCATTGCCATCCCCGTCCTCATGGCCAGCTCAGATATACGTACCGACATTGGAAAGCAACAGCCAAATCGATCTTTGACCTCTTTCATGTGACGTACCCCACAATTTCATTTTGCCAGGACAAAAGCTGCAGCACACTGAAGCATGGTACCTTGATGCTGCCAGGAGACTTCAACGCACGCAAGGAACAGTTCGTGTGTTATATTTTTTTTTACCTTTTTACTTCTCTCTACCTTGAAGGTTTAATTTCTGGGCTTTCTTTTCCAGCCGAGCGGAGAAGATAACGTGCGAAAACAGTCAACAAGCCCCACGGTCTGTTGGTTCAGCGTCAACAGCCTGCACTCGGGTACGCGGCCACAGTAGATGTGGGCTGAATAAAGTGTCTCCGCTATTTGGAACCTGTGCACCGAGGGGAAAGGCAACACTGAGCAGAATGAAAGGAAAATTCCTCTATGCAGATGGAATGCATTGACAAACTGAATTATAGATGTCTTACCACTGTGAGTCCGAATACAGGTTTGGCATTTTGCTTTGTCAAACCATCACAATAGAACCCTCATTAGTCTTACTGCGCATGCTAGGACCCTTTTTTCAAATACAGTTATTGTCCCGATATCATATTTTATTTGGCGGTGGTTAAATCTCATCTTTTTGGGGGTGAAATTGCACTACAGTTGTAGAGAGGAGGTGTGTGTCATATTCCGACATCCCCTGCTGGTTTTCGGATAGGTTTTCATCTCTCTGTAAAGAAAGGATCTTTCCATCTTTTTGTCCATGAAATTGACAGACTTGGGACTTGTTGAATACCGAAGCAAGACTGCTTTCTATGCTACAGCAGATCTTTCATGATACAAATTGATGTATTTCCCTTGTTTGCTTCTAAGTCAACAGATGGCACATTTACATATAAAATGCTCAAGCAAAGTTGCTGATGTATCGTTTTTACACCACCAGTATGTCAGCCTGGCATAGATTTCACCAAAACATCATCCCCTTGCACAAAAAGTTTGCAGTGAAATATAAATCTTTCTGATTAAACTGTAATGTCAAATGTACTGGTACATTCACTATTACAAACTAAAAATTATCTTATATAATCATATGTGTAATATCCATGACCAAAGATAAACCAAAAACACACTGTAACATAATTAGTGTGATTATTGTAAAATACATTTACATGCGTACATCAAACTTTATCTTTCTGAGAAAAGGCCAGTAAGATAGGACTGTGCTATACATTTTGAGAGGAATATTACTTGCATTTATTATTGTTCTATTATGATCTAAATACTCTCAAATGACTTTGTTAATGCTTGCTCTTCAACCCACTTTTGATGCGTATCACTGCCTCTATTTTCAGGTCTGGGGTATTCTGTAACCCCATCCAATGCATGACTCATTTGGTGTCCCCCAAGCCCCTGTACCTGGGCACAAAGTGAAACCAGGGAGACAGTGAAGAGTTGCAGCCAATATTGACACTGGAGTCCACTTCAGGCAGATGAGAGGAAAATTCAAAATGGGACAGGAGTTCCAAAATGAATGGTTGGGATCTCATCCTGTCGGAGGCTTGATGTGAATCTGTGTGTGTGTAAACAGAAATACCCAAATCATTCAGGTGTAACTGATGATGCATACTGGGGTGAAAAATATTAGTAAGATGATGTGCGGATTTCAAGTTGTGCAAAAAGTCTGCAAAAACCTGTTGTGATTTCAAGTCTGCAAAAACCTGTGAATTCTGGGTCAGACTTCTGTTGCAAGTTTTCTGAAAAAGTTAGACATTTCATAGGTATATGTAGTACAGTGCTACATGAATCAATGCTATGTTGTCAGTTGCTCTGTTGCACTTGATGAGTTGTGTGACATATGTGAAGGTAATAAAATTGAGGCCCGCATGTGATGATGTAATGTGTAGCTGACAAATAAATTTATTAGGTAATCGCGACACTTTTGGAACTCCTACCTGGCCTCCATACAAACCACACCAAGGCAGTGTGACACGGGCTGGTCAGGGAGCTGTAAAATGGTTTAGGAGGTTTGCAGAGGCGTTTCGGTCCAGTCAGCAGTCTGAGCCATCTGTCCCCTGTCCCTGATCTAATTTGTCCCCAGTCCTAGCCTGTTAGCTCCTGTTACCTGTGTGACACCCAACGTTTTCCCCTCCCTCCCCGCCCGCTTTCCTTCCATAACAGGTGTTGCCGTGACATCATGACTTGTCAAATGAACAGGTGAAAAGTGAGGCCCTTGTGAGATTGACTATTCATGTGTACCAATGCATGGTGCCAGGATGAGTAAACCACATACAGGAACCAAGGGCAGTTATGGGAAAATTCCTGGAAAACTATGTCCTCTGGCATGCCCTAGCACACACAATAGAATTACATCTGCCTGGGGATGGAGGGATAGCCCAGCGGCATTGAGGTCTCCCTTCATTATAGTAGTTGATTGGCTAGTCGGCTAAAGTAATTCCTAGAAGGCAGTCACTTGGAACTGGTGAGACAGTGACACTGAAACCCTTGGCTTGGCTGGGGGGAGGAGGACTGTGTACTGGGCACACATTCCTGGCAGAGACTGGGGGAATGCTGAGCCCAGGGTGGGGGAACACAATCCGGGCAGGTGGCTAAAATGATTGGGAAGCCATGAAGAATGGGCCACTTGAACAGGCCTGTAAATGAGCCTTTAAATGGCAGTGAGGAGAGAGCTGGGAAGAGGTTTATTCATTGTATTCCTCCCTGGAGTGAGTGCAGAGAGAGCTGGCAGCATTCCTATAGGGAAGCCTGGGAATGTGACAGGGTTTACATTGGCATAGATAATGAGATCACTAGGAGTAATGAGAGGCTCAACATCTCCATATCATGACAAGTGAACTTTAATTCTCAGTGTGTATGATTAGCATTACAACTTGAGCCCATATCCATTACTTACACAGACTGGAATTTGTATGTCATCCCCCAATGCATCTAGGGATGTCCTGACCATAGTCAAAAACCAAACCCCACCGAATGATCTCTGACCATTACATAGGTAACAGCTCTTTTCCAACCCTGCATCCTTCTTCGCAAAATATAATTTTGTGTTGAGATAATAATATAA
>JAAUYG010128486.1_pt1 | contig 10244 bp, 12 predicted proteins | sample 7278091 | NCBI WGS metagenome assembly JAAUYG01 (sample SAMN14350201, study PRJNA611818) | marine sediment metagenome | isolation source: surface marine sediment (0.6m) | place: French Polynesia: Moorea | collected 2018-08
CATTACCATTGTTGTGAATGTAGTTCTGTTAACTCGATGCCCAGCATGCTACAGTGGGTCAATATCTACCACCGCGTGGGATCATTTCTTTCGCTCCATTATTTTTACATCTTATTTAGTTACCAGCCATGAAACTGTCAATGAACCATGCCCTCCAGCGGTTCCTCTGACCCGCACGGAAATTCTTAACCCAATCTTCTGCCAGTTTCCTTGCCAATAAAGCTATCATCCTGCGGACGTAACCGGTGAAGCAGCTTGCCGCTGAGTGTGGCGGTGTATGTGGTAGATTACGTTGGGTGTTGCAAAAAGGTCAACGGCATCACCAGTGTAGACGGCAATAAATTTTCGGGCCTTAATTGAGATCAATTGGCTGAACACGCTGAAACAAGCCTTTGAAGCAGATGAAACGCCTCAGGTTCAACCTAATGAATTTGTCCTTGCTTTCTCCCATTAGATAGAAACAGGTGACACCCAGGTTCAAGCTACTGACTGAAAGACGAGAGGCCCGAAATCAATTCCTAATGTTGCACAATAAAGCTTGACATGAGGCTGAACAGCTGCGCGATTGTATGCAAATTTACATTTTTATTCCACATTTTCAAATGCAAATGTGCATATTTTCTTGCATTTGATCTGCCAATGGCAGCAGCTGTGCCACGAAGACTTCAGGAGAAAATTAAAATGGGTTGATTCGCGTAAAACACCCATGTTGTGCTGCTTGTGGATTTTCTTTCTTTCTTTGTCTTTTATTTTATTTTTTTTTTTGCAAAACTGAAATGGACAACCGCAGACTGCCACAAGAGGGAAACGCAATTCCAATTAAAAACATGTCTGTTCGCACCGGCACAATGTTTCCTGACAAATAGGGAGGCGATCTTTCGGCTGATGTGAGCATTAAGCAGCATATCATCACTATGAGAGAGAATACTGGCTTATTCTCCGCGGTTGTCGTGATCAATCATAAGAGACATGATGTGTGAGGCAGATGTAATGATGTTAAAGGATCAATCATTTGCCGCTATTGCACCACTTGCATTGTTATTCTTAGCGGGTTCTGCAGGGTCCGCCTTTGTTCAACAAACCCCCGAGAAGAGAAGAAGTGATGCATTATGGCGCAAATTCATCACAAAAACATAACAGTACTTTTACCCGACTAATGTAGAACTAAAGTGCACCGAAACACACTGAAATTGTCGAAAAGAGGTTTTCACCACACAAGCCAGTGCATTCGGGTGGTACCAAAGAGGCAGGATTTTGAAGGACATTTCCGATTGATAAAAGCAACAGGGCAGAAGTACATAAAAGGCAAGAGCTGTGAAAAAGCTGCACACATGGAACCAATAAAATCAGGCAGCGTATCAGATGTGAAGTGGTTAAACTGCTGCAAGAACCAAGTTGTTTTTTTTTCAGGCGAAAGGAGAATGAAAGAAAAATTCTCGTCCCTTGTTGATCAGCAGATCTTCGTACCATTCCGTGCATTTTCTTTGTTCTCTACGTGAACCAGATCAAACACGCAGAAATGTGTGAGTGAAACTGTCTGTCCACTCTTGTCTGTTCGTAGACTTTGATAACTGGGTTCATCGATCGCGCAAAATGTGTGTTTAACTCGCCTTGGACTGATTGTGTGTACTCTTTGCAGCCATTCACAATGGTGTCAGGTTTTAAAGCTGGAGTTATTCAACTTGAGCAGCTTTCGTAACAGAGCAAATAGCCCAGGGAGTTAGTGCAACCAGATAATTCGCTTGTACTCTATCGCTTTGAACTGCCGACCAGATACAAAAAAGTCAATGGATACTGACTGCCATTCATTTTTTTTTGAGTTCGTTTCTGAAGGTGGGACAGATGCTTGAAGGGTCTGGAGGGAGAAAGTACCCAATCGCAAAGTTTTGCCGCGGTCACTGAAAGACCTTTTACGTATTCCCTTTCCCGTCTGGTTCGTGTGGGTTGGCGTAATAAAATAGTCGTCTGACTGGTGTGTGTTGATTTATTGATCACATCAAGCCTTGTTTGCCTCTCTCTCTGCGCAGCTCGTAGTGGTTTCGGTTAAATCAGTCTGGGAAGCTGCCAACGTTTCACATGGAAATGAACATCTTCCTTAATCCCTCATGAAAAGCTCCAGTAACAGCAATAAGCCGAATGTGACGTGACAATACAACGAACATTGTGTGCACTCTCACTTGCCATCGTTACAGTACTGTTTTCCGCCCCGAGGAAATATTTTTATCAGAGCAAAAAGGGAAAAGATTTTTTTGGTGGTGTTGTGTTTTGATTGATATGTTTTTCGTGTATCGGCTTTGCAATAACGACTTTGGTATCGATTTGGACATCATTGTGTGTCAGTAAAGTGTGGACTTTGATGTACTTAGCATCTCGAACAGAGAACACAACGATGAAACAAACTGTTTTGCACCCAATGGTCTTTCACAAGCGTGGCATAAGTAATGCAGAGTTCGAGAGTGATGGCCATATTTTTGGTGCAATAGAGGTCGTATTTGGTTTTGCGTCGTCCTCAGTATCCTTTGACTCTTCTGTACGTACGTAAACGCACGAAAACAGCACACCGCTCACTGCATCCAGAAAACTGTATTGAACTGTACTTTTTGAGTACATAAAGAGAATTTCGTTGTGCTTTCTGAGATGTTCGACTTTTCATCGCCTGGAATAGGCTAATCTCAGTGATGAATGCAACTCGTTATTTTTGTCGAGGTAAACACCTGAGTCCAGGATAGAAACTTCAAGATTCTCTTTTTCGTGCTTTTTTCAGTCCAACACATTATCTTCTTCGTCGTTATAAATTGCAGATCCTGTGTCCGTTGGGTGAGTTAAATGAGCAACCTTGTTCGAAATTTCTTTTTTTGTTTTGCTGTTTCCTTGTTGTTGTTTCTGTCCCGTGAACAACGAAGTAAAGTACTGATTAACCTCACTGGTGCGTCATCGTTTTAACTTGTCAGGGTTTTTGGGCTTCGCAATCAACAACAGCTTCGTCGAAAAAAGGCCCAGAAGTGGGTCCCGGAACTGGAAGAAAGTTTTCAGAATTCTCAGCCTTTCCGTCTGGACGCTGAAGTGGGAAGACTGTGTTTTGAGAAGTGAAGTGTTGCTTTTCTCTGGAGTGAAAACGTCGAGTGAAAACGTGCACACAAGTATATGTGACGCACAAGTATGACGCGACAGATCGTTGCGCATGGAAATTCTTCCCAGTTCACTGTCAGCCAATGTCCACGTTCAGGCATCGGGCATTGACCTCGAATGTAAAATTAAATGTGGTGGGACTTTGCAAGCTCTGCAGTGGTTCTGATTGCCCTGTCTTGATGTATGGTGAGTGCGGACAGAGACTGCGTGACAAGCCACAGACATTCCACTTGGAAATGAACATCTTTGCCCAATCCTGCGATCAATTCTCCAGGGAATCTTTATTTGCATAAAAAATGAGCAAGTGACTGTAAAGCCCAACCTTGGTAGAAATGAGCTCCCCAGGAAAATGTGATTCCCTTCCAAACGAAAAGGTGAAAAAAGTAAAACAGATATTCCAGTGGATTTGTCTTTTGATAAATGACCGGTCCGTGAGGTCAAAGACTGCCTCTGGAAACAGATGTGCAACAAAATTCTTGTGACGTCTTCTTGCCCAAACAAAGGACAGCAAGGAAATAGAAATCACAGAAGAACATTCCCCTGATGCGAGAGAGAAAAAGAGAAGAGGGAGAAAGAGAGAGAGAGAGAAAGAGAAACAAACGGCTTTTGAATGCAGGTGGGAAAGCTGTTGGACAGCTTTTTATCGTCTCCAAACTTTCCTTGTAACAGTCGTTTTTGTTTTTTGTCTTTCAGTCAGAATTTTGTGAACCAATGTCCAGAGCACCATTCCGCCCAAGAACCTCACGGATGCGGCAGATTCATACGCAATCGCGAACACAAACGAAAAGACGACGTGTCTGTCATTGTTGTGTCATATTCACCAGACGCATTGTGAAACGGCAGAAAAGGGGTGTGCCGCGATTGTCCTTGTGACCAAGCGTCCTGAGGTCGCCATCATAAAAACCTGTGGTGTGGTTTACACAGGTACTGTCTTTTCGTAACCTTCTCTCGCCTTGAAGACCAAAGGAAAAAGAGTGGTTCTGTACCCCAGTTAGCAACAGCAGCTCAAATGCAACTTCTCTGGGTGCTTACACAAACTCTTGGGTTCCTATTACGTGCACTAAATACTCAGATTCATCATTCGGTGCTCTGCCAGGAAAACTGTTCTCCTTACATCAGGCATTATGTCTTACATCAAGAAAGCTCTTTTTTCACTTCTGCTACACCGCGGTAAAAGCTGCACACTGATAACTACGACCGCTATCTTTCCCCCTTCTTTTTCTAAAACAGAATACTGAGATAAGTAACATTTGGAAGATACAACAAGCATAAACTTTGGTTCTTTATCTTTTCCATTGACAAAAGCATTTGTTAAAAAGAATACCGTACCATGATATGTTGGGTATTTCACCCCAACTAAAACTGACTTTTTCATTGTTGATCTACCTTATGCGAGCTTGGTAACGCTCAAGAAGTGGTCATGCCACGATACAAACACCCAGGTGCACTGAGTACTAATCCCAATCCTAATCCCAATGTGGCTCTGTCAATTGAGGAACCTTCACAACTTGGAAGCGGCCTGAAAATTGAAAAGAAAAAAACCCTTCTCTTTGGGAATGACGACGGCAAGGATTCGCATCTTCTGAGTGTGAATGTGCAAGGAAAATATCAGGTGGGAGATAGAATCCGAAGCAGGCGAACAGAGCAGCACATGTACACTGGCAAGACATATTGAATCACGAAACGAGCCGTCAATGTCTTCACACCATTTTACATCGAAATATATTGAATCAAAAGTTCATGGGGTAAATCTGCCATCGGGCGTGCCCATTTCTTGTACACAAGACACATCTCAAAGAAATTTTAAAAACTTTTTTATGTGTGTGCTTATCTGCGCCGGTTCCAGACGGTCTCAAAAGACTGGCGGTGGGCTCATTTTTTCAGAGTGAAATTGAGCTCAGAGGTTTGCATTACATTACAGGCGCCCGGACAGACCTTCACGCCACCTAACTGTGCTATTTCCTGACGCTGACCCAGGATTTGATCTCGGGGTCAGACTTTTTCCTTGGGCGAGGGCGCAACGCTGCACACGTGTTGTTGTTGACCCCAAATTTTTCACGACATTTTCAAACCATCCTGTCCAGTTCTCATGGGTCCACTGCTGAGGAAATGCATTTCTTTTTCTCCTGACCTTTTCATGTGTTCACGTACTATTTCTTTCTTTTGCAACATTGTAGATAGCACAATCTCCTGCAGAAAACGAGCGCCTGAATACACTGCCGCGTAAAGCAACTTCCTGTATTCTCAGGCGCTTTCTTTCAGCTGCAGTGGATACATTACGGCGACAAGGGTAATTTACAAAGCCGTAAAAGCAGTTTAAAGACCATCCACTTTTTCATTACAGCTTTCCACATGCATTTCTGCTATTCTCCTGCTGCGGCAGAGAAGAGTGACAAACAGCTTTTTCTCCACTGTTGCAATGCTTTGCATCCTTGTTTGCAGTTTCCCGAAGCTGATTTTTCAATGTCTCTCCTCTTGGATCTGTTGTTGTCTGTTCGGGACAGGAAAATCAGTGCCAATGCGTGTTTGGGCTTTTCCATCATCCTCAGCCAATGAGTCATGCCTTCTCGGAACCTATGGGCGGCAATGGAATGAGTTCCAGAGGTGACGGCAGGTTTTGGTGAAAGAAAAACTGCTCACACATGATTGAAAAAGGTTCTCGTTATCACGAATTAAGCCTCAGTTTTGTTCTCATTTTGGATAAAAGCGCAACAAGGCTGTGACCAAGGAAACACACCAAGAATGTCCAACAACTCCAGTGGTGACCATCCAATGTCTTGTGCAAACTACATGTGCATGTTGAAAGTCCGCAGAGATACAATGACTGTGGTGAAGCCACAATTAGGGACAGTCACGAGCTAATGAAGTGTGTCAGACCTGGTTTTCTGAGGCCAAAGGACAGGATTCATCGCCGTACTAAACCCCGAAACAAAGTTTGCAGAATGTAGGTCTTCGCTAGAAAAGTTGAAAACAAGAATAAAATCACACACTCACACACACACACACACACAACCCATCAGATTTTAAATTCTTCTCATTCATTCCATGCAGCAACATGGGAAGTCGAACGCACTGACAAGCAACTGTAGTGGGCACTGCTGTGGGCAGTGCCTTCTTTCTCTGTCTCTGTGTGTGTGTCTCTCTCTCTGTGAAAATACTAATAATAACTTTGTGCACCACACTCCCCTAAATTTACTCCCAGACAGAAATGAGTCAACTTTTCGTCGCGGTCACAGACCCACATCAAAAGTTATGAAAACTTTCTAACTTTTCGAAACATATGGAGCAGCTAAACAAAGAAGTAACTGTCAGAAAATCAGTTTTTGGTTATAATTGCTCAGCAAATCACTTCAGAGACAGGAGGAAAATTTCACCTTTACACTGTGGTCAGTTCTGCCTCTCAAGAACTTGATCAAAAAAAAAATTCCAACACGTGTGCTTTTTAGGGTTGGAAACTTTCTGAGCTTGGATCGTTGACCTTACCATCTGATTGTGTGTGGGAAGCAGAATCAGACTCCTCGAGAAGCCTGAAGGCTCTGCAATCAAGACAGGGCCAGGATGAATCTGCAACAGGCTGGACAATCAAACACTGGACAATCAGACACGACTTTTTTGGAACTGAAACAAACCCTGTGGGCGGGCTTGTTCCTGAAGCAAGCTAAGAATTTGGAAACAGTTGGCAGTGTGGTTTCAGATTGCGGGTATGATTTCACCACACGAAACTAGTCTTGCGTCTGTCCTCCGTCCGGAGCTTCTTCGATTTTTGGTGTTCCATCCACCAGACAGCATCCTCATGACTTACAACTCGATTGTGATCTCCAGCTGCCACACCAGCACACGGGGCGGGTAGATTTATTCAGCCAGCTAAGGAAAAAAATCAAGGGTGGACCATGGTTATTACCCTGGTTTTGGTCTTTTTGCTGTTTGTTTGTCGTGCTCACATATTCCCGTCTGTGGTTAGGCCTAAGATAGCGCATCAGCACGATCTACAGCACCACCCATCCAAAATTCGTACTTTGTTTTCAAATGGATATTCGCTTCCTCTGCTGACCCACCCGTCTTTTACGTATTGTTTGATCATGAAAGTTGAAAACGTTGCTGAATAAAACAATCAAAAATCTTCAGACGTTTTCAAAGACCAGAAGATTGTTCTTTGTGTTGAGAGAAAGGAACACGTGAGGACACACTTGGAGATTGCACTCTCACTGTCACCGCCAGCCACCTCAGCCTTTCTCCCTTGGTGTGTTCTCCTAAGCCTCCAATAATACAATATCTGACGGCTGTAGGAACGGTCCTGCTTTGCCTAAGCTGTTTCATTTCCAGCGGCTTCATCCGCAAAGGCTTTTTCCTTGTGTGCTGTACATCCTAATTAGAGTCGTTCCTGTGATTGACTTGCAGAATGGTCTGCCATTCCTTGAAAAGGCCGCATCAGATTCGGAGAGAATTTTCCTACGATGGCAGCGACGATTCCATCTCATGGCTTCAAGTACTTGGGGTTCATCCCATTTCGTGATTACGCATTTGACGGATATTAAATGTCTCAGGTCCTGTTTCAAAGTGGTCTCCAAAAGTCAAGCTGTAGAGTACAATTAAATCAATTCAATCATACTTCACTTGGTTTTTTTTATCGAGGCCTACACCATTGCCAGTAATCAATACGTATTGCTATCGACCTGGTGCTAATGTGACGACAGAAGAGATTTATCAGTTTAATGACAGACAGGAACTTCTGGAGCACTGTTGACCGAACACAGTAAATGCAATATGACGTGTCTCGCGACCATAATCTGAGATGGCAGTGGCAGAGTCATTCTCCAGGGCTTGGCACCGTCCTGGTTCAATTCCGGGGACCGCAGGGCTGATTGCTGCAAAAACACCCGGAGTTGTTCTTTTTGACCTGGCAAAAAGGAAACACGATTTTCTGCAAGAGTTGAAACAGTACAAGGCCACCCAAGGATTTCCAGCTCCTTAATTGATATTCTTTTAACCTTTTTTGCACTTCCAGAGCCAAATTACATTTCTGGCCTTTGGTTGAGTGCAAATCTGCGTTGAAAACTCTTTTTTATTTCATGACCACAAGATACCTCCCAGGGAAGGAGCACATCATTTGAGGCACTCGCAGAGGTCTTGCAGCTTTGCTTGCTATCTTGTTGGGCAATCAATTCAATTTCCAGCACTTGATTTGCAAGCACTTGGCAACAGAAGGAAGCGACTCCTGTACCGGTTGAGATAAATCAAGTGAATATCACTCTGCACAACCGCCGGGAAGGTGACAGGGAAAAGTCCAAATAAATAGCGGAATCGGCGTCTCTTCCGGTGAAATTTGCCATTATAAATACGAAGCCGCGGCCGGGTCATCAGTCTTCCTGGAATCGTGCAGAAATTCTTAGATCCGGTGCATTTCCTGTACCTGCTTAGCCTGGAGTCGTTTTGCTGTTTTGGCTTTGACAACACTGAGTGAATCTTACGCCAATGATCATTGCCACAGCAGATGGGACAGCGCCACAGATTAACACGAACTGTGGGAGGGACAGTTGCCTCGGCCGTTTCAGACAAAATCAATATCCTCATGTTTGAACTTATCCAGCTTTGTCTGATATTGTTTGCTTGTCCTGAATACTCACGCAATGATCGTTTACGAGAGGATATGATCCTCATTGCTACAGATATTCATGATGTGGTTGTTGCATGTATTTGATCAAATGGAAGATATTGCCCTGAATGCATGAAATGGAACAAGTCCTGATGAATTGTGCCAGATTTAAATCTGGTACTTTTCCAGTTGCATTCACCAGCACATGTACCCATTTGTGAATTCAAAATGCCTGTGTGGGAGGGTGTGCTAATTCGCCATGACACAGACAGACCATGCAACTCCAGGCCAAATTGCCAGAGACCTGAAAACCCATTCACCCACCCGTTCCCAACGCCCCTCGGTTCCCAACACTTGACCCATCTTGACTGAGTCGCGGAATGCTGCTTGGGACGCCTCTGACGCCAGAACCCAAGACCTCAGCATCTGTTCAGCACGACCAGTCCGTAAAGTCGCAGAATAGGCATTAATTCAAGGCTCTGACTGTCAAGGCCATTGGAATGGCAGCGCACTGCGGGCCGAGATAGCTTTCTGAAAGGAAACGGCCGATTCAAAGTCACATTAATTGTGCTGAAACTGATTCTGGAATTCTTTACGATTGGTTATTTAGACAGAGCAGGAACATAAAAGCTGATTAGACGCAGCAGGCAGATTCACGGGACAGGAAGCTGTTCAGGTTGCTTTAAGTAACAATACAAAACAAATGAGGAACCCGAGGGATTATAAACCTCGTAGTCGCACGTCGTTCTCGCTGTTATCACTAAATTCATTAGTGAGAAGTAAGGCGGGGGACTCATACCTCGCTTTGACTACACTGGCAAATCCATGAACATTGCGTGTCCCAGCAGTCTTGTAGGTATCAAGTGACATGGCGTCAATGGATTTCGCAATTGGTGACTCTGCTTATTGCTGAGTGGGTGGAAGACACTGTGGGATCCCCTTTCCTGGGAATGTAAATCTTTGCTGTTTTTAGTTCAGGTAGATTTTGATTTGCATATCTGTGAGTGAGCCATACACACAGATTCTAATTGATATTCCCCCATAAGTTGTGATTAGGTGAGGCTTTGGTGACAAACGCATTCAAAAGGTTTTTCTGGCTGCTTTTAATGCACTTAAGCTGTAATGCACCACCAGGCGATAGTCTGGGAAGTAATAAAAAATAGAAGACTCAACAGTAGTTTCTCTCCCAAATCTAAATAAGACCCATCGGTCTTCATACGTCTGTGGCAGCTTACCCATTCCCAACACATTTTGCCCACAGACTTTGTCAGACACTATTACCAAAGACTTATTGGAACTTACAATGCAGCTATAACTTAATACAGGTCTCGCAGGACAGTTGAATAGTTATTTATCTGCCCTTGCCCCAGAACGAAGCCCAGGTTTTTTCCACATTTACTTCCTTTTGAAAACTACAGGCCAAGTCATTACCCGGGAACAACGTTGCCTTGAAATACGAGTTTAAGAATCTCTCCAACATGGCGCAGAACTTGTTTAAGACCAACTAAGGTCTGCAATCAAG
>JAAUYG010130659.1_pt1 | contig 10244 bp, 9 predicted proteins | sample 7278091 | NCBI WGS metagenome assembly JAAUYG01 (sample SAMN14350201, study PRJNA611818) | marine sediment metagenome | isolation source: surface marine sediment (0.6m) | place: French Polynesia: Moorea | collected 2018-08
CAGATTCCTTGCGTCCAATAATGGGATGTCCCCGTCAGGTTCTTCCACGAATACACTTGTAAAGAACTGTCCAAGCACTTCCGCCTTCTCCTTGTCTGTTGTTGTGACAGGCGAGTTTGGGTTTTTCGTATCCTTCTTAAGATCTGATACACCTTCACGTGTTTTGCATTTTGAATTTATATATTTCCATGTAGCTTTCGGGTTCTGTTTCGCATCCTTGGCCAACTTCGTCTCAAATGATTTTTGCATCTTCCTCGTTATATAGTTTATTTGAATCACCAGTCTTGGGCTTTTCTGTTGCATCCTTAATCATGTTAATGTAAACATACCCACCCAACCAGTTGTCATAAATGGACATTTATTGCCACTTTCTGCAAACTACATGCAGCGTTGCTAAATTCATGCTTTGGTTGTTGTTTTAGGTCAGTGTAATCAGCCATGCACCCAATGGGGATATTGAGTCATAGTGGATCAAACAAGAACAAGTACTATAGATCTACAAGATACTGATTGTAGTCTGGGCTGTGAATCCAGCAACCTTTTGCTTCTGTTTGCAACACCAAATATACCCCTTGCTGAACATGGACCATTTAGCAAATGGTCATGTGATCATGTACTGCATCCAGACCAGTAAGCCACAAATGTTTAATTAAACATTTACTCTATTTGCTCCACTGAATGACTGTTTACACCAAAATTTCCTGAACAGAAGCATGAGACAAAGCACCTATGGAGGCCACCATCTTTGCTATAGCAATTACCGGGTAAGCACCTCACTTTCTTGTTTGTTCCTGTTTAGCAAACAGCAAATGCGGTCATCAAGGCAAGGTTGGGTACTGGGTACATATTTGTCATAACACAATGTATAGAGTGAACTGCGGACTGTATGTGTGCAATATATACCAGTATACTCTGTTCTTTTTTCAATTTTAGTCGGAGCTAATCCGTAGCAAGGGCTATCCTTGTGAAGACCACACAGTGCAGACAGAAGATGGATACCTGCTGGGAGTTCAACGTATTCCCTGTGGTCGACTGGGAGATTGTAAGCCTGGACGACCAGTGGTTTTCCTGCAGCACGGCCTTTTAAGTTCTTCAGTTGGCTTCTTGAACAACTTGGCCAATGAGAGCATGGGTATGCAAATGATTGGATACATCTATTTACCCTGTCAAGGCAATTTTCCTATATTTCTTGATCTATTTCATGTATAATGTGGAAAAATGTTAAATTATCAAAGTTCATCATATCAGCCATATAATGGAACACAAAAGGATCCACTTACTAGTAGTTCGGCTCATAAATCGGGCTACAAAATCTCTTACCAATTCATTAAGTCTCAATATACAATGTGATAGACTTGATATAGTTTTCCATGTATCAGACATCAGCAAAGGATTGATTTTCTCACAGTGAAATTCAGTCAGATCAGGGTGACTTGCCCATGTAGGTGGTACATATCAGTATGTCCCATTTTATGTTGCATTTTGAATTGCATGGACATTTAATAATTGTTTTAAAAAAACCATCTAACTTAAGTAGCATAACAAATATTCTTGAACATATTTAGACAAGCAGTGAATTTGTAAATACATACATGCATTCACTCGGTACACGGGGTGGGTACATAACTCACTTTGTTAAAATATGTTGTGTTGTCGCAAATTTTTACTCTGACATAACATCTGGTTATAGTATGCCTGGACATCTGTCATTTTAAATTTTATTTCTTCATGATCTCTTCTTACAGGTTTTGTTTTGGCTGATGCTGGCTTTGACGTGTGGCTTGGCAATGTGAGGGGTAACACATACTCGAAGCATCACACCAGCCTTAAGCCAGACCAGGATGAGTTCTGGGCATGGAGGTATGCCCACAAATGAATTTGTTTTTTGTTACACATTGGTGCTATCCTGCTAACAGAATCATTTAATAAGACGCTACACAGTAGGGAGTATTTAAACCCCTTGGCGGGAAAATCTTCCAGTGATACCTTATGATAGGCCTACACCCCCTCCTAGGGTGAAGACCTGTCAACAACATCTCCGGGGCCCTTACTGCACGTTACAGCTCTTGGGATTACAAATACTCCCGATTATAATAACATGACATATATCATGTATACCAGTATGTGATGTTGTGGCAGTGACATTTTTTGTCCAAGGTAACGAATTTCAGTGACAGTGCAACACATGGTTCATGTGCTACACATGTATATCAAGGCATGCTTGGTTCAAGTACGTTTATATGAAAGTGGCCTGAAATTAATACTCTTACCAACATGCAGCCTTGTTTGTTATTTAGAGATTAGAGAAATGAAATCGCGTATGCCTGAAACCTGTGATTTGGGAAGGCTATGTGGGTTGCAGGATTAGAAGTTAAAATGTACATGTAGTCATGTGTTTGACTTCAGCATTGTCATAGGTGTGACCTAGGTCCCCCTAAAGAGTCTGACGGTCTACAACTGTTGTTAAAATGCAATGTTTTACAAGGTGACTTCAGCATTGTCATAGGTGTGACCTGTATGAATTTATGAACTAGGTCCCCCTAAAAAGTCTTAAGGTTTAAAACTGTTATTAAGCATGTAAAATGCAATGTTTTACAAGCTTACGTTCGTTTATAGACATAACTCTTGTAGAAAGTGGTGCCAGATCTTGGGGTTTTTTACTTGGAGATACATTTACATGTATTTCTGTGTCGTTTAAAACAAATCCATTCAAGGCATCAGTGACACACTGTGACTATGATTCCACTGTCTTTTGATTTCAGTTTCGATGAGATGGCAAAATATGATCTGCCTGCTATGCTGGAGCATGCCCTTAAAACATCGGGTCAGAAAGATTTGTATTATGTTGGGCACTCACAGGGAACAATGATTGCTTTCATCGCATTTTCCCAAAATCAAACTCTGGCAAAAAAGGTAACTGATATTTTTCACAAAGGGTAACTAGCTAACGATTCTTTTGGATTTTCAGCATTATTTATAATTCTATTTTGATATATTTAACAATTAATATTAACTGCACCAGTCTGTCTGTATATAGGTATACTTGTATACTGTGCATCATTTGATGAAATGTTATGATTTGCACCTGATGCATGTAGTGCCTTTCTCTAATTTTAAATTGCTAGAGGTTACAACTCATTATGTGAAAAATACAGAATGCAGTAGTTTTAGGGTGTTTTGTAGTTAATGGCTGTCTAGCATCTTCACCACGACTGATTATATATACCAAAGCTCTGTGCTCACATTTTATTATCCCGAGTTTAAGCATAGCAAGATGTCCGTGAACCATGATGCTGTACTTGACAACAGCAGTAGATATGACAATTGAAAACATTACACAAATTTTCCATCACACCGATATTGAGACAAGTGCACCGAATAGCCCTAAAATGACATTGAACACCGTATGTAAGGTCAACGATACCCCATATATGTATTACTGTTGTCCCTGAGTCCCAAATTCGAGTCAATTTCACTCTATAACCAACAGTTTCTAACTTACAGGACATTTAATACCTGTCGCATGGGGTCCCATGTTAACTTTTGCCATAGGTGGTAATGGTAAAACTTCAAAGTGTCATCATGGTCATAAAAATTTAAATAAAAATTTCAAAATCCAAAAACAGGGCTTTTGTGAAAACTGTCACTGCGAACATCTATAGAAAGCTTGGTTGAAAAAAGCCAGGAGTATGAGTTTCCACAAAAATTTCAAGTGCACCGAATGACCCAAGACGACCTTGAACATTACACGTTTACATATGTTCTACAGGTACCTGCAAGTCCCAAATTACACTCCATTTTGCTGTATGATGGCTGGTTTTCCAGACTTGATGTTTTTTCCTCTAAATGTATATGGTGCAATGATGAATTTGAAATTTTCATAAAAATAAAAATCCTTAATTATTAGAACTCAAAGTTTCAAAAATCCAAAACAGTACTTTTGCAAAGACTAAAAGAAGATTCAGGAGAAGTTTGGAAAAATTTGAAAGCTATTTGAAGGGAGAGTATCTTTTTTGTACTTTTTCCTTCCATAGTGATCCATGTTAATAATAAAAAAAAATAACATTAAGATTTGAAAGTTTAATCGACTGTTTCTGAAAAGAAAACATATTTTACAGACAGATGAATACATGCCTACACCATGATATTGCCGGTAGTCAGCAGAACTAAAAATGTATCTAGAGACATTTAAAGCATTCCACCACGTCTGTCAATGTTTGCAGGTCAAGCATTTCTACGCCATGGGACCAGTGACAACAGTGAAACATATTGAGAGCCCCTTCAAGGTGTTCGCCTACATGACTCCAGAGATAAAGGTATGCTGTTTGGATATCATAAACTTTATGGCTGAGCAAAATAAATGTTGAGTTTTAATTTTGGGCACTATGTTGCTTGAAAGCGGAAACACTTTAATATTTGCATCAGTTTAGTATAAGTTACAGCAGTCCCCCTCTAATAAGGTCGCCCTATTTGCCAAGAAATTTTGGTGCCATTGGAGAGGTGGCCATTGGTGAGAGGGAGAAGTTAGAATGTATTTACAGAAGTAGTAGCAAAGATTTCTGGCCACAATAGGGAGTGTGGCCTCTGTTTAGAGTTGCCACTAAGAGAGGGACCACTGTAGTAAGATTCATTGGAAATGGGGTACATGTGCTGTAAGTTAATTAACATTAATGAATTTACAGTAATAAATATGGTACTGATACATGTAAAAAATATGACCTGTGAGGCAATTTTGTTGCAAAAAAATTAGTTTGGGATAATATATTTACACCTTTTTTTATACAGGACCTATGTTGGCTGTTGGGCGTCAAGGAATTTATGCCGAGTGACTACCTCGTGAAGCTTCTAGGATCAACTTTCTGTAAAACTTTCACCAAGGAAATCTGCTCAGACATTATCTTCCTTTTCTGCGGGTTTGACCAGAAACAGCTGAATGAGGTTTGTGGCCTTCATTAAGAGTGTCTGACATAATTTCTTCTTCTGTTGTCTGCCCCTCCCCCCTTTATTTTTGCAACTTTTAATGTGACGTGTCTATGTCCAGAATTAGATTAACATCAAAAAAGGATATTATGATTTTCTTTAGCAGTTATCTTGGGCAATTAATGTTTGACAGTAGATTAGGTGTGTTCCATTTGAAAATGGGGGTGGGGGTGGGAAGGAAATATTTGTCCCCCACCACACGTCAAGGGGATTTTAAAATGTCCCCCTTCCCTACTAGTACATTTTGCATTGTTGTTCACCCTGCTACCAGTAAACACACATACACCTTTAAATAGAACACCGCTTTATGTAAAGCTTATTTCACACCTGATCTTTTTTTTTTTTGAAAAAATAAAGAGTTTGCTGGTAGGGATTTGGTATTGTATAACTGAAAATCTTTTACCACTCATAGGTAACTCATCATGTAATCTTTTATTTTAAGTTTATGTAATATTTTAAAAAACGTTAAATTACACAGATTTATACTGTAAAAAAAGTTCTGCCTTTGGCTTTAAGAGTTTTTGATTTTCACTTTCCAGACCCGGTTGCCCGTGTATATTTCCCATGCGCCTGCTGGCACCTCGGTTCAGAACATGCTTCACTTTGCACAGGTCGGCCACAGTATCTAATAAACCAGGGCTGGTTTATCCCTAAAATCTTAAGTTGAAAAAAACTGATCTTAAAAGTGCAAAAGAACAACATTATTCCACTTGGTACTGCATTAATACTTATAAAAAAAATATACCATCGTGTTATGGTTCAAAATGCAGCATATGAAAGACATGAGTAAGTATTCAATGGAGGTTACATCTGTAGATTTATGCGTTAAATCGTTATCTCAAAATTAAAGTTTCTCAATATACACCTATCTGTTCTTTTACAGCTTGTCAGGTCTGGCAAGTTCCAGGCCTATGATTATGGCAGCAGTGGAAACTGGGAACATTATGGACAGGTATTAAAAAGTTGGCAGTGTGAAAACTTTTTTCCCTGAATCTGTTGCAAATCCACGTTTGACTGTTAACTGTTTTAGTTCTTCTTTGTGGAAATTGTCTAAAAAATACGTATCTACAAGAGTAATTTCAGAAATATAGAACATACATATTTATCAGCAGATAAATATAGTTGATGTGTATCTGAGGTTACACTTTTTATCTTTTGTGTTTGGCTTACAATGGATGTTTACTAGGATACACGAATTTGTGACAAGTGTTTATTTAACAAACTAGACTACAGTAGTCCCTCTATTTTACAACCCTCTATTTTAAGACCACCCTTGATTTATATAAGACCAATATGTGCTTGATTTGGTCCCAAAGGGCAATTTTTTGTGTTAAATGACCTTTATTTTAAGACCACCTGCAATATAAGACCACATTTTCTTGGTCTCATGGGTGGTCTTAAAATAAAAGGACCACTGTATTAAGGTGTCACTTTAAAGTTTTTTCTATCAATAAAATGTGTACAAAGTAAAAGTTACACATATTAATGAAGAAAAGCGATCATTTTGCATTTTAAGTAGGAGACATGAAAAGCCATTTTGTCACCAACCAGATAAATGTACATTTATACTAAATATTGACAGGATGGTGCCAGACATGATTTTATGAATTTATGTAGATCATATATTATATACCTGTATGATCCTGTAGGCTATATTATAAACCTATTCTGTGATCATGATGATTGATTGTCTTTGTTATTCCAGGCCACTCCACCTAATTATAACGTGACCAACCTTCACGTCCCTACCTATCTTTACTCAGGAACACATGACTGGCTTGCTGATCCCAAGGTAGGTACCAGTTTGTTGAAAATCTTAAGCATGGAAAAGAAAATGTTTTGGCAAAGTGATAATTGAACCTGAATTCTTTGCTACTCAAGATTTTAGATTATGCTGAGAAAACATTATCCCCATCTAACTAATGGTTTATTTATGCCACCAGGCTCTGTTAGAATTTAAGGAAACAGAAAGACTTTTTGCCCAAATAATTAAAAATTATATGAAACAGTACAATCTCAGATTAAAGTCTACCCATGATTGGGACCAAAGTCTCTTAATTTTGTAGTCACAGGCTTCTCCCTAGAAGTAATTTCCAGTGCCACCAAACTCTCAAATTGCATGGGATGTTAAGGTGCCATTTCAACGTACTTTGGGAGCTGCACCGGTTATATATGAAAATGTGTTTACCCCACTATGAAATTTCAAGCAAATATAATTTATATCGGTAGTACTAATTATTGCGGAAGCGGCAATTCTTCAGCTATGCTTTAGATGCTTACAAATACTTGTAACTGACTCAACTAAAATATTCTTTTTCACTGTTGTTACTTTCAGGATGTAGAAGGCCTGATTCCAAAGTTGTCAAGTTTGAAGAATAGTACCGTGATACCTGGCTGGGCACATCTCGACTTCTTGTGGGGTGTAGATGCTCGCCCTGTCATATATGAAGAGATAATTAGTAACATGAAACACAATGAAAAGTACTTGCGTTATTTCTAATTTTCCAAGCCCACTTAAGCCTAATCTTAATAACTGAAATTGAACAAGAACGAAAAAGGAAATTGGCAGTATAAACCGAGTGTGCACATTATACACTGGTGTCCATTATACATGCAAATATATGGTAATTCATGTACATGTACCTGTTGTCCTTGGGATTTAGTAAAAATACTCCCGTCAGTTCAGTTTTGTGAATATTTGCAACATGTTTTACTACATGTAAATAACATCAGCAGTGTGTATGTAATAGCAGGTACATTAATATGCTTTCTGGTAAAACATATTTAGTCATTGCTTTATACCTGAAAAACGGTTGTTGTATAAGGCTACTTTGTGCATGCTCGAATTCATTCATCAGCAGCATATCTTGCTCATGTACACCAGGTAAATCATCTATAGAATATGTTCTGCAAGTACTATTTGCTGAATATATGATGTAATGTATACCATTGTGCTATCTTACTAGTACATTTGGCTCAAAAGATGACATTCTGGGCAGTGCTTAAGCACCATGTTTTATATGACTGACAATATATATATCTTTATTTGTACTCGAAGTACAACTTTTCAAACAGAAAGTAACATACAGACCACGAGAGAAGAAAACTGTTGAAATTAAGAAAATGTAAATAATACATTATATGGTACATAAATGTGTAAGAATGTCCTGAGTATCACTTTTCTGGGGCAATTCTTTGTTGTAATCGCACATGGGCAAAGAATTTCTATAAAAAGTCAAAGTCCCTGATTACTCCGGCTGATGTTTGTGATTGCTCCGCCGGTGTCAAATCTTCTGCAACTATATCTCATCTTCTCAAGCTAGTGCAATTGTCAGTTGCTGTGAGCTACCTCGAGTATCACTCTATATAAAATCACTTATCCAAGGATCCAGTGGTGCCAATCATGTGCTATGTGCAATTTCTGGAAGCACAAATATTGTAGTTTTCTAATAATACCATGCAGTCTGGTCAGGAAGCCTTTAGTATTGGTTATAGTATGTTATACAGTAGAACCTGTCTAAAAAGACTGCCTCATGAGCCGTAAAAATGTGGTCTCTCAAGACAAGGTTGGTTTTTGCTGACACTGAAATGTATGACCTTTTGCCGGGAATGTGTGGTCTTTCAAGTCAGCTGGTATCTCATGGCTATAGTCTCTCAAGACAGGTTTCACTGTACACAACAAATAAATAAAGTGAGAGTGGTCCCAAAGGAAACAGGGTGGGGTTGACGGAAATACTCGTCTTTAGTCATTATTTATATTAGGTGAAGAACCTGACTGAAGGCAAAACCCAAACGCTGGTGTTGGCAATGCATGAGTTATATACTGAATGACATGGCTTCAAATATTGATGAACATATTTTTGAAAGAAAGAGAGAGACAGAGAGAGAGAGGAAGAGAGAGAGAGAGAAATTGAAAACGGCTAGAGACTTGTATAATGACTTGTATAATTTGTGATAAAGTACAAAGCACAGATTGTCAAGAGAAAGAATGACCTTTGTTGGTGGGGTATAATACCCCATACAGATTTGTTTCTTTGTGTGCCATATTTAAGCCATTAGTAGTGCTTGATGTTTGCACTTGTTGCGTATTACCGGTAACAAAAAAGTGATACCCGGTACCCTGGTGCACACTGCATATACCGTGACATTATAGCATTTAATATTACTAGACTAACAGTTTCATTGTTAAAGTATCTTTTGTGATATCTAATCATATTTATCAGCTTGGTTATGCCATGTGCATGATGTGTATATACGGCAGTTCAACAAAGCACAAGCTGTAATTGTTAAAATTGCCTGATATATTGGCCGATCTTGTGGCAGTTTTCAGTAAGCCAGTCTGAAACTCATTTTAACGTGGAAAAAGACCGTGGCTGTAAGGTGATAATTGGACTCAGGTGAGTTTTCTGTACTCAACATTTTTGTGAAAACTGGTCATCAGCAATTGTCACAGAGTGAATTATCTTTTCTGCTGCATTAAAATGTAATGCACATGATAGACATGATGTATAGACATGATAGATGATATATGTCTATCCAGTGGAAAGCAGGTATTGTTTATCAATTTCTGGCACAGGATATGCAATATACCTATCTATGCAAGCACCACTTGGGCTAATTGCCCTGTATATACATGGCAAGTAGAAGGTGGTAAAATTCCAGCCCATTTACTGGCATTTGAAGAACAAAGCTGTAAGCTATGTACATTGCATTCAAGTTGTTTTTCAATAATTGTAACCTCTTAATTTAAACTACTTGTTCTGCTAATAATCTGAAGTTGATATGAATATTCATGGTTTCACTCATGGTTCCTCAAGCTTTCTTTGCAATACATGTATTATATGTATAAGACAATTGATTATTAATATTAGTAAGGTGATCGGTGCAAAATTGCAAGGAATAATACGTTAGGACATTTTAGTGTTTGTATTAAGATTCATGAAAACTGTGCAGACATGCTGCTTAACTTTCAGATTGTTGAGACACTTGTTGTTTAATTATTAGCTCTGCTTGACTTTGTCAGCAGAGCTACTGTCATGGCGCAGGCGTCCGTCTTTAGTCCGTTGGTCGTCCGTCCGTAAACTCAAGTTTCTCGAAAACCGAAGCATGGATCCAGGCCAAATTTTATGGGAAGCTACCTATCCACCATATCTCTTTTTTTTTTGTTTTTTCAAAATTATCAATTTTCAAATTTTTACGAATTTTTTTCATTTTCGTTAACATGGGACCCTATGGGAGCAAAAATTTCAAAACGCTACTCCTCC